>Ga0209066_10003045_pt1 | contig 19607 bp, 10 predicted proteins | sample All_14_2_FD_187198 | JGI IMG/M metagenome (GOLD analysis project Ga0209066, IMG submission 187198) | Freshwater microbial communities in response to fracking from Pennsylvania, USA - Allegheny Zone_MetaG_DW_15 (SPAdes) (version 2) ... | reverse complement strand
GCGCGCGACGTCGAGGCATCGGCCGACGATGCGGCCCAGCAGCTCAACGTGCAGTACCGCATCGGCTCGACCGGGGAATGGACGAACGTACCGGGCGGCTACTTCGCCGACGTGACGATGGCGGGGTCCACTGTGATGGTGACTTCGGTCGATGTCACTCTCCCGGCCGAGGCCAACAACCAGCCGCAGGTCCAGGTCCGCGTCATGACCACCAACTCCTTCGGCAACGACGAATGGGTGGGCATCGACGACATCAACATTTCGAGCACCGCCGCCAACGCGGCGATCGATCTCTCGACCTACGTCCTGGTGGCGCGATACGACCTGCCGGAGCCGACGCGGACCGACGCTCCTGCCAACAGCGTGCTCGCCCAGGAAGTCTCGGGCGTTACGTACAACTGGGACACCGACACGCTGTTCGTCGTCGGTGACGGCGGCACGTCGGTCGTCCAGGTGAGCAAGACCGGCCAGCTGATCGATTCGATGACCCTGGCGCAGGGCGACAGCCCGCAAGGCACCACGTTCTACGATCCGGAGGGCATCGCCTACATCGGCAACGGCAAGTTCGTGATGACGGAGGAACGCGACCGCCAGGCGGTCGAATTCACCTACGCGGCCGGAAGCGTGCTCGAGCGCAGTGGCACGCGGACCGTCGACCTCGGGACCTTCGTCCAGAACATCGGCCTGGAAGGCCTCACCTACGACCCCTCGACGGGCGGATTCATCTTCGTGAAGGAGTCGGGGCCGGAAGGCATCTTCCAGACCGGCATCGACTTCGCCGCCGGCACCGCCACCAACGGCTCGGCAGACACCGCCAATTCGCTTGATCTCTTCGATCCGGCGCTGGCCGGCCTGTCCGATTTCGCCGACGTCTTCGCCCTGTCGAACCTGTCCGCCTTCAGCGGAACGCCGCAGGTGGGCCACCTGCTGGTGCTGAGCCAGGAAGAGGGCAAGATCGTCCTGATCGATCGCGCCGGACAGGTGCACAGCGCGCTCACCATCGTTTCCGATCCCGGCAATCCGCTCTCGGTCCCGGCCCAGCAGCATGAAGGCCTGACCATGGATCGCGACGGCAATCTGTACGTCGTCAGCGAGAATGGCGGCGGCGACTTCAATCATCCCCAGCTCTGGGTCTATGCGCCGTCGTCCGCCCCCAACCAGGCGCCGACCGCCATCGCGCTGAACAATCAGACCAATACGCTGCCGGAGAACTCCAACACGACGGCCCGGATCAAGGTAGCGGAGGTGGCGATCACCGACGACGGGCTGGGCACGAACCAGCTGACCGTCACCGGCGCCGACGCGGCGTTCTTCGAGGTCGACAGCAACGGCTTGTACATCAAGGCCGGCACGACCCTCGATTACGAAACGAAGGCGAGCTACGCGGTCACGGTCAACGTCGATGACGCCGCTGTGGGCAACGCGCCGGACGCGACCGCAGCGTTCACGCTCAATCTCGGAAATATCGAGAACGAAGCTCCCGCCGCGCCGGCCCTCTACGTCTCGGAGGTGGCGCCCTGGTCGAGCGGCAACAGCCCCGCCGCCCTGGGAGTCGACTGGTTCGAGATCACCAATGGCGGCACGACCGCCATCGATATCACCGGCTGGAAGATGGACGACAGTTCCGCGTCCTTCGCGACGGCGGTGCCGCTGAATGGCATCAGCACCATCAATCCCGGCGAGTCGGTGATCTTCCTCGAGGCCGCTCCCGGCGACCTGGACGCCAAGAAGGCCGCCTTCCTGGCGACCTGGTTCGGCTCGAACCCGCCCGCCAACCTTCAGATCGGCAGCTACAGCGGCAGCGGTGTCGGCCTCAGCACGGGTGGCGACGGGGTCAACCTCTACAACAGCGCGGGGGTTCTGCAGACGGGCATCGCCTTCGGCGCGTCGCCCGCCGGCCCGTTCCCGACGTTCGACAATGCGGCCGGCCTCACCAACACGGCGGTCTCGCAGCTGAGCGCGACGGGCGTGCACTCGGCCTTTGCCGCAGCCGGCGATGCGGCCGAGATCGGCTCGCCCGGAACGGTCGGCAAGGTGTTCATTTCGGAGGTGGCGCCCTGGTCGAGCGGGAACAGCCCCGCTGCCCTGCAGGCGGACTGGTTCGAGGTCACCAACAGCAGTGCCTTTGCCGTCGACATTGCCGGCTGGAAAATGGACGACAGTTCGGGCTCGTTCGCCGCGGCGGTGGCGCTCAGCGGCATCACCATCATCGAGCCCGGCGAATCGGTGATCTTCCTCGAGGCCACCTCCGGTGATTTCGCGGCCAAAAAGGCAGCCTTCCTGGCGACTTGGTTCGGCTCGAACCCGCCCGCCAATCTGCAAATCGGCAACTACACCGGCAGCGGAGTCGGTCTCGGCACCGGCGGCGATGCCGTGAACCTCTACAACAACACCGGCGTCCTGCAGGCAACCGTGGCCTTCGGCGCATCTCCCACGGGGCCGTCGTTTGCGACCTTCGAGAATACCGTTGGTGCGACCGGCGCGCCGACACCGATTTCGCAGCTCAGCGCAACCGGGGTCAACGGGGCGCTCGCCGCCGCGGGCGATGCCAACGAGATCGGCTCGCCTGGCCGAATCTCTTCCTCCGAACCGATCGATACGATCGCGCCGACCCTCACCTCCGCGACGCCGGCCGACGATGCCTCGGCCGTGGCGCCGTCCGCCGACATCGTCCTGACCTTCAGCGAGGCCGTCAAAGCCGGCACGGGCGAAATCACCGTCACGAACGGCGCGGGTGACGTGCGCGCGATCACGATCGGCACCAGCGATCCGGACGGAACCGTCACCATCAACGGCAGCGAGGTCCGCATCGACCTCGCGACCGACCTGGCCGCCGGCAGCCACTACGACGTGGTCGTCGCGGCCGGCGCGATCGAGGACGCGGCCGGCAACGACTTCGCAGGGATTGCGGCTGGCGGCCTCGACTTCACAACGGCCGGCCCGGCGCTCACCGCCATCTACAGCATCCAGGGCGCCGGCCATCAGTCGGCCCTGGTCGGCGCGACGGTGACGACACGAGGCGTGGTCACCGCGATCGACAGTAACGGCTTCTACATCCAGGACGCCACCGGCGACGGCAACGGCGCAACGTCGGATGCCCTCTTCGTCTTCACCGGCAGTGCCCCCACGGTGACCAAGGGTCACCTCATCGAGGTGAGGGGCACCGTGTCGGAGTTCGTTCCCAACGGTGCCGCGGCGGGCAGTCTGTCGGTCACTCAGCTCACCGCACCGACCGTCACCGACATGGGCGTGGGCCCGGCCATCGCCGCCGTTCAGATCGGCGGCGCCGCCGGCCTGAAGCCGCCGACCTCCAATCTCGACGACGACGGTCTCACCACCTTCGATCCGCTCAATGACGGCATCGACTTCTTCGAGGCCCTCGAGGGGATGCTGGTCACGGTCAAGGCGCCGGTCGCGGTCAGCCCGACCAACGGTTTCGGCGAGATCTTCACCATCGTCGACAATGACGACAATCCCGCGAACGGCCTCAATACCAACAGCGCCAGCGCGCATAGCGGCGTGATCGTCGCCGGCGGCACGCCGTCGTTCGGCAACACCAACACAGTGGGCGGCGACTTCAACCCGGAACGCATCCAGATCGACGACGACAGCGGCGTCCTGGCCGGCTTCGTCACGCCCGGCGTCAACGTCGGTGCCCAGCTCAGCGACGTCAGGGGCGTCGTGAGCTACGCGTTCGGCCAGTACGAGGTGGTGGCGACCGAAGCCTACTCGGTGACGTCGCCCGGCACGCTCGTGCCCGAGACGACCGGCCTCATGGGCACCTCCAGCCGCCTGACCGTCGCCAACTACAACATCGAGAACCTCGATCCCGCCGACAGTGCCGCCAAGTTCGGCACGCTGGCACAGCAGATCGTGAACAACCTCAAGGCGCCGGACATTCTCTGTCTGCAGGAGGCGCAGGACAATAACGGTCCGATCAACGACGCCGTCACCTCGGCTTCGACCACGTTGCAGATGTTGGTCGATGCCATCAGCGCCGCCTCGGGCGGCACGGTCCAGTATGCCTTCCAGGACAATCCGTTCATCGGCGACGACCTGAACGGCGGCGAGCCCGGCGGCAACATCCGGACGGCTTATCTCTACCGCGTCGACCGCGGCGTCGACCTGGTCGAAGGCTCGCTGCGCACCATCGATTCCAACGGCGCGGCCACGACCGCCGTCGGTGGCAATGCCGACCCCGGCCATCCTTTCTTCGACTCGCGGCTGCCCCTGGTGGCCGATTTCACCTTCAACGGCCAGACCATGACCATCATCAACAATCACTTCTCGTCGAAGGGCGGGAGCGGGGCACTGATGGGCACCCAGCCACCGTTCAATTCGGACGAGGACGCGCGCGCGGCGCAGGCCCAGGTGGTCAACACCTACGTCGACTCGCTGCTGGCCAGCGACCCGGATGCCCGTGTCGTCGTGGCGGGTGACCTGAACGAATTCGAGTTCGAGGAGCCGATGGCGGTGCTGCAGGGCACGGCCACCTACCAGGATGGCGCCGATGCCGACACACTGCCCGAATATACGGCGGGCGGCACGGCGGTCCTTGACGCCATGGTCGAGATGCTGCCGGTCAATGAGCGCTATGACTACGTGTTCGACGGCAATTCCCAGTCGCTTGACCACATGTACGCGACCGACGCCGCTCGTGCCGGCGCACAGTACGACATCGTGCATATCAACGCCGAATTCTCGAACCAGGCGAGCGATCACGACGCGCTGGTGGCGAGCTTCGACATGTCGGCCCCGGTTTCGACGACGCCGACCGGTGCGATTTCGATCAACGTCGCAGGCTCGCTGACACTGGCTGGTGCGGAAATCTCGGCTTTCGACGCCGGCAGCGACCGCCTGTTCACCACCTCGAGCGTTGGCCTGCAGGTCGTCAACCTGGCCGATCCCGAGGCGCCGGCGCTGATCGCCACGGTCGACTTCAAGGCTCTGGGCTTCGCCACCACCGACATCACGAGCGTCGCGGTCAAGAATGGCATTGTGGCCGTCGCATTGCCTGCGGCCGTCAAGACCGATCCCGGGCACGTCGTCTTCCTGAAGGCCTCCGACCATACCCTGCTCGGCTCGGTCGAGGTGGGTGCGTTGCCCGACATGCTGGTCTTCACGCCGGACGGCAAGAACGTCTTGGTGGCCAATGAGGGCGAACTCGACGCCAGCGGTGCGGATGCGCCGGGGTCGGTGAGCATAATCGACATATCGGGCGGTGTTCCGGCTGCCACGGTCAAGACCGCGACCTTCGACGGGTTCAACGGCCAGGAAGACGCGTTGCGGGCCGAGGGCGTGCGCATCTTTGCCGGCAAGTCGGTCTCGATGGACGTCGAGCCCGAGTACATTGCGATCTCGCCGGACGGCACCAAGGCGATGGTGACCCTGCAGGAAGCCAATGCGCTGGCGATCCTCGACATCGCCACGGGCACCTTCACCGACATCGTGCCGCTCGGCCTCAAGGACTGGACCGGGCTGAAGCTCGATGTGAGTGACCGCGACGGGCCCAACGGCACGGCCGCCACCAATCTGGTGACCGACTCGCACCTCTTCGGCATGTACATGCCGGACGCCATCAGCAGCTACCAGGTGGGCGGCCAGACCTTCTACGTCATGGCCAACGAGGGCGACGACCGCGACGACTTCCTGACGCCGGACGAGACCATCCGCGTCAGCTCGGGCTCGTACGACCTGGACAATGCGCTCTATCCCGACGAGGCGGCGCTGAAGAACCAGGCCGAGCTCGGCCGCCACACGGTGTCCAACAGCCCCGGACTGCGCGGCGACACCGACGGCGATGGCGACATCGACCAGATCATGACCTATGGCGGCCGGTCGTTCTCGATCGTCGACTCGGAAGGCACCCGTGTCTTCGACAGCGCCGACGTGATCGAGCGCATCATCGTCGAGCAATTCCCCGCCCTGTTCGACGATTCGCGCAGCGACAACAAGGGGCCCGAGCCGGAGGGCATCACCATCGGAACCGTGGGCGGCCAGACCTACGTCTTCGTCGGCCTCGAACGGTCGAACACGACTCTCGCCTTCGACATCACCGATCCGGCCAACGTCACCTATACCGGCGCGGCGTACAATGCCGGAGACCTCAGCCCGGAAGGTCTGCTCTTCATCCCGGCGGCCGACTCGCCCAGCGGCAAGGACATGCTGGTCGTGAGCAACGAGGTGAGCAACACGGTCACGGTCTTCGAGGTCGGCGCGCCGCCGCCCTTCACTCTGCAGCTCCTGCACCTCTCCGACGGCGAGGCGGGGCTGCTGGCGGGCGACACCGCGCCGAACCTGGCGGCGCTGGTCGATGCGTTCGACGGTACCTACGCCAACACGCTGATCTTGTCGGGTGGCGACAATTTCCTCCCCGGCCCGTTCCTCAACGCCGGCACGGACCCCTCGCTCAACGCCGTCGCCGGCATCGGTGCCACCGCGGCCGGCCGTCCCGACATTGCGATCCACAACGCGATCGGCGTCGAGACCTCGACCATCGGCAATCATGAGTTCGACCTCGGCTCCACGGCGTTCCGTGATGCCTTCTCGCCGTCGGGGGCATGGGGTGGTGCCAACTTCCCCTACCTGTCGTCGAACCTCGACTTCTCCGGCGACGCCGTCCTGGCGCCGCGCTACACCGACACACTGGATGGTGGCACCGGCACGTCGGTGGCCGAAGCCAGCACGCTCAAGGGCCGTATCGCGCCGGCGGTGGTCGTCACCGAGGGCGGCGAAAAGATCGGCATCGTCGGAGCCACGACACAGATCCTGGAGGCGATTTCCTCGCCCAACGGCACCGAGGTCGAGGGCTTCCCGACCGGGGCGGGCCCCAACGGCGAAGTCGACGACATGGATCTGCTGGCCGCCCAGCTGCAGCCGATCATCGACGAGCTGATCGCCGAGGGCGTGAACAAGATCATCGTGACCGCGCATCTGCAGCAGATCGCCAACGAGAAGCTGCTGGCGACGAAGCTCAAGGGGGTCGATATCATCCTCTCCGCGGGCTCGAACACCCGACTGGGCGACGCGGACGACGAGGCGGTGGCTTTCCCGGGCCATGCGGCGGATTTCGCCGACACCTATCCGCTCGTCACCCAGGGGGCCGACGGCAAGACGACGCTGATCGTCAACACCGACGCCGAATACACCTATCTCGGCCGTCTGGTCGTCGATTTCGACGCCAACGGCGACATCATCGTGGCCAGCCTGACTGAAAACGTCACCATCAACGGGGCCATCGCCGCGACCACCGAAAACGTGGCCGATGCGTGGGGTGTCACCGAGGCCGAACTGGAAACGACGGCTTTCGCCGACGGCACGAAGGGCGACCAGGTGCGCGACATCACCCAGGCCGTCGATGCGGTAATCGGTGCGAAGGACGGCACCGTGTACGGCTTCACCGACGTCTATCTCGAGGGCGAGCGGGCCTTCATCCGCTCGCAGGAGACCAACCTCGGCAACCTGTCCGCCGACTCAGGCATCTATGCCGCGAAGAAGGCCCTGGGCGACGCCGCCGACGACATGTTCATCGTCGGGCTGCGCAACGGCGGCGGCATCCGTGCCCAGATCGGCTCGGTCGACCAGGAAGGTGACAAGGTCGCGCCGATCGCCAATGCCGATGCCGGCAAGCCGACCGGCGGCGTCTCTCAGCTCGACGTCGAGAACGCCCTGCGTTTCAACAACAAGACCATGGTGTTCGACACCGATGCCGCCGGCCTGAAGGCGATCCTGGAGCACAGCGTCGCGGCCGGCGCCAACCAGGGCCGCTTTGCCCAGGTCGGCGGCCTGCGCTACTCCTACGATCCGGACAACGCCGCCGGCTCGAAGGTGATGAACATCGCCCTGGTCGACCAGAACGGCGTCGTCGTCAGGCGCGTGCTGGAGAACGGCGTGGTCTCCGACGACGCGCCGGACGTGATCACCGTGTCGACCACGTCCTTCACCGCCAATGGCGGCGACGGCTATCCCATCAAGGCCAACGGAAGCAACTTCCGCTTCCTGCTGAACAACGGCATGCTGGGCATTCCGGTCGACGAGGCGCTCGACTTCACGCTTGCGGCCAACACGCCGGCCGATGCGCTGGGTGAGCAGGACGCCTTCGAGGCCTACATGCAGGCGCGCTACGGCACGCCCGACCGTGCCTACGACATGGCCGACACCGCCGAAGCGCTGGACGTCCGCATCGAGAACCTGAACAGCCGGGCCGATGGCGTGTTTGCGGCTTCCGGACCGGGCGGCGCCGGCAACGACAATGTCACGGGCACGGAGGGCATCGACAATCTGATGGCCGGTGCGGGCGACGATACGGTGAGCGCCGGCGCCGGCGCCGACCTGATCGACCTCGGCGGCGGTGCCGACGTGGTGCGCGACAGCCTGTCGAACCTGAACGGGGACCGCATCTCGGGCTTCGGCCTCACCGACAGCCTCGACATCGACGGTGCATTGATCGGCCGCTCCAACCTCAGCGTCATCAGGGCGGCCGACGGCGTGACACTCAGTGCCGGCGGGTCGAGCTTCGACCTCGTCGGCGATTTCGCCGCCGGCGACTTCCTTGCGGTGACACGTGGTACCGGTGTCGACGCCCACACGACCATCACCTTCGAGCGCTATCTGCCGACGCTCTCGGAAGGCGTTCGCGTCAATCCGGCCCTGATCAACGGCATCGCCAGCGAAGAATTCCTCACCGGCGACGGCAATGTCGAGTTCACTCTGAGCATGCGGTCCGCCACCTCGGAGTACAAGAACAGCCTAGGCACCTACATGATCGCTGCCGACGGCACGATCTCGGATGTCCGGATCCTGTTCAGCAACACGCTCGGCGCGGGATCGGCGAGCGTGAACCTCGGCAAGCCCGATGCCAACGAGAAGATCGGCTTCTTCCTGATCCAGGACGGGTTCGACGCCTACGGCAACCTGCCGGACAACCTGTCCTTCGTGGACCCGGGCACGACGAACCTGTCCGACCTCGACAACGGGCTGGCGCCAGCGCTGCGTAGCGCGACGCTGGGCCAGCTCAACAGCGCGCAGATCTTCCACTCGTTCTCGACGCTCAACCCGGGCGACGCGAACCAGTCTCTGTCCGGCATTTCCGCCAGCGGCCGCGAGTTGCTCATCGGCTTCGAGGACCAGGCGGTCACGTCGGGCGACAACGATTTCCAGGACGTCGTGTTCAGCATCCGGGTGAACTCCGATGGCCTGCTGGTCGTCTGACCAAGGTGGAGGGCGACGAGGCCGAGGCGGCCCGAACTCGGCATCGTCGTCTCCAACCACGTGAGAATGGGCTGTCGTCCTCGGCAGCGGCACCGGTGCCACCGAGGGACATGCATGACGGAACAGACGACTCCCCAGCGCCCCACCTGGTGCGAAATCGACCTGTCGGTCGTGAAGGAAAATCTCGTCCTGCGACGCGAGATGATGGGGCCGGGCGTAGCTATTTCGTTTGTCTGAAAGGCGATGCCAGCGGCTGCGGCGACGTTGCCGTGGGCCGCGCGGTGCAGGAGTCCGCCGTTGCCGTCGCCGGGATCGCGGGCCTGGCCTTCGGCAATCTCGACCGCGCCGTTGCGGCGCGTGATGCCGGCATACGCCTGCCGATCCTGCTTTACCCGACCTGCCTGCCCGAGACGGCGCCGTTCCTCGAACGGCATGATTTCATGCCGACCGTGTCGACCGTGGATGAGGTAGCGGCGTGGTCGCGCCAGGCGAAGTCGCTCGCGGTCTACCTGAAGCTCGATGCCGGCTACACCGACGCGCAGATCGCCTCCTGCCTCGCCGCGTTCGACGCCATTGCCAGCGCCGGCATCGGGGCGCCGATCCGCATGGTCTCGAACTCGGCGATGGGGCAACAACGTTGATCTCGCGGAAGTGCTGTCGCTGGCCGCCCAGGACAAGGTTCGCCACACCAGCAAGCTCTTCAAGTTCGAGCAGATCAACGAGTATCTCGACCTGATGAGGGCGGGTGACATCGTCGGCCGCGCCGTGATGAAGTGGTAAGTCAGCCGCGCGCGCGTCGCAGGATCGCGTCGGCGGTCATCAGGTCGCGGGTCGCGAAGCCTTCGCCGAATCGGCGATAGACGGGCAGGAGGAGACCGGTCGCTTCGTCGGGGCGCCCGGTCTCCATGTAGAGAGCCGCCAGATCGGTGGCGATCCGGAGCTCGTAGGATAGCGCGTCGAAGGCATGCGCTTCGTCGAGGGCGCTCCGGAAGTGCTTTCCGCCCGGGCGGACGAACCCGCACGGTGCAGGATCGTCGCCTCGACCCGCATCAGCTCGGGCCGGCGCAATCGGACGCCCTGCTGCGCCTCGTAGCGCATCGCCTCGGCAATGGCGTCGCTGGCCTCGTCCAGGCGGCCTTCGCGTACCAGGATATCTGCGAGGATGTTGATGAAGCCGGCGATCCCCCTGACGAATCGGGTTTCGATCAATTCGTCGATTGCGGATCGCATCCGGACGGCAGCGCCCGCATGGCCGCGAAGGTCGTCGAGGGCCGCCGCATAGAAATGCTGCACCGGAATCCAGTTCGCGAGCATCTCGATTTCCAGGATCGATTGCAGCCGTGTCGTGCAGCGTTCGAGAAAATCGAGATCGCCGTTCAGGAGCGAGACAGGGCAGCCGGCGAGTGCCAGTACATTTGACTGGGAGAGGAGATGGCCGGTGCTCTCGGCGGCCGCGATCGCTTCCCGCGCAACAGCCGAGGCGTATTCGGGACGTCCGTTCACCCAGGCGAGTACCGGAATGTAGCAGCGGATGCCAATGTAGCGGTCGACTTGGAAGCCCGCCATTCGTGATCCCTTGCCGACCCGAGGATAGGCCGCCGCCAGCCTTTCCAGTGTCGTCAGGGAGGCTGTCAGGTCTCCCGTAAGGGCCTTCGCCCAGGCCAGCAGGCGTTCGCCTTCCGGGGCCAGGGACCAATCCTGGTGCTGGGCGCAGAGTGTCCGGAACTCCTCCAATCGCTCGATGACCTGCCGGATGCGTCCGACCCTTCCCAGATAGATCGCAAGTCCCGCCAGCGCCTGCAGCTCGAAGGCGAGATTGCCGGCGCGCCTCGCCAAGGCGAGGGCCGATAGCCAGATGTCCTCGATCTCGGGCACGAACGTTCACGCGTAGTTCAGGCACCAGGCGCGGGAGATCGCGAGCTTGGCCTTGAGGAGATCGTCGCTGCCGATCTTCTCGGCATGGTCGAGTGCGACCTCGACACGGTTCTGCGTCTCCGACATCAGAGACCTCTCGAACCATAGCGGGATTGTGGCGACCGTCAGCCGGACCCCGAGCGCATCCTCACTCTGTTCGAACAGTCCGAGGCGGAATGGGACTGGCGCGCCGGCGTATCCAGCCCGGCTTTGAGCCGTCGCATCGTTGCATAGCGGCGCGTACTGTCGAGAAGGCGATAGCGCAGGCCGGCGGCGCTCACGTGCGCGGTCAGCAGCGACTTGGCGACGAGGCCGCCGAGGCCGGTGGTGATATGGGCGGGGCTCAAACCGGCTGTGGCGGCAACGGCGGCGATATCCTCGAGCTCGAACGCGTCGGCGAATACCGACACGAGGCTGAACATCGTGACTTCGTTGGGTGACAGCAGCCTGAAGCTCCAGTCGATCGTCGCCAGCAGAGTCTCCTGGCGGGGCACCGCGCCGCCTGAGTGCGAGCGCAGAATGCTCAGATGCCGGACGAGCGTGGACAGCAGGTCCGGCATCGCGTGATGCTCCACCTTGGACGCGGCAAGCTCGATCGCCAGCGGCAAGCCGTCGAGGGAGCGGCATATCTGCGCCGCCGCAGCGCAATCGGCATCGCCGAGATCGTAGCCAGCCCATTCCGACGCCCGGCGCGCGAACAGGTCCACGGCCGGAAAATGCATAAGTTCGCCGAGCGTCTGGCCCTCGCCCGGGGCGGGGCAGGCGAGGGGGCCCAGAAAGACGACATGCTCGGCGGAAGTGTCGAGGGCCTCGCGACTCGTGGCGAGCAGCTTCGATCCGCCCTCGCGCACGCCAACGGCCCGGGCGAACGCCGCCACGCCTGGGCGCACATGTTCGCAATTGTCGAGCAGGACGAGAACGTGGCGCTGCGCGAGATATTCGATGACGGCGGCGAGCGGATCGGCCGGATCGCCGCGCAGCCCGAGCGCTGCCGCCAGCACCGCCGGCACCAGGGCGGGATCCTCGATGGTCGAGAAATCAACGAAGCAGACCCCGTCGGGACAGTGCTCGGCAAAGGCCTGCGCTGCTGCGACGGCAACGGTCGTCTTGCCGACGCCGCCGGGTCCGACAACGGTGACGTGTCGCATCTCGCGCAAGGCCGTGAGAATATCGGCAATGTCGCTTTCGCGACCGACGATGTTGGGGAGCGGAGGCAGGCCGCGCCGGTTCGCGGTCTCCGGGGGCGCGCTCTCATCGACGACGGTTGCGGTGCCGGTCTGCACGGCCGACACGAAACGATAGCCTCGCCCCGCGACCGTCGCGATATAGGCCGGCTGCTTCTGCGTGTCGCCCAACGAGCGCCGCAGGGTCGACATGTTGACCTTCAGGTTGCTGTCGTGGACGAAGACATCGGGCCAGGCTGCCGCGATCAGCTCGTCCCGGCCAACGATCTCGCCACTGCGCTGCACCAGGAGGATCAGCAGCTCGAAGGCCCGCGTGCCGACTTGGACGCGACGATTCCCCTGCATGAGCAACTGACGGCTTGGAAACAGCCGAAACGGACCAAACAGATAGACCAGCTCGTTCCGGGCGTTTGATGGTTCTGTCAAACCCAGGCTCCTCGACCGAGAGGACGATGTTCGATATCGATGCTGCGATGGCAGCGGAGTGGCGAATCGGTCGCTTTTAGCCTGACCCTCGCGCCTCCGCCAAATCCCGGAAACGTCCCTGATGATCCGCCCTTCGATATGTCCGGGGCTTTCGATCTGTGACCTAGCACGTGTTTTGCTTCATGCTCCTCCACGGCGCGAGGCGCCTGGAGGGTTTGGGCATGCTGGCAAACGTACGGCGCAGAGTCCTCGGTCATCTGGTCGGCGGAGCGGTGGCGGCGCTGCTGGCCGCGCTGCCCGGCACGGCGATGGCGCAGAAGCCGCCCTCCACCCTGAAGGTCGTGATGCATTCCGACCTCAAGGTGATCGATCCGATCTGGGTGTCGGCGCAGATCGGGCGCACGCACGCCTATCTCGTCTACGACACGCTGTTCTCGCTCGATGCCGACCTGAAGCCCCAGCCGCAGATGGTCGACAGCTACACGGTGAGCCCCGACGGGCTGGTCTATACCTTCAAGCTGCGCGACGGCCTCGCGTGGCACGACGGGGCGCCGGTGAAGGCCGAGGACTGCATCCAGTCGGTCAAGCGCTGGGCCGAGCGCGACGGCGTGGGGCAGCGCCTGATGCAGCACACGCAATCCTTCGACGTCGTCGACGACAGGACGTTCAAGCTCACGCTGAAGAACCCCTACGGCTTTGTCATCGCCTCGCTGGCCAAGCCCGGCAGCACCGTGCCCTTCATGATGCCCAAGCGGGTCGCCGACACGCCGGGTACGCAGCAGATCAGGGAGGCCACTGGTTCGGGCCCGTGGATCTTCAAGACCGACGAATGGAAGCCCGGCGAGAAGGTCGTCTACGTCAAGAACCCCAACTACAAGCCGCGCGCCGAGCCGCCTTCGGGCCTGGCCGGCGGCAAGGTCGCGAAGGTCGACCGCATCGAATGGCTGGCGATGCCCGACATCCAGACGGCGGCAAACGCGCTGATGACCGGCGAGATCGACGCCATCGAGTCACTGCCCCTCGACCTGGTTCCCATGGTCGAGAAGAACAAGTCGATCGCCTTCATGCGCGGCAAGTATCCCGGCCAGTACACGTTTCGCCTGAACTGGCTGCATCCGCCGCTCAACAATCCAAAGATCCGCGAGGCGATCGGCTATGCGATCGACCAGCGCCCCTATCTCGAGGCCCAGATCGGCAACGAGAAGTTCTTCCAGCTCTGTAAGGCCTACTTCATCTGCAGCACGCCGCTGGCCAGCACGACCGCCATGGACGGTCGCCTCGAAGGCAACGTCGCCAAGGCGCGCGAGCTCCTGAAGGAGGCGGGCTATGACGGCACGCCGCTGGTGGTGATGCACACGACCGACCTGCCGGCGCTCGTGAACCTGGCACCGGTGGCCAAGTCGCAGCTCGAACGCGCCGGCTTCAAGGTCGATATGCAGTCGATGGACTGGCAGACCACCGTCGCCCGCACCAACAAGCGCGACGCCCCGGACAAAGGCGGTTGGAGCATCTTCCTCACGAGCTGGGGGGCCCTCGATTCGTCCGATCCCATCGTATCGCAGAACCTCAACGCGTCCTGCGAGAAGGCGACGCCGGGCTGGCCGTGTGACAAGCGGATCGAGGAGCTGCGCGACCAGTTCGCGCTGGAAGGCGACGCCACCAAGAAGAAGGCGATCGCCGACGAGATCCAGACCCGCGCCGTCACGCTCGGCACGCACTATCCGCTGGGCGAGTGGTACGGGCAGTTCGCCTACCGCACCAACACCAAGGGCTGGATGCCGCCGATGACGGCAATGCTGTTCTGGAACGCGGAGAAGACGCAGTAAGGGAGTAGTCTTCCTAGGCCTTCGCCGCCTGCGGCCAGTAGTGCCCGTCCGGTGTCGAGCGCTTGCCGAAGATCGCTTCGCCGACCCGCACCACGTCGGCGCCCTGGACGATTGCCTCCTCGAAATCGTTCGACATGCCCATCGACAGTTCCGTGATCGCGGAGTCGTGCCGGACAGCGATGTCGCGCAGCTCGCGCAGGCGTTCGAAGCAGGGACGCACCTTGTCGAGATCGGTGCTGAACACCGCGAGCGTCATCAGCCCGCGCGGCTTCAGCCGCGGAAAGCGCCGGAGCTCGTCGAGATACGGGAGCAACTCGCCGGGCTGCAGGCCGTATTTGCTCTCTTCCGCCGACGTGTTTACCTGGACATAGACGTCGAGCGAGCGATCTTCACGGTCGAGGCGGGCATTGAGCGCCTCAGCGAGGCGCACGCTGTCGAGCGCGTGGAATTCGCGCGCGAAGCGGGTCAGGTATTTGACCTTGTTGGTCTGCAGGTGGCCCACGATGCACCAGTCGATGGGAAGATCCGAAAGCTCGGCCCGCTTGGCCACCGCTTCCTGGATCTTGTTCTCGCCGAAATCGCGAATGCCGGCCGCATGGGCGAAGCGCAGCACGCGGGCCGGCACCGTCTTGGTGATGGGCAGCAGGCGCACCGTCTCGCGCGACCGCCCGGCGCGGGCGCAGGCGCGCGCGATCCTTTCCTCCACGGAGGCGAGGGTGCGGCTGAACAGGGAAAGGGGGTCTGGGCCGAAACGCGTGATGTCTTCGGCAGTCAGGCTGGCAGGGTCGGAAGAAGCGGTCATGGGTATCCGGAGGGGGCTCGTCTGGCAGAGATACCCTAGTCGAGCTTGCGCGTCGCTATGAAGACGCCGATGCCTACGGCGATCGCGACAGTCGATACGACGATGACCACCGGCCACAGGAGACTGCCGAGAAAATCGAACATAAGGCGTGAACGACCGGGCGGGCGGTGCGTTCCTTCCTTGCGCGGCTTTGCGCTGCGGATCATTCGGGCCCCGTCGGCGTTATAGGCGCCATGTCGCCTCTGTTTCAGCCCGGACGCAGCGTGTGGAAGGTCGAGCGTGCGCACCGCGCTGCCGTGCTGATCGACGGTGCGGCCTTCTTTGCCGCGGTCCGGGCCGCCTTCCTGGAGGCGCGCCGCACGATCTTCATTGTCGGCTGGGACATCGACAGCCGCACCGAGCTGGTGGGGGGGCGGGCGCCGGCCGACGGCTTCCCGACCAATCTGGCCGCGTTCCTCACGGAACTGGCGAAGCGGCGGCCGGAGCTGCAGATCCATCTGCTGCTCTGGGACTACTCCCTCGTCTACGCGCATGAGCGCGAGCCCCTGCCGCGCCTCTTCCTCAACTGGCAGATGCCGCCACAGGTCACCTTCTGCCTCGATTCGACGGTGCCGTTCGGCTCCTCGCAGCATCAGAAGCTGGTGGTGGTGGACGATGCACTGGCCTTCTCCGGCGGCCTCGACCTGACGATCCGGCGCTGGGACACCAGCCGCCACGAGCCCGACAATGCAAGGCGCGTCGATCCGGCGGGCGAGCCCTACCGGCCCTTCCATGACGTGCAGATGATGGTCGACGGCGGGGCGGCGCGGGCGCTGGCGCTGCTGGCGCGGGCGCGCTGGTGCCACGCCAATGGCGGCGAGCCGGAGGTCCGGCCCGAGGGCGAGCGCTGGCCGGGAGGCTTCGAGCCCGATTTCACCGACGTCGAGGTCGCGATCGCCCGGACCCAGCCGCGCTATCATCGCGAGGAGGAAGTCCGCGAGGCCGAAGCGCTGTTCGTCGACAGCATCGCGCGCGCCGAGCGCTCCATCTACATCGAGAACCAGTTCATGACCTCGGGCGTGGTCGCCTCCGCGCTCGCCCGCCAGCTGCGCGAGCGGCCGGAACTCGAAGTCCTGATGGTCGCGCCGCGCAGCCACGATTCCTTCGTCGAGCGGCGCACCATGCGCAACGGCCGAATCCGGTTCTGGCGCACCGTGAAGGCCGCCGGCGGCGACCGTGTCCGGCTGGTCTATCCGGCGATCGAGAAAGCGGGCCAGTCCACCTACACGATGATCCACTCCAAGATCATGGTGGTGGACGACTGGTTCCTGCGGGTGGGGTCGGCCAACCTCAACAACCGGTCGATGGGCGCCGACACCGAGTGCGACCTGGCGATCGAGGCCGCGACGGACCGCGAGCGTTCCGCCATCACGAGCCTGCGCAATCGCCTTCTCGGCGAGCATTGCGGCGTATCCGGGGAAGACGTCGCAGCAGCGGTGGCTCGGCAGGGCTCGCTCGTGCGTGTGGCCGACCAGCTCTCCGGCAACGGCCACTGGCTTATCCCGATCGACGATGGCCAGCCCGATCGAACCATATTCGCGCGCCTGGCGGAAAGGGTCGCCGATCCGGCGCGGCCGCTGCGGCTGGGTCGCCTGGCCGGCCGCCTCTTGCCGCGCCTGCTGTTCCACGGTAGCCGCACCGTGGGACGCCGACTGGCCAAGCGCGAAGATCGGCGCGCGGCCAGGAAGAGAGAAGCCGAAGCCGCGCGACAGCCTGCGCTCAATGACGAGAGCGCGGGGGAAGAGGGGATTCTCGGAAGAGCCGGCCTGCTGGTGGCCGGCGCGCTCGCGCTGATCGTGCTGCTGACGCTCGCCTGGCAGTTCACCGGACTGAAGGAGCTGGCACAGCCCGACCAGATCCGCGCGCTGCTCGAGGGCGCCGAGGGCGAGCCGTGGGCGCTGGGCATGGTCGTCGGCCTGTTCCTGCTGGGCGGCGCCGTGGCCTTTCCGGTCACCATCCTGATCCTGGCGACGGCCGCCGTGTTCGGCCCGTGGTGGGGCATGCTCTATTCCACCGCAGGCGTCGCGGTGAGTGCGGGGTTCATGTTCGCGGTCGGCGCGCGTTTCGGGCAGGGCGTGCCCAAACGCCTGCTCGGCAAGCGCTGGGACAGGCTGCGCGACCGTCTGCAGCGGCGCGGGCTGCTCGCGATGGTCGCGCTGCGCGTCGTGCCGGTGGCGCCGTTCTCTCTCGTCAACCTCGCAGCGGGTGCAGGTTCGATCCGCTTCATCGATTTCGCGCTCGGGACGCTCATCGGCATGGGGCCGGGGCTGGCCGCGATCGCGCTGATGGGCGACCGCATCGCCAAGGTGCTGGCCGATCCCAGCGCCGGGCAGATCGCCGTGCTGGCGCTCTGCGTCGCCGGCTGGATCGGCCTGTGCTTCGGCGCACAGGCCATCGTTTCTCGGCTCGGGGAAAGGGCCTCTTGAACTCCGTCCGTCTGATGACCTGGAACATCCACGGTGCCTTCGGTCGCAATCCGCGCTTCGACCTCGATCGCGTGATTGCCCTGGTGAAGAGCCACGCGCCCGACATCGTGGCGCTGCAGGAAATCGATTCGCGGCGTGTCCGCCAGGCCCAGGCCGGCAATCCCTTCGATGTGCTTCAGGCGGCCCTGGGATCGCACGGGATCGGCGCCAAGACCGTGGTGACGGCGGACGGCGAGTACGGCCAGGCGCTGATCAGCCGGTGGCCGCTGGAGAACACCGAGATCCACGATCTCTCCTATCCCGAGCGCGAGCCGCGGCGCGCCATCTGCGCCGACGTCGCGACGCCTTTCGGGCCGTTGCGCGTGATCGCCACGCATCTGGGTCTCACGTTGCGCGAGCGGCGCAGCCAGTCGATCGCGCTCCTGAACATGCTGGGCCGGCTCGACCGTCCGACCGTCGCGCTGGGCGACTTCAACGACTGGCTCTGGGCGGGGTCGGTACGTCGCAGCCTCGCCCGCGCGCTGCCGGGGTTCAGTCGCCATCGCACGTTTCCCGCGCGGCTGCCGCTGTTCGAGCTCGACCGCATCTATCTTTCGCCGGCGTCGGCCCTGATCGGCAGCTGCATCGACCATCGTGCGCGGGAGCTTTCGGATCACCTGCCGGTGATCGCCGACATAGAACTCTAGCGTGGCCCGCACAGGCACCGTGGCGATGGAAGCCCGGTAGGTCGAGGGCCCGGTCGAAGGAAAGGGACTGTTCCTTCGTTCAACTCGAGCAGGAAGCCCGTCCGTCGCGGGTGACGCGCCTTCTCAAGCGGGTTTGATCGGCATCCGTCAGCGCTTCTTCCTGCTCTTTGCCGCGGTCTTGCGCTTGGCGCCGGTCTTCTTCCGGGCCGCGCTCTTCTTCTTCGCGGCCGTCTTCTTCTTCGCCGGCACCTTCTTGCCCTTCGCCCGTGCTTCCGAGAGGCCGATGGCGATCGCCTGCTTCCGGCTCTTCACCGTGCCGCCCTTGCCGCCCGGACCGCTCTTCAGCGTGCCCTTCTTGCGGCGCTCCATCGCGCTCTCGACGTCCTTGCTGGCGCTTCGGGAATACCTTGCCATGGTTCCTCCTCGACGGTTCAGAGCCTAACGCTGCAGTCGCGTCTTGGCTGCGTATTCCCAGGTGAAGACCATCGCCATCGAAACGTGTGGCTCCCCTGCCTGCCCTCAATGCGCGCGGCGGCCCGATCGGTTACCGCCGCCGGCAACTGGTTGCGAGCGGGTGCATTCCTCCGATGCCGGCCTCGAGGAGAGAGCGGCCGGCCTCAACCACGGAGGAATCAATGGCACGCCACGACGACGACTATCGCTTCCGCAACCATCCCTCGCGCGACGATCGCGGCGACATCTACCACTATGCACCGAGCGGCCGCCGGGGAAGCGAGACGGGCTCGTCCTACGGCCGCGGCAATTACGAACACGACGACATGTCCTCTGGCGGCGTGGCCGGCGGCGCGCGCGGCTACGGCTACGCCCAAGGTCCCGGCCATGGCGGCGACCGCTACATCGGCCGGGGCGGATCGCTCGGCGGCATGAGCGACGAGATGGGCGGCAGCCATTCCCAGGGAATGGGACGCTACGACCAGGATCACGGCCGGAGCGGCTGGTTCGGCGGTCGCCCCGGCGGGCCGGGGCGCTACGGCAGCGAACATGCGGGCATGGGCGGCGGCTATGGAATCGGCGCCTCGGGTCAGGAACACCATCGCGGCAAGGGGCCGAAGGGCTACACGCGCTCCGACGAC
>Ga0209066_10003044_pt1 | contig 19609 bp, 20 predicted proteins | sample All_14_2_FD_187198 | JGI IMG/M metagenome (GOLD analysis project Ga0209066, IMG submission 187198) | Freshwater microbial communities in response to fracking from Pennsylvania, USA - Allegheny Zone_MetaG_DW_15 (SPAdes) (version 2) ... | reverse complement strand
CTCCACCCCCGGCTTCGCCGGCGGTCCCCCTCCCCCGAGGGGGGAGGAGTTGGCGTTAGCGCAGATCCGGCGGGGTCGCTTCGGCGGTCAGCATGGCGATCGCCTCCTCGACGGTGACGATGGTCTGGTCCTGGGAGCCAAGGCGGCGGATGGCGACCTTGCCCTCCTCGGCTTCCTTGCGGCCGACGACGGCGATGACCGGAACCTTGGCCAGGCTGTGTTCGCGGATCTTGTAGCCGACCTTCTCGTTGCGCAGATCGGTCTCGACCCTCAGGCCGGCGGCCTTGAACTTTGCAGCCGTTGCCTGGGCGAAGTCGTCGGCGTCGGAGGTGATGGTCGCGACCACGGCCTGGACCGGCGACAGCCACAGGGGGAAGGCCCCGCCGTAGTTCTCGATCAGGATGCCGAGGAACCGTTCGAAGGTGCCGAGGATGGCGCGGTGGAGCATGACCGGGCGGTGCTTCTGACCGTCCTCGCCGACATATTCGGCGTCGAGGCGTTCGGGCAGGACGAAGTCGAGCTGCAGCGTGCCGCACTGCCAGGTGCGGCCGATGGCGTCCTTCAGGTGGAACTCGAGCTTGGGACCATAGAAGGCCCCTTCGCCGGGCAGCATCTCGACCTCGACCCCGGCGGCGATGGCGGCGCGTTCGAGTTTCTGTTCGGCGCGGTCCCAGACCTCGTCGGTGCCGGCGCGCAGCTCGGGCCGCAGGGCCAGCTTGACGCTGTGCAGCTCGACCCCGAGGTCGGCGTAGATCTGGTAGAGCAGCTTGACGAAGGTCGTCGTCTCTTCCTCGATCTGGTCCTCGCGGCAGAAGATGTGGCCGTCGTCCTGGGTGAAGGCGCGGACCCGCAGGATGCCGTGCAGTCCGCCGGACGGCTCGAACCGGTGGCAGGCGCCGAACTCGGCCATGCGCAGGGGCAGTTCGCGATAGGACTTCTGGCCGACGTTGAAGATCTGGACGTGGCCCGGGCAGTTCATCGGCTTGACGGCCAGGCTCTCGCCCTCGTCCGTTTCGCAGACGAACATGGCGTGGCCGAACTTCTCCCAGTGACCCGACTTCTCCCACAGGGAGCGGTCGAGGATCTGCGGCGTCTTGACCTCGACATAGCCGCCGTCTTCCGTTTTGCGGCGCATGTAGGCTTCAAGGGCGCGGTACATGGTCCAGCCCTTGGGGTGCCAGAAGATCATCCCCTTGCCCTCTTCCTGGATGTGGAAGAGGTCCATGATCTTGCCGATCTTGCGGTGGTCGCGCTTCTCGGCCTCCTCGACCCGCTTGAGGTAGGCGGCGAGGTCGTCCTCGCTGGCCCAGGCGGTGCCGTAGATGCGCTGGAGCTGGGCGTTGTTCTGGTCGCCGCGCCAGTAGGCGCCGGCCAGCTTGGTCAGCTTGAAGGCCTTGCCGACATGTTTGGTCGACGGCAGGTGAGGGCCCCGGCAGAGGTCCTTCCAGGCGCCCTGGCGATAGACGCTGATCTGCTGATCGGCGGGGATGTCTCGGATGATGTCGGCCTTGTATTTCTCGCCGATCTCCTCGAAGTGGGCGATGGCGACGTCGCGGTCCCATTCCTCGCGGACGATCTTCTCGTCGCGGTCGACGATCTCGCGCATCTTCTTCTCGATGGCGGCGAAGTCGTCCGTCGAGAAGGGCTCTTCGCGGGCGAAGTCGTAATAGAAGCCGTCTTCGACGTTCGGCCCGATGGTCACCTGCGTTCCGGGGAACAGCTCCTGCACCGCCTCGGCCAGGACGTGGGCGGTGTCGTGGCGGATGGTGTCGAGGGCGTCCGGATCATTGCGGTCGACGAACTCGACCTTGCCGCCGTGGGGCAGGGGGCGGTCGAAGTCGATCAGCTGGCCGTCGAGGCGGACCAGCAGGGTGCGCTTTTCCAGCGACTTGGAGATGGCGGCGGCGACGTCGCGGCCGCTGCTGCCTTGCGGATACTGACGGGCCGAGCCGTCGGGGAAAATCAGGTCGATCATGGCGTTTCACACTTCTTCGGGGGGACCGGATCGAAGCCGGAGCCGCCCCAGGGATGGCATCTGCACAGCCGATGGACGGTCAGGTAGCCGCCACGGATCGGTCCGTGCTGGATCAGCGCGTCACGGCCATAGTCCGAACAGGTCGGAAGAAACCGGCACTGGCGCCCGATCCACGGGGACAGCGTCAGCTTGTAGGCGCGGTGCGCCAGCCGGACGCTGCGTTCATAGAGGGTCATGCCGACGCTGGTTGGTTGGGGTGAACGAAACCCGTGCCTATCCCACGCCATGGCGCAGGATCAAGCGGCGTCGGCGCCGCTAGTTCGCGTCGCCGCCTGCTGGACAGCCGCCAGCGCCGCCTCGAAAGCCAGCAGGCTTGAGGCGTGGCGCGCGGGATAGTCCTTCACGGGCTGCAACACAGCGAGGTCCTTGAATCGTCCTTCGGGCGGCGGTCCGCCCTGCTTCAACATAGCAGAAAACGCCTCCAGCGCTGTAGCGATCTCGTCACGGGTGGCCCCGATGACGTTTTCGCCGAGCACGGCGGCGGCGGCCTGGCCCAGGGCGCAGGCCTGAACCTGCTGGGCGAAGTCGGCGACACGGCCGTCGGCGTCCAGGGAGACATCGACGGTGATGCGGCTGCCGCAGAGCTTGGCATTGCGCTCGGCGCTGGCCTGGGGCGCGTCCAGCCGGCCGGCGCGCGGCATGTTGGCGGCCAGGGCGAGAATGCGGGCGCTGTAGAGATCGTCGAGCATCAGGCCCCTGATGTGGTGTCGGCGCGGCGGGCTTGCCAGCGCTTTTCGGCCTCGACCTTGAGAGCTTCGCCAAAGGCGGTGAAGCCGTCGCGGATCATGAAGCGGATATGGCGGGGCACAGCGTAGCGGGTCAGGAAGCCGGAGAAGAGCTCGCCGTTGGAGAAGATGCAGCTGCCCGGGGCCAGTTCCTCGATCTCGAGGAAGCGCACCGATTTGACCCAGCCGCGCATCATGCTGGAGCGCCAGTGGATGTGGTCGTACGGCGCCCAGTCGAGGACGACCGGGCGGATGTTGCGCAGTTTCAGCCCCGGCACATGCTCGTCGATATCCAGCACCTCGCCGATGCGGATGGTTCCGACGGCGCGGGGATAGAGCGGACACCAGTCGCCCCAGTGCTCGAGGTCGGAGAGGACCTCCCAGATGCTGTCGGTGTCGGCGGTGATGCCGATGCGGTGTTCAATCTTCATCGCCTCAGCCCTCCTTGATCCGCCAGGTCGCTCCTTGCGGCCCGTCCATCACCACGACGCCAAGCGCGTCCAGTTCGCCGCGGATGCGGTCGGCGGTCGGCCAGTCCTTCGAGGCGCGGGCCTCGGCGCGCTGGACGAGAAGGCCTTCGACCTGGCTCTTCAGATCATCGCCGGCGCCGCCCTGGAACCAGACGGCGGGCGCGGTCTGGAGCAGGCCCAGCAGGGCGCCGGCCGAGGTCAGATCGCCCATCGCCGAGGCGATGGCGTCCTTGTCGCCGCCGGCGATCATCTCGCGCAGTTCGTCCGACAGCCGGAACAGTCCGCTCAGCGCCAGAGGGGTGTTGATGTCGTCCATCAGGGCATCGACCACCGGTGCGACAAGCCGGCCGCGAATGGGGCTAACCACGCCGTCGCCCACATCCCGGGCCGCGTCCTGCAGGGCGCCATAGATGCGGTCCAGGGCCTTGCGGCTCTGGTCCAGCAGGCTCTCGGTCCAGTCGAGGGGCTGGCGGTAGTGGGCGCTGAGCAGCGCCCAGCGGAGAACCTCGCCGGGGACCTTCTGCAACAGCTCATGCGGGATGATGACGTTGCCGAGGCTCTTGGACATCTTCTCGCCGGCCATGTCGAGGAAGCCGTTGTGCATCCAGAAGCGCGACAGGGCCTGGCCGCCGTGAGCGCAGCGGGCCTGGGCCAGTTCGTTCTCATGGTGGGGGAAGATCAGGTCGATGCCGCCGCCGTGGATGTCGATGGGCAGGCCGAGGACCTGTTCGATCATCGTCGAGCATTCGCTGTGCCAGCCGGGACGACCCTCGCCCCAGGGCGACGGCCAGCGCGGCTCATGCGGCTTTGACGGCTTCCAGAGGACGAAGTCGGCGGGGTTGCGCTTGTAGGGGGCGACCTCGACCCGGGCGCCCGCGATCATGTCGTCGAGGCTGCGGCCGGAAAGCTGGCCGTAGTCCGCCGCCGCCCGGGTGTCGAACAGGACGTGGCCTTCGGCTTCATAGGCGCCGCCGTTGTCGATCAGGGTTGCGATCATCGCCACCATCTCGTCGATGTAGTCGGTGGCCCGCGGCTGATGAGTCGGACGCAGGGCGCCAAGGGCGTCCATGTCTTCCAGATAGGCGGTCAGATAGCGCTCGGTGATCACCGAGATGTCGACGCCCTCGTCGGCGGCCTTCTGGTTGATCTTGTCATCCACGTCGGTGACGTTGCGGGCGTAGACCACATGGTCGGCGCCATAGATGTGGCGCAGCAGGCGGAATAGCACGTCAAAAGCCACGACCGGGCGGGCGTTGCCGATATGGGCGAAGCCGTAGACCGTCGGCCCACAGACATACATCGTCACCCGTTCAGGATCGCCGGGAACGAAGGGCCGCTTCTCGCGGGCCATGGTGTCATAGAGCTTGAGGGTCATGATCTCTTATGGAAACTGACGTGACGTAAGAACTTGCCGGGTCGGCGAGCCGTCCCATATAGCTGTGGTCAACCGGCGAGGCCACGCTTCTCCGGCGATGTGGATGGGGTGGCACGCGTCATTCCGGGGTGATCGTCGCCCCGGCGCAACTCAGCCCCGGGAAATCTCCGACATGGACGCCATGACCGAGCGAACCCTGGCCGAGACCGGCCTTGATCTTGAACCCGTAAAGCGTCCGAGCCGCGAAGAGGCGATGGAAGCGGTGCGCACCCTGATCGCCTGGGCCGGCGATGATCCGCGCCGCGAAGGCGTGATCGATACGCCCAAGCGGGTGGTCGACGCCTATGGCGAATGGTTCGAGGGCTACACCGCCGACCCCGGCAAGGAACTGAGCCGCATCTTCGAGGATGTGCAGGGCTATGACGACATCGTCTTCCTGCGCGACATCGAGGTCGAGAGCCACTGTGAGCACCACATGGCCCCGTTCCTCGGCAAGGCCTACGTCGCCTATATGCCGACCAACCGGGTTGTCGGGATTTCCAAGCTGGCGCGGGTGGTGGAGATCTTCGCCAAGCGCCTGCAGACCCAGGAAACCATGACCCAGCAAATCGCCGACGCCATCTGTGATTCGCTCAAGCCCGCCGGCGTGGCCATCCTGATCGACGCTGAACACCAGTGCATGACGACGAGGGGCGTGCATCACCGCCACGTCTCGACCATCACCACCCAGTTCCGCGGCGTGTTCAAGACCGACCCGCATATCCGCCAGCGGTTCCTGGACTTCGTCAACAGGGGCTGACGGTCATTCCCTCCCCACCGGGAGGGAGGAGGACTGATGTTTCCGACTGCTTCCGATACGCAGGCCCTGGAGCGCGGCGCGATCATCGCGCCGCGCTTTGACGCGTCCGGCCTGATCGCCGCCATCGCCCAGCACGCCGACACCGGCGAGATCCTGATGCTGGCCTGGATGAACGACGAGGCCCTGAAGCTGACCCTGGAGACGGGGGCGGCGCATTACTTCAGCCGATCCCGCAACGCCCTGTGGAAAAAGGGCGAGACCAGCGGCCAGATCCAGACCGTGGTCGAGGTGCGCCTCGACTGCGACCAGGACGCAGTGCTGCTGAAGGTCCGCCCCCAGGGCGACGGCGGCGCCTGCCATGTCGGCTTCCGCTCCTGCTTCTACCGCAAGGTGGAAGACGGCAGGCTGGTCGAGGCGCCGGCGTAAACGCGGCGCATCGCCCATCCCCGCCATGGCGACGATGGGCGACGGCGAAGGTTAGCCCAGCTTTGTCACCCCGCCGCCGGCGACGGGTTTGACGGTGAAGGTCCGGACCGAGGCGACCTCATACTCCGGCTTGTAGATGGTGCTGACGGCGATCATGTCGGCGGTCGCCTGCTCGCGGGTCAGGGTCAGTTTGACAAAGCCCTTGGCGGCGGAGTTGGCGTATTTGATCTCCGGATTGCGGGCCAGAAGGGCGTCATTGATCGGCAGGCCGGGCAGCAGGTCCTCAAATCCCGGGCTGGTGATGCCGGTGGCGCCGAATTCGGCGGCGACCAGGGTTCCGGCGTCGTCATGCAGTTCGTTGGCCCAGAAGCTGTGGCTGTCGCCGGACAGGACGATGGGGCTGGCCTTGCTGGCCTTGAAGGCCTCGTAGACCCGCTCGCGCGCCGCCGGATAGCCGTCCCACTGGTCGAGATTGAGGGGAATGGGCGTCGCCGACAGGGCCGAGGACATGGCCACGCGGGTGGCGATGTAGTCGGGCAGGCTGGCCAGAAGCTTGCTCCACGCCTCGTCGCCCATCTGTTTGCGCAGGTCGGGGGTGAAGGTGCGGGCCATGACGATCTGGTTGCCGATCACCTGCCAGGCTTCGCCGTCCTTGACCGAACGGGCCAGCTCGTCCGCGAACCAGGCTTCCTGCTTCGGACCCATAAGCTGGCGGGAAGGATCGTTCAGCAGCTTGAGGAAGCCGGGGATGTCGGGCTTGCCGTCGGCGCCCATCAGCTGGGTTTCGACGTCCAGCTGCTTGCCACGCGCGGTGAGGCGGGTCTCGGTCATGATCAGGCTGGCGACATCGCCGAAGCGGAAGCTGCGGTTGATGGCTTCGGGCATGGCGCCGTCCGGCTCGCGGATCGGCATCCATTCGAAATAGGCCTTCAGGGCGACGGCCTTGCGGGCCGCCCAGTCGCCTTCACCCTTGTCGGGGTTGTGGTTCTCGGCGCCGCTGGTCCAGCTGTCGTTGGCGGTTTCGTGGTCGTCCCAGACGACGATCCAGGGGGCGCGGGCGTGGGCCGCCTGAAGCTGGGGATCGGCCTTGTAGCAGGCGTGACGGCGACGGTAGTCGTCCAGGCTGACGATCTCGCTGGGCGGATCGAGCTTGCGCTGGGCGGCGACCGGGGAGTCTGAGCCGTACTGGCCGGCGCCCGAGCCGTATTCGTAGATGTAGTCGCCCAGATGCAGGACCGCGTCGACGCGGTCCATGGCGGCGATGGCGCCGTAGGCGTTGAAGTAGCCCTGGATGTAGAGGGCGCAGCTGGCGACGGCGAGAACGACATCCTCGACCTTGCCGTCCGGCAGGGTGCGGGTGCGGCCGACAGGCGAGGCGACGTCGCCGAAGCGGAACTGGTAGAAGTATTCGGTTCCGGGCTTGAGGCCGGCGACGTCGACCTTCACCGTCCAGTCGCGGTCGGCGGCGGCGCCGACCTTCACAAAGGCGGCCAGGCCGTCGCGCTCCAGCTTTGCATCCGTGCCGACGCGAAGCTCGCCCTGGATCTGGGCCGTGTGGCCTTCAGGCGGGGTGACCCGGGTCCAGAGAATCACCCGGTCCTGCAGGGGATCGCCCGAGGCGAGCCCGTGACCGAAGCTGACCGCGCCGTGGTGGTCGGCAGCCAGGGCGGGGCCTGCGGCGGCGGTCGCGGCCCCGAGGCCAAGGCCGGCCAATAGACGGCGTCGATCGATAGTCATGGAATTCCCCCTTGGACGACGGCGGTTGTTTCTTGTCTGATAGCCGCTTCTGACACCCATCCGACTACAGGAGTATGACGCATGTCCAGTGAGGGCCTCCACGTCCCGCGTGAAAAGCTGAAATCAAAGACGCTCAACATGCACTACGCGATCACTTCGCTGATCGAGGAGCTGGAAGCGGTCGACTGGTACCGTCAGCGCGCGGACGATTGCGATGACGAGGAGCTGCGCAAGATCCTGCTCCACAATGCTCACGAAGAGATCGAGCACGCCGCCATGGCGCTGGAGTGGATCCGCCGGACGGACAGCGAGTTCAACGACCAGCTGAAAGAGTATCTGTTCACCGAGGGCTCGATCACCGGCAAGGAAGAAGAAGCCACCGGCAAGAGCTGATTTCCGAAAAGCTCCCCTCCGGCCGGCGGCCGGAGGGGATATTTCCGTCTCTAGAATTTCCAGCCGACGCTGGCGCCGAACATGCGCGGGGCGCCGGCGATGAAGGTCGGCAGGCCGAGGCTGTCGCCGGTGTTGCCGGCGTCGATGATGTAGTCCTCATCGAGCAGGTTGGTGACGAACAGTTCGACCGTCACATTGCTGTCGTCCGGCGTGAACGACCCCCGCAGATTGAACAGGCCATAGGCACCCTGTTTCTCATCCTGGATGTTGTCGGCGACGAAGGCGGCGGGAGTCTGCTGGAAGACTGCCCGGTCGTTGTTGTCGTCGAAGAAGACTTCCGACTGCCAGCTGTAGCTGGGACGGATGTTGAAGCGACCGCCGATGGCGTCGAACTTCCAGGAGGCTCCCAGCGACAGGGTGTGGTCGGGCGACAAGCGGAACTGGTTGCCGTCGTAAGCGCCGCCGTCGAAGCGGGCGTGGCTGTAGGCATAGGTGGCGTAGAGGTCGAGGCCGGACATCGCCCGCCACTCCATCTGCCCCTCGAAGCCGTAGGCCTTGGCCGCGCCGGCGTTGCTGATGGTGAAGACCACGCCCTGCTGAATGACGGTCTGGAAGTTCTTGTAGTCGTAGTAGTAGACCGACCCGTCGAGACGCAGGCTGCCGCCGAGCAGGGCGGTCTTGGCGCCGACCTCGTAGCTGTCGACGGTTTCGGCGTCGACGGCGTCGAAGCGCGGAACGCCGCCCGGGGTCAGGGGCGCGCCGGTGGCGAGGATTTCCGGACGACGGCCGCGAGCGTAGCTGGCGTAGAGGTTCAGGTCGTCGCTGACCTCGTAGCGCCCGACCAGACGCCAGGTGAAGCTGGAGTCGTCGAGGCTGCGGACCGTGCGGTCACCGTTGTTGGCGGTCGGCTGGAAGGTCAGGCCGAAGTTGGGCAGGAAGGCTTCGGGGATCGACTGGACCGCCGGGCTCTGCAGGGCGCCGATGATGGCGTTGGCCTGGGCGATCGCGGCAGGATCGCCGCTGGAGGCCAGCTGGGCCGCGCCGATGGCGCCGCCGAGGACGCTGCGTCCGCCGATGGTGAAGGAACGGAAGCCGGTGTCCTTGCTGTCGGTGGTGTAGCGCAGGCCGGCCGAGATCTCGAAGCGGTCGGTGATGGCGAAGGTGCCGTCGACGAACAGGTCATAGGCGGTCAGGTCGCTGGTCGTCTGGACGGCCTCGACGTGGTTGGGGCGCAGGTTGGCGGCGATGGCCTGGGCCTGGGGTCCGGTCAGCAGCAGATTGCCGTTGCTGGTCGCGGCGACCACGCCCTGGAGCAGGGCGCCGGTGAAGGCGGTGTTGCCGAAGTAGGCCAGGGGGGCGGGAGTGTCCGCGGGCAGGCCGGAGCCGGCGAAGGAGGCGTTCAGCTGGCCGGCGAGGTCCGCCAGGCCGACCCGCTCGTCGAACTGCAGCGGAACGAGCTGGTCGCTCTCGTTCTTGAACCAGGAGGCGCCGGCAAAGGCCTTGAAGCGGCCGCCGTTGTCGTAGTTCAGGCGGAACTCCTGGCTCCACTGCTTGTCCTGGGCGTCGTTGAGGCCGGTGAGCAGCGGCAGGGACAGGCCATCGGCGTCAAAGGACTCCTGGCTGTCGAACTCGCGGTAGGCGGTGATGCTGCTGAGGGTGAAGGCGTCGTTCAGGTCCCAGGTGGTCAGCAGGGTCGCGCCCTTGACCGTCCGGTTGACGCCGAGCGGACCGCCGATGAAGCCGGCCGGTTCAGTGAGGGCGGCGCCGTCGCGAACGCCCGTGCCGCCGAGGACCTGGCCGGTGACCGGGTTGGTGGCCTTGTAGCGCAGGGATTTGAAGGCGGTGCCGGCGGCCTCGTCCTTCTGCCAGTTGATCAGCAGTTCGCTGCGGAAGCTGTCGCTGGGCTCGAAGGTCGCGGCAAAGCGCAGGGCGCGGGAGTCGGTCGACTGGAAGTCGTCGCCGCCGAGCAGGTTCTCAACATAACCGTCGCGCTGGCGCAGGCTGCCGGCCAGGCGGATGGCGAAGCTGTCGCCGAGCGGCGCGTTGACCATGCCTTCGAGGTTACGGAAGTTGTAGTTGCCGGCGCCGGCCTTGAAGGCCGCGTCAAAGCCGCCGGTCCGGGCCTTGGCCTGGATGACGTTGACCGCGCCGATCAGGGCGCCGCGACCGTAGAGCGTCGACTGCGGACCCTTGGCGATCTCGACCCGCTCCAGATCGAACAGCTCGACGTAGGAGCCTTGCGCCTTGGAGATCGAAACCCCGTCCTGGAAGACCGACACCCGGGCTTCGGAGAAGCTGTCCGTGGAGTCGGAGGTGATGCCGCGCATCACAAAGCCCGGATTGTTCGGCGACTGGTCCTGGACCTCGAAGCCGGGGGTGAAGAGGGCCAGGTCGGCGAAGTCTTCGACGCCGAGGGCTTCCAGGCGCGTCCCGCTGTAGGCCGTCAGGGAGATCGGCACGTCGACAGCGGCCTGCTCGCGCTTCTGGGCGGTGACGATGACTTCCTCGACCGCCTGGTCGCCGCCCGGATCCTGGGCATAGGCGGTGGTCGCGATAAGAGTCGAAAGACCCGCTGCGGCAAGCAGCAGGCTACGGTAGGACGGCGCCATGGTTCGTATCCCCTCGAACATGAACAGTGATCAGGCGCGATAGGCGGCTGTCGTGACGGTGTCACGACGAAAACCGGAAAATCGGTAAAATAACAGGGGTTGCCGAGGATTTTCCCCTGTCCGGACGGACCTGTTCGGGCTGCTTTTCCTTGCGTTCGCCGCGCAGGGAGCCGATGTGCGGGGCCGTCCTGGCGGAAAGCCGGGGCCAGAGGACCCCGATGGCCGAAGAGATTGATGACCTGAACGCCGACAGCTTCGATGACGCTGACATCGAGGAGGCCGATTCGCGGCTGGTCGAGGTGACGGCGGATCTGGCCGGCGGGCGGCTGGACAAGGTGCTGGCCGAGTTGCTGGAGGGGCTGTCGCGGGGGCGGGTGCAGGCCTTCCTGTCGGAAGGCCGGATCACCCGCGACGGGGAGACGGTGTCGGACGCTTCGTCCAAGGCCCAGCCGGGGCTGTATCAGGTGCTGGTCCCGCCGGTGGTCGCGGCCGAGCCGGCGGCGGAAGACATTCCGCTGAAGGTGCTGTTCGAGGACCCCTATCTGATCGTTATCGACAAGGCCGCCGGCATGGCCGCCCATCCGGCCCCGGGGACCCGCGGCGGCACCCTGGTCAACGCCCTGCTGCACTATTGCGGCGACAGCCTGTCGGGGATCGGCGGCGTGGCCCGGCCGGGGATCGTTCACCGCCTGGACAAGGACACCAGCGGCGTCATGGTCGCGGCCAAGACCGATGCCGCCCATGCGGGGCTCTCGGCCCTGTTCGCCGCCCACGACATCGAGCGGGCCTACACGGCGTTTGTGCGGGGCACGATCCATCCGCCGCGGGGGACCATCGAGACGCGGATCGGCCGCAGCAACAGTGATCGCAAGAAGATGGCGGTGCTGCGGAGCGGCGGTCGCGAGGCGACCACCCACTACGCGGTCACCCGGATTTTCGGCCCTTCCGACAAGCCCATGGCCTCGCGGATCCGTTGCCGTCTGGAAACCGGCCGCACCCATCAGATCCGGGTGCATATGGCCAGCAAGGGCGCGCCCTGCCTGGGCGATCCGGTCTATGGCTCCGGTTCGCCGACGTTTCAGGTCAAGGCGGTGCTCAATGAGACGGGGCTGACCCGTCAGGCGCTGCACGCCTCGGTGCTGGGGTTTGTCCACCCGGTGACCGGCGAGACCCTGCGCTTCGAGACCGATCTGCCGGATGACCTGGCGGCGCTGGAAGCTGGTCTCGAGACGCTATAGCCGGGTTTCCGGTGCATATTTTCTGAAAACCCTCTCAGGCCTTTTCGATACCTGAGTGGAGAAGTCAGGATTACAAATGCGTCATGGCCTTCAACTGGCCGCAACCGGTTCCTATCTTGAACCTTGTACAGGGGGCGGGTGGTTCATGCCGTGTTCGGGTGAACCCGAAATCGCCCGCCAGAAGGGGAAGTAAAATGGCTGCTACGACCTTGTCCGTGATGACGCCCGACGGCGGCCTGTCACGCTATCTCAGCGAAATCCGCAAGTTCCCGATGCTCGCCCGCGACGAGGAATTCATGCTGGCCAAGCGCTGGAAAGAACATGAAGACCCCGAGGCCGCGCACCGGATGGTCACCAGCCACCTGCGCCTCGTGGCCAAGATCGCCATGGGCTATCGCGGCTACGGCCTGCCGATCGGCGAGGTGATCAGTGAAGGCAACGTCGGCCTGATGCAGGCCGTCAAGAAATTCGAGCCCGACAAGGGCTTCCGCCTGGCCACCTACGCCATGTGGTGGATCCGCGCCTCGATCCAGGAATACATCCTGCGCAGCTGGTCCCTCGTGAAGATGGGCACCACCGCGGCGCAGAAGAAGCTGTTCTTCAACCTGCGCAAGGCCAAGAGCCAGATCAGCGCCTTCGAAGACGGCGACCTGCTGCCTGAACACGTCACCACGATCGCCACCAAGCTGGGGGTGAACGAGGATGAGGTGATCTCGATGAACCGGCGCCTGTCCGGCCCCGACTCCTCGCTGAACGCCCCGATGCGGGTGGATGGCGACGCCGAGTGGCAGGACTGGTTGTCGGACGACACCCAGGTCAGCCAGGAAACCCAGATCGCCGAGGACGAGGAAAAGTCCCTGCGCATGGGTCTTCTGGAAGAGGCCATGGCTGAACTCACCGACCGTGAGCGTCACATCATGACCGAGCGCCGTCTGCGCGACGATCCGACCACGCTTGAGGAACTGGCCTCGCAGTACGGCGTCAGCCGCGAGCGGGTGCGTCAGATCGAGGTTCGGGCGTTTGAGAAGCTGCAAAAGGCGATGCAGGCGGCGGCGCGCGAGCGCAATCTCGTCGACGCCTGATATCGCGCCGGGCGGTCCTGACCCCTTGAGGGTCAGGCCGCCGTGGCGATCTCTTCCGGCGGCAGGAAACCCATCAGTCCGGCGACGGCCGCTTCCAGCTGCGGTCGGTTGAGGGTCTCGCCGACGGCCCGGTTCAGGGCCACCGCCGCTTCCATCAGTTTCAGATCCCCGACCGACACGGCGGCCTTCTGCAGATCGGCCGCCTGGGCCAGCAATGCCCGGCGGGCCTGCGTCCAGTCGGAATCAACGGCGCCGATGGCGGCCCGGACGATCTTCAGGGCCTGGGTGATCCGGGCCTGATCGGGCGTCTTGCGGGAATCGGACCGGCGCTTGCGCGGCCCGGCGTAGTCGCCGCTGTTGAACCGGCGGCGGTCGGGGCCGACGTAGTGCACCGCCTCGACCCAGTCACGCGGCTTGAGGGCCACGGCTTCGAGACGGCGAAGCAGGTCCTTCATGGTGAAGGGCTTGCGGAGAAATTCGTGGACGCCGGAATCGCGGGCGCCGAGAATGGCCTGGGCGGTGGCTTCAGCGGTGACCATGATGATGGGCGACTTGCGGCAGGGCAGGTCGCTGCGGCGGATGGCGCGGCTCAGACGGGCGCCGTCCAGGCCCGGGCCGCCGTACTCGAGAAAGATGATCTGCGGATCCACGGCGGCGGCGGCCTGCAGGGCCTTGCTGTCATTCGGCGCCGACCAGACCTGACAGGTCACCAGACTGCGCATCAGGTCCTGCAGCAGCTTCACCGAGGCCGGCTGGGAGTCGACGATCAGCACCCTCTGCAGGTGCGGGGCCATGCGCTGGATGATCTTTGTGTCTGCGTTGTACACGGTCGCGCCGGCTCCGGGGGTCTTGCTGGCTGCTGTTGTCACCCCAAGCGAGTAAAGATCAGATTGAAAATCCCGCCCCCGCGGCCGCTGACTGCACGGGGAATTCCATTTGTCCGCGAAAGGCCCTAGTCAGAAGCCTCATCCAGCCGGAGCCCCGACCATGCGAGCCCCCGCCTCCCTCGCCACTCTCCTTGTCGTCGCCATGGCGCTGACCCTGGCCGCCTGTGGTCCCAAGGTGGTCGACGACAAGCCGCCGGAGACCGGCGACGTCGCCGTCGCCCGGGTTGACGGCCAGACCGTCTGGGCCTCCGACGTCAAGCGCGAGGCCATCGCCCAGGGGATGATCAGCGAAGGCGAGCCGCTGGACATCCAGTCCGAGCAGTTCCGTCAGGTGCTGGACGAGGTGGTCGACCGTGAACTGCTCGCGGCCGAGGCGATCCGCCGCGGCCTCGACAAGGATCCGGTGGTGCAGCGCCGTCTGGCCGCCGCGCGCAAGCGGGTGCTGGGCGATGTGCTGGTCGGCGGGGTGGTCGAGAAGGCCGTCACCGAAGACAACATCCAGACCCTCTACAAGGAACAGCAGAAGCTGTCGGCCCAGTCCGACGAGTTCAAGGCCCGTCAGATCGTTGTGGCGACTCAGCCGGCGGCGGAAGATGTGCGTAAGCTGCTGGCCACCGGCGCCTCTTTCGACAGCCTGGCGATGGAGCGTTCGACCGACAGCGCCACGCGGTTCAACGGCGGCGATCTGGGCTATTTCACTCTTGATGTGATGTCTCCGTCCTATCAGACCGCCCTCAAGGACGCCGCGCCGGGTCAGTTGATCGGGCCCTTCCCGGTGGAGGGCGGCTGGGCCGTGGTGCGGGTCGATGAAAAGCGGGCCGAGGAGCCGATCAGCATCGAGGCGGCCCGGCCGCAGATCGTGCGCTTCCTGACCTACGGCCAGGTTCGCGACCTGCTGGAAAAGCTGCGCGGCGCCGCCAAGATCGAGACCTTGCTGAAAAAGGGCCAGGCCGTGCCCGGCGCTCCCAGTGAGCCGGCCAATGCGCCACCGGCGGGGGCAGAGCCCTCTGCCGGGGCCCCGTCGCCGCCGACCCCCGCCAAGCCCCAGAAGACTCCGGCGCCCGAGAAGAAATGACCCAGAAGCCGACCAAGACCTCGTCCGCCAAGGATCTGTCCGCCAAGGCGCTGGAAGTCGCCGCCAAGCCGGCCGAGATGGTCGGTCAGGCGGTGGAGCGGGCCCTCGATCCGCTGGCCTCGGTGCTGAAGCGCGCCGCGCTCAACCGCGCCCAGAAGCAGGGCGGGCAGTTTGACGCGCCGGCCCCGGCTCCGGCCCCGTCATCGGCGGCGCCGGGCAAACCGGGTCTGGATGTCTCGCCCCTGGCCGTGCCGTTCCCGAAGATCGCGCCTGTCGCGGGCGTCGAGATCGCGACCGGCCGGGCCGGTTTCTACAAGCATGAGCGCGACGACCTGCTGGTCATGACCTTCGCCGAGGGAACCAGCGCCGCCGGCGTGTTCACCCGTCACGGCGTCGGCTCGGCCCCGGTCGACTGGTGCAAGCGGCAACTGGGCGTCTCCAAGGGTCTGGACGTGCGGGCCCTGGTGGTCAACGCCGGCTGCGCCAACAGCTTTACCGGCAAGCCCGGCGCCGACGCCGTGCGCCGGGTCGCCACGGCGGTGGCCAAGCGGTTCGACTGTCGCCAGCGCGATGTGATGATGGCCTCGACCGGGGTGATCGGGGTGTTGCTTGACGACGCCAAGATCACCAACCGCCTGGCCGATATCGAGGCGAAGCTGACGCCGGACGGCTGGGACGCCGCGGCCCGGGCGATCATGACCACCGACACCTTCGCCAAGGGGGCTCAGGCCACCGCGGTGATCGACGGGGTGACGGTTCGGATCGCCGGCATCGCCAAGGGCTCGGGGATGATCGCCCCCGACATGGCGACCATGCTGGCCTTCGTCGCCACCGACGCCAACATCGGACCGGGCGCCCTGCAGACCCTGGTCAACCTCTACACCCGCACGACCTTCAACGCCGTCACCGTCGATGGCGACCGCTCGACCAACGACACCTTGCTGCTGTTCGCCACCGGCCAATCCGGCGCGGCGCGCATCCATCGGGCCGGCGACAAGCGTCTGGCCGACTTCCGCGAGAAGCTGGAAGGGGTGCTGCTCGATCTGGCGCTGCAGCTGGTCCGGGACGGGGAGGGGGCGAGCAAGTTCGTCAAGATCACCGTCACCGGCGCCGAGAGCCACGCCTCGGCCCGCAAGATCGCCCGCACCGTCGCTGAAAGTCCGCTGGTCAAGACCGCCTTCGCCGGCGAGGACGCCAACTGGGGCCGGATCGTCATGGCCGTGGGCCGGGCTGACGAGCCGGTCAACCGCGACCGGATGAGCGTCACCTTCGGCAAGCTGGTCGCCGCCCAGGACGGGATGGTCGCGGCCAACTATTCCGAGGCCAAGATGAGCGCCTACATGAAGAAGCAGGAGCTGGAAGTCGGCATCGACGTCGGCGTCGGCCGCGGTCACGCGGTGATCTGGACCTGCGATCTGACCAAGCAGTATGTGGCGATCAACGGCGACTACCGGAGCTAGGCTCGGTAACGTGAGCCCTTCTCCCGCTGGCCGGGAGAAGGAACTGATTGGCGTACCTAGTTCACCGCCTCATGCACGGCCTTCAGCGTCTTCAGCAGAGCGGCGGCGCCGTCCAGGGGCAGGCAGCTCAAGGGATCGCAGAGGGCCTTGTCCGGGTCGGGATGGAATTCCAGGAAGACGCCGTCGGCGCCGGAAGCGATCGCGGCCTTGGCGATGACCGGCACGCCGTCGCGGCGACCGCCGGTGGAGGCGCCGCCGGTGCGGGGGTCGGCGCCGGGCAGCTGGACGGCGTGGGTGGCGTCGATGGTCACCGGGGCGCCCAGCTTCTGCATCTCGCCGATGCCCAGCATGTCGACGATCAGGTTGTTGTAGCCGAAGGAATTGCCGCGCTCGCAGAGGATGGTCATCTCGGCGCCGTCGGTGGCTTCCTTGATCTTGTCGAGGATGTTCTTGGCATCCCAGGGGGCGAGGAACTGGCCCTTTTTCACATGCAGCAGGCCGCCGGCGGCCTTGGTGGCGCGGGCGGCGGCGACGACCAGATCGGTCTGGCGGCAGAGGAAGGCCGGGATCTGCATCAGGTCGGCGACGGCGGCGACCGGCTCGCATTCCTCGGGCGTGTGGATGTCGGTGGCGATCGGCACATCGACCTTCGACTTGACCTCAGAGAGGATGGCCAGGCCCTTTTCCAGGCCGGGACCGCGATAGCTTTTCAGCGAGGAGCGGTTGGCCTTGTCGTAGCTGGCCTTGAACACATAGGGCAGGCCGAGGTCGGCGCAGACGGCTTTGAGGGTCCGGGCCGTGTTCAGGGCCAGATCCAGGTCCTCGATGACGTTCAGTCCGGCGATGACGACCATCGGATGGCCGGCGCCGAAGGTGATGTTCCAGCGGTCGAGGGTCAGGGCGGTCATGGCGGCTCCGGTCATCTGCGAATACGCCGTTCAAATAGCAGAGCGGGCGCGATTGTCGCCCCCCTGATCAGCCGGCGCCCTGATCACTGGCATGGGCGCGGCGGCGCTGCTAGTGCGGGGTCATGTCCGATGTTCACGCCTCAAAGCCGACCCTGCTGGTTGTCGCCGCCGCCCTGATCGACGCCGACGGCCGGGTCCTGATCTGCAAGCGGCCGCAGGGCAAACAGCTGGCGGGGCTGTGGGAATTTCCCGGCGGCAAGGTCGAGCCGGGCGAGACTCCGGAAGCCTGTGTGATCCGGGAACTGAAGGAGGAGCTGGGCATCGATGTGAAGGCGGCCTGCCTGGCCCCCTTCGTTTTCGCCAGCCACAGTTATGAGTCCTTTCACCTCCTGATGCCACTCTTCCTGCTGCGACGCTGGGACGGTGTGGTCACAGCGCGGGAGCATGAGGGACTGGCGTGGGTCAAACCAGCCGAGCTCGGAAACTATCCAATGCCGCCGGCGGACGCCCCGCTGGTCGCCTGGCTGTGCGATCTCATCTGACCCGCTTTATCCGTGACGAGAGCGGCGCAACGGCCATCGAATACGGCCTGATCGCCAGCCTGATCTTCCTGGTCATCGTCACCTCGGTCAGCGTCTTCGGCAACAAGACCACCACCATCATGCAGACGGTGTCCGACGCTATCGCCGCGGCGATCGGCGGCTGACGACGCCTGACGGCGTCTCGCCCGCACTCTGTTCCGGAACCCCTAGAGCATCGGCCAGGCGCGTCTTGGCGCTGCCGGGTTTGAGCGGCTTCTGCTGACTCTCGTCCGGGGCCCAGCCGGTGACGGTGATGATATCGAAGCTGGCCGGCGACTTGCCGTCAGCCTGGGCGAAGCGGGCCTGATACAGCTCCAGCGCCCTGAACAGCACCGTCCGGGTCAGCGGCTTGCGGGACCGGTCCAGCAGGATGTTGGTCTCTCCCATGGCCCGCAGGTCTTTCAGCAGCAAGAGCGGGTGTGAGTAGCGCACCGTAACCCGGTCCACATCGCTGACCGGCAGGGCGAAACCGGCGCGCTGCAGCAGGCCGGCGCCGTCGAAGCCGTCGGCAAAGGGCGAGATGCGCAGGGCCGCCCCGCCGCTAAGTTCCGATTCCGCTTCCAGCAGGCACTGGCGAAGCTGCGTCAAGGTCGCCCCGCCGAGGAAGGCGCCGATGAACAGGCCGTCAGGCCTCAGCGCCCGGCGGATCTGGACCAGGGACCCGACCAGATCATTGGTCCAGTGCAGGGCCAGGGTGGAGACGACCAGATCAAGGCTCTCCGGCGCAAAGGGCAGGCGTTCCTCATCGACGACCAGACGCGGGCCGGCCCGGCCTTTCAGCATGGCGGCGGAGAGGTCGGTCTCGATCAGGGTGTCGATCTTGGCGGCGGCGTCGCTGGCGGCCAGGGCGCGGCGAAAGGCGCCGTTGCGGCTGCCCAGGTCGACGGCCAGCGGAAAGCGTCGCATGATCGCTTCCAGCCGCTCGACGGCGTCGCTCGCGGCCCGGGCTTTCAGAAAGCCGGCGGCGTCATAACCGGCGGCGGCGCGATCAAGGCGGCGGCGGTGCAGGGCGCGGTCAAAGAGGACGGGCGGGGCGGTCATGGGCGTGCAGAATGGTCCGGCAAGGACAGGTTGGAAACCAGGGCCCGGCCTTAGCGCATTCGGCCGCCGGGCGCTCGACCTTCTTCTGCCGGCTACCGCCGTTGACGGCTCCTCGGCCCTGTCGCCGGGGCTGACGGCGGAGGCCTGGGCGCGGATCGCCTTTGTCGATGACCCGGTCTGTGACGGGTGCGGCCTGCCGGCGGAGTTCGAGACCGCCGGGCGGTGCGCCGCCTGCGAGGCCCGGCCGCATCAGTTTTCCCGGGCCCGGGCGGCCTGTCTGTATGACGAGCACAGCCGCGATCCGATCCTCAAGCTCAAGCATGGCGACCGCACCGATCTGGCGCCGCTGTTCGCCCGCTGGCTGTCGCGGTCGGCCCGGGACCTGATCGAGACGGCGGACGCCATCGCCCCGGTGCCGCTGCATCGCTGGCGGCTGCTGTCGCGGCGCTACAACCAGTCCGCCGAGGTCGCGAGGCGGCTGGCGGCGGAGACGGGCCGGCCGTTCCTGCCCGACCAGCTTGTGCGGGTGCGGCAGACGGAAAGCCAGGGCGGCCGGTCGGCCTCGGGGCGGCGGCGCAATGTGGCGGGGGCCTTTACCGTCTCCCCGGCGCACCGGTCCCGCATCGAGGGGCGACGCATTCTGCTGATCGACGACGTCCTGACCACCGGGGCCACCGCCGACGCCTGCGCCAGGGCCCTGAAGGCGGCGGGGGCGGCGGATGTGACACTGGCGGTGATCGCGCGGGTGAAGCAGGCGGGGGGATAGGG
>Ga0209066_10003042_pt1 | contig 19625 bp, 17 predicted proteins | sample All_14_2_FD_187198 | JGI IMG/M metagenome (GOLD analysis project Ga0209066, IMG submission 187198) | Freshwater microbial communities in response to fracking from Pennsylvania, USA - Allegheny Zone_MetaG_DW_15 (SPAdes) (version 2) ... | reverse complement strand
CCCGGTAAGGGAGTAAATTCGCCCGGATCGTATCGAAAATCTGTCGATTTCGAAAATCTTGCGCCCACCAAGAATTTTTTCCAGACCGATCAATTCATAGAGCATCCGTTCTGGTCCTTCCCTGGAAAAAATGGAACAGCATATTGACACCGAAGGCGATCGTCATCAGCACGATGCCCAGAGCGACGGCGAGAACATACTCCCCCTTGTCATACTCCAGGGCCATGGCGGTCGTCATCGTCCGGGTGAAGCCCTTGGCGTTGCCGCCGAGCATCATCCCGATCCCGACCTCGGCGATCACCCGGCCGAAGGCGGCAACGACTGCAGCGACGATGCCGAACCGGGCCTCCTTGAAAATCACCAGGGCCGTCTGGTAGCGATCGGCGCCGAGGGTCATCGCCGACAGGCGGTAGCGCTCGTCGAGCTTGCTGACGGCGGCGATGGTGAGGCTCGTTACCAGGGGGACGATAAGGATGACCTGACCGATGATGATCGCCTCCTGGGTATAGAGCAGACCGAGGGATCCGAATGTCCCCCGCCGGGAGATAAAGGCGTAGACGACCAGGCCGATGACGACGGTGGGCAGGGCCAACAGGGTATTGAGGCAGGTGAGGATGAACCGCTTGCCGGGAAACACCGCCTGGGCAAGCAACAATCCGGCGGGAATGCCGACCGTTGCGGCGATGAGGGTCGAGAGTGTGCTGACCTTGAGCGACACCCAGATGATAAACAGCAACTCCGGGTCGAGCTGCATCAGCAGCACAACCGCAGAGAGCAGACTGTCTCGTAACAGTTCCATACCTTGATCCAATAAGAGGTTGCAGCGGGAAAGGCGGCGCAAAGGACTTCAGCCTTTGTCTGCCCCCTGACGATTTGCCGGACAAAAAAGGGGAGAAACATGAACATCGTTCCTCCCCTCACGTCAACTTTTCTTTTAATCGATACTATTTGATTGCATCCGGAAAAAACAGCTGTTTCCCCTCAAGCTTGAAATCGGCAATGACCTTCTGCCCACGTGCCGAGATCAGCCAGTCGGCGAACTGCTGGGCCAGATCGTACTTGACATGGGGGAATTTTTTCGGATTGACCGGGATCACACCGTAGGGATTGGCCAGTGTCTCATCACCCTCAAAAAGGATTTCGAGATCGACTGCCGGAGTCTTTCCCCATTTGTAGGCGATATAGGTGCCACGGTCGGCGATGGCATAGGCGTTTTTCTCATCGGCAAAGGTGATGGTCTTGCCCATGCCCTGGCCGATCGAATAGTACCAATCATCGGAGTTTTCGGGTTTCTTCGCAACGACCTGGGCCTCTTTGCCGGAGATCACCAGCTTCTGGCTCGTTTCCACCAGTTTCAGCGAGGATTTGGCCCAGATCTCCTGTTCCTTGGTGTGGGTGCCGCTGTCATCGCCCCGGGAGATGAACGGGGCCTTGGCGGCGGCGATCTTCTGCAGGGCGGCAATCGAATCTTTTGCCCCCTTGATCCCAGCCGGATCGGTTGCCGGACCGATAATGATGAAATCGTTGTGCATGACGGCATAACGCTGGGTGCCGAAGCCTTTCTCGACAAACTCCGCCTCTTTTTGCTTGGCATGGACGAACACCACGTCGACGTTGCCGTCCATCCCGTCCTTCAGCGCCGCCCCTGTGCCCTTGGCCAGGACCTTGACCTCGATGCCGGTATCCTTCTTGAATTCCGGCAGCAGGACATCGAGCAACCCCGAGGACTCGGTGCTGGTGGTTGTCGACATGGTCAACACCTTGTCTTGCGCCATGGCGTTGCCGATGGAGACGCTGACCACCAGAAAAGCCCCGATCACTACCCAACTCAATCTTTTCATCTACTACTCCTTCATTTTTAGGTTGTCTGGAAAAATCATCTTGCCGCAGAGGGAAATATCATATCCGGTAAACGACTCGGCAAGCGATCTGAACTCTTTCTCGTGCAACAGCCCGACAAAATCCTGAATCCCTTTCTCAAAAAAACGTTCCCTGGCAATCAGCAGATCGTAGCGCTCCCAGCGCAGCGGCAGGAAATCGAGGTCGAGCAGGCCGGCCACCGCCCTGATCGCCGGGGCGGCATCGGCTCGACCGGACAGGACCTCAAGCCCGGCATCCATGTGACGTAACACCTCTGTCTGATACCCTTCGATCTGGCTGGCGGAGATCTCCGACCTCGAGATCTCGTAATCGAGCAGCAACCTGGTCCCGGTTCCCAGCTGCCGGTTGACGATCCGCACCCCCTTCTTGGCCAGGTCGACAATCGAATGAATGCCCTTGGGATTGCCCTTCTGCAGCAGAATCCCCTGCTCCCGCTTGCTGAAATTGACGAAGACCGGGGCCCGATCCAGTTCCTCCTTGGCAAAATCGAAATTGTACTCGGCATTGTCATCCTGCAGCAGATGACAGGTACCGATATGACAGAGCCCCAATCGCAGACTCTTCAAACCTCCCATGCTGCCGAGATTGGCGAAAAACACCGTCCCCAGCCCTCTTTTGTAGAACAGGGAAAGGACCTTCTGCAATAGCAGGTCATCGCTGCCGGCCATCAGCAGGATTCCGTCATTGGAAGAACGATCGATTCCGGTCCGCTGGCAATTGAGGACATGGGACTCAAGCCACTCCTCAACCAGACGCCGGGGAAACAGCCATTTCCCGGTGATCTTGGTTGCCGGCAGCCCTTTATCGTTAACGAGATAATAGACCATCTTCTCGTTGATATTGAGAAAACCGGCAACCTCCCGCGTCGTCAGATACTTACTGTCCTTCCCCTCAGCCATCGACATCCCTCTCTTTCAATGCGACATCTGCATCGCAGTACTGCAGGCGTGTTTGTGCCATGTTACCCAAAGTGTCAAAAGAAATGCCGTTTTTCTTCAATAACGACCAACAACGACAAATTCTAACGCCTAGCAACAACTTACCCTCATCACTCGTGAAATCAGCCGCCAGAACGGATGACAACGTCAGCGTCTACCGCACTTCGTGACCGCGTGAGAACCAAGGAGCAAGTGTGGAGGTAATCTAAAGTGGCAGATGGCAACAATAACCCACCGCCCCCGGCAGCCGATGACGAGGCAGGCTTATCCTCGCCGCTCTTCAAAAGAGGTGAACGGCGATCGATCGTTTCCTGCAACGCCAACTATTTGAGGAAAGACGCCGCAGTTCGTGAGGTAATTATCGCCAACACGAGATTTACAGGAGAAAGGTCAATTCGAGGCAGATGCCAAAATTGATTTAGACAGTCTTGAAGGATGGGATCGGATGGCTTTTCGTTGGCATAGGACTTATTGCTGGTTGAGCTGCGATCTGGAGCAGGAGTGCCATGAACCAGATGAGTATTCGGTCGTTGATAGCTACGCGAAACATGATCGATCCCTTCGGTGCTCAAATGGTCGTGCTTTCTGCTGCCGCTGGCACCAAGGAGGGCCGGCCTTGGCAGGCGCCGGCCCGTAATGCCGGACAGAGGCTTATTTGCCGCGCATTTTCTCCAGGGTCAGCGAATTGAAAATCAGCTCACCAGCGAGAAAGGCCGCCAGGAAAAAGCTGACCGAACCGGCAACCATCATGTACTCGTGCAGACTGGGGCTGTAGGAGTAGAGCGACGCGTAGCCGTAGAGATTGTACTCGTGATAATGGGGGATGAGCTGGCCAACGACGATCAGGTCATAAAAGGTGATCGCTATTCCGACCAGGGTGCTGAAGCTGGCGAGGGCCAGGACTCCGATTTTCCTGCCGCCGCCGCTGAGTGCCAGCAGCACGAGAGGCAGGATGATTGTCAGCACAATCTCACCCAGCCAGAAGTTCATCGCGAAATCGCCGCGAACCAGGAGCTGCATCGCTTTCGGGTTGTCGGCGAACTTGCTGGAGAAGCCACCCAGCGCTTTCATCGCCGCGAAACAGAAGGCGCCGATCAGCAGCACCACGGTCAGTTTGAACAGTGGGTTGAGGGCATTCCGGGAATCTGCATCGAGCTGCCGGTTCTGCAGCCAGCTGCTGAGCCAGGTGAAGAGGATTATGACGCAGCAGGCGGAAAGGGTAGAGACGTTTAAGAAGAAGATCGGCATATAGTTTTCCGCCCAGAAACCACGCGAGCCGAGCAGCGCCATGTCCGAGTTCATGTTCAGGTTGGCACCGGTGATTACTACCAGAGCACCCAGCGCCAACCCTCGGGCGATGCGATTTTTGCCCATGAGCAGGAACATGAAGTTGAAGGCCATCAGCAGCAGAAAAAGGGTATAGATAGAACTCTTCCACCAGATGTTTGACAGCGGATTGGGAGAGAGAAAGCCAAAAATCGCCATATTCCAGGGATTTTCAATTTCAAGGCCGATGGACATCAGCCCTGCGGCCATGGCGATGATAGCCAGGAAAACCGTGCGGTTGATGAGTGGTGCGAGAGTCGTGATGCCGAACACCTGTCCAAGAGAGGAGATGATACATATTCCCGTGGAAAGACAGGCAAAAAAAACATAAGGCGTAATGAGTATGCCCCACGGTACTTCGCGCGTGGTGCCGAAAACGTGGTCGTGCCCGACGAAGAGCGCGTGAATGGCAAAAGACACGCCGATACCGGTGAGAAGGGCGAGAAGCGCCAACGGTACCAGGAGGTTTTTGCCTGGAATATCCTGTTCGTGTGCTTTGCTGAAGAATATCATATGCAGTCCTGTTGTTTTTTTCGGTTGACCAAATACGCGGCAATCTTGTTTTCCACATGATGTCGATGAGCTGTATACGACGTTGTCATATTACCTAATGCCTCGAGCAAAATCAATGAAACTATATATGGAAAAATATGAACTGTTTCCGCTATGCCCGCCAGAATGGGCGGATGCCGGACAATTGACTCCGGGGCTACGGAATCGACATGAGGATTTGCAACTGCTGCTGTAGCCTGGTGAAGACCACAAAAATGAGGAGCGACACAATGAACAGTTTTGACACGAACACGAGCGAGGTGCTTCTTCAGCATGGAACATCTGGGCAAGATAGTCTCAGCCGATCTTGTTGACAAAGCGGCGGACGAGTTGCGTACCGAAATCCAATTCGCCTATGTCCGCCTTCAGCATCGCATGGTCCACACTGGAGAAGGATCGCAAGATTTTAAAACATGCTGGATCAAGTCGGTGTCCAAATGATTACGGACTCCAGTCTGCATATCGACAAGGATTCCTGGTTCTGTGTCGAGCTGCTACGGATCAAGACAACCAAAGGATCAGTCGGCATGAACGCTATTGCTAAGGTGTTGCCGAGGCAAGCGCAACAATAGTTATAGGAGGGGGAAAAACCGGCAATCGAAAAAAAGTTGTACAGGGGTTGTACAAACTACCCGGAAAAGAAAAAAGGGTTTGCAGCTATTTGCCACAAACCCTTGAATTTACTGGTGCACCAGGAGGGATTCGAACCCCCGACCTACGGATTCGTAGTCCGTTGCTCTATCCAGCTGAGCCACTGGTGCGAAAAGAGCTGATTGTATACCCTATACGCAGACTTTACTCAAGCCTGATTTTTTGCCGCCGGCTCTTTTTCAGCCCTGTGAAACAGGATTTCGTTGTCGGCCGGTTTCATCGACGCCTCCGCAGTGATCATCACCTCGGTGCTGTATTTTTGTTCCAACTCCTGCACTTCATGGCGTTTGTTGTTGAGGAGATAATGGGCGACATCAAGCGGGAAATGGCACTCGACCTTGACCACATTCTTGCGGCTGGCCCCGGTCTGGATCCGCCGCAGGTAAAACAGCGCCAGGGTCTCGACCGATCGCACCATGCCGCGCCCCTTGCAGTGCTCGCACACCCGGTAATTACCGGCCTCGATCGGGGCACCAAGCTTCTGCCGTGATATCTGCATCAGTCCGAACTTGGAAATCCGGCTCATATCGACCTTGGCCTTGTCTTTCTTCATCGACAGCTTGACCTGCCGTTCGACGTCACGGATATTTTTCTTGCTGCGCATATCGATGAAGTCGACCACGATCAAGCCGCCGAGGTCGCGCAGCCGCAGCTGGCGCGCCAGTTCCGCCGCCGCCTCCATATTCGCCTGGAAGATTGAGGCTTCGAAATTCTTGCCCTTGGAGGTCGATCCGGAGTTGACATCGATCGCCACCAGGGCCTCGGTGGGGTCGATCACGATCGAGCCGCCGGAAGGCAGACTCACTCTTGACTGGTAGATCGATTCAATCTGATCTTCCACACTGTATTGGTTGAAGATCGGCCGGGCCCCCTTGTGCAGGCGCACCCGAACCTTCCGCTGTTCCGCCGGCAGCAACTCGACAAATTCCTTGACCTGCTCGAGGGCTGCCCGGTCATCGACCAGGATCTCCTCTATCGACGGATCGAAATGTTCGCGCAGAAACCGCAGGATACTGTGCTGCTCTTCGTAAACGAGCCCCACTCCCTCCAGTTCCTGACCTTTGCGCTTGATCTCGTCCCACAGGCGAAGCAGATATGTTACATCGCGGGCAAGGATTGCTTCCGTGATATCAACACTCGCCGTGCGTACAATCCAGCCGATTCCCTCGGGGACGTCTATCGAGTTCATCGCCTCCCGCAGCTGCGACCGCTTCTCCTCACCGGAAATTTTCCGCGAAATGCCGGAGGAGTCCGAGCCTGGCATGAGGACAACGCAGCGGCCGGGAAGCGACAGGTAGGTGGTCATGTTGGCCCCTTTTTTGCCGACCTCCTCCTTCACTACCTGGACCAGCACTTCCTGCCCCTTATCGACGACATCGGTGATGCTGAGCTTTTTCCAACTCTGCGCCTCGACGAGCTTTTTCGTCTCACCGGAAAGGTCCTGTTTGAAATACTCGGGATGGATTTCACTGAAGGGCAAAAAGCCGTTCTTCTCCGTACCGTAATCGACAAAGGCGGCCTGCAGGTTGGGTTCGATCGCTACTATCCTGGCCTTGTAGATATTGTTTCTGGTCTGGGTCCGGTTGATGGTCGAGACATGGATCGACTCGAGGCGGCCATCCTCGAGGAGGGCAAGGCGGCATTCCTCAGGCTCTTCGGCATTGATCAGCAGCTTGCAGACCGGCTTGCGGGTGTTTTCCGGCAGATGCTCCTCTTCGATGAAGCTGTCTTCGTCTTCCTCGTCGTCAACAAACGCGTCGTCGATATCATCGACCTCGACATCCTCGTCATCCTGAATCCGACCTCTCCCCCGCATCGGCCGGGTACCTGCTCCGGGCACGGCCGCAGGCGTCTCGGAATCAGCCGCGGCGGCAGCATCTTTCCGGGGTAGTTCGAGGTCGCCGCCGTCCTTACGTTTTGACCGCCTTCCCCGGCGCGACCGGCGCGAACCGGCTTTCTTCTCCTCCGCCGGCGGCAGCGGTAGCTCCTGGCTTGCAGCGCTGTCACCGCCGTCGGCCGCTTCGCCGGGACTCGTCTCAACCTCGGAAACCGCCTCAACCCCAGGGCTCCTCTTAACTTCGAGGCTTGTCTGATCGTCGACAGACTCGGCGGTTCCGGGCTCCGGCAGCGGCCGTTTCTTTCGCGGCGAGCGTTTTCTCCTGGCCTTCGGGATTGCCGCCTGTTCGTCAGCCGGCACGGCAGCGACAGGGGGTTCAGCAACTGCGTCGACCTTCTCTTGGCCGGGTAAATTTTCGGAAGCTGGCCCATGTTCTGGAACCTCGACCGGTGCCGCTGCCGCGACGACCAGGTCACCTTCGCCTTCCTTCTTCTTCACCGCACGCTTGCGCTTGGGTTTTTCAACGACCTCGGCCTCGACAGCAACCGCCGCATCCTGATCGGCATCGTCTATCTGCACCGGAGGAGCAGCCTTCTTTCGTCCTCTTTTCCGTGCCGGTTGCGGGCTTTTTTCTCCGTCGTCCTTTCGCCCCTCCACTTCTCCCGCTGCCTGGTCGGTTTCCCCCTCACCGACGCCGGTGCTTTTCCACCACGCGCCGGTTGTTGCCTTCGCCGGGACTTCGCTACTTTGTTCTTCCGTTTTTTTCTTTGCAGTCATACTGTTCGTCTTCCTTTATCGCAGATGATGCCGATTAGAGGCACCTCCCTCGACAATCTTGCAGCCGACTGAGGAAGAACCGAAAACACGCATCGCTTCTTCATCTGCCGACATAATTCATCAGATCAACCTGAAACAGGTCGCGATGTTCAAAAACAAATGCAGCGCCAAGTCATTTCCCTGACCGACAAACCGATTCGATCCTCGATATATTAACGGAAGAACCGAAAGAGCGGAAATAATTTTTCTTGACAAGACACCTGTCGCCAATTCCTGCGTTCATGCCTGAATGTGGGGTAGAGCGGATGTTGCCTATCGCTGCGCAATCGCCCGCATCTTCCCATCGCCAGCGCATTACCGCGCTGCATCCCCCTCCTCTTGCCGCCGGCGCCGCGCTGCCGCCCGGTATGGATGCAACGTTCCCTGCGCCCCTGTAACAGTTTTCCAATCTCGTTCGTATCAAAGTACTCCGGATAAGACGGGAATTGTCAGAGAGAGGTTCATTGCGATGCAATATAGAGGCTGGTTGGGAGGGCTGACACATTTGGTTGAAAATAAAACAATTTCCCTTTATTATCAAGGCAAATCTATGACTTTTGGCTTGACACCGATCACGGAGAACCGTAAATTTCATGATTAATCTGGATTGGCGCCATCGACTCTGGAGATCAGTGATTTCAACTGCCTGAACATATGCGTTTTGCCGCTGAAACAACTGCATATCCATGACAAGGATGAGGTACCTGCTTGACGAACCGGTCTGTCGGCTGCTACCATGTCATTTCTGCACCATCTTCAATGAATTCTCTCACAAGGAGTCTACTGTGATATTGCACTCCCCGCAGTTTCAGAAAGCAAAAAGATATATCACTGCAACCGCTCTCGGCCTGTTCGCGTTCCATGCCGCGCCGATTATGCTGCATGCCGAAAATGTTGCGACAGAGGAGTGGAACATCTCGGCCGACAAAATCACCCGCTATGAAGACCCGCAGAGTGTCGTCGCCGAAGGCAATATCGTCCTTGAAAAGAGGGAAAAACTGCCGCCGCCTCCACCGACCGAGGCTGAAAAGGGGCTGTCGGACTGGAGCGAACTGCTCGGGGAAGAACCGGCGCAGAAAAAGGAAGTCAAGGCCGAACAGATCGATGCCGCCCCCGTTGCAACCATGAAGACGACGGTCACCATCAAGGCCGACTGGATGGTCTACGACACCACGCTCCAGTCGATCAAGGCCCGTGGAAATGTGGAGATCAATACTGGAGAAGACGTCCTTACCGCCGATCAGGCCAGCCTCGATCTGACCAAGGAAACCGGCACCTTCACCGATGCCACGGTCGTCCGCAGCAACAAGTCGCTTCACCTTGAAGGGAAGACCATCGAAAAGACCGGGGTCAACACCTACAACATCGGTGACGGCTGGGCCATTACCTGCAAGGTCGAAAAAGGGGAGACGCCCCCATGGAGCTTCGCCAGCAAGGATACCAAGATCGAACCGGGCGGGTACGCCATCCTCAAGCACGCCCGTTTCAACGTCAAGGGAGTGCCGATATTCTATACTCCGTACCTGATCCTGCCGGTCAAGAATACCAGGCAGACAGGATTCCTCTTCCCTGAATTCTCGAGTTCGAGCAATAACGGTTTCGGCCTCAACCTGCCGTTCTTCTGGAACATCTCCGATTCCGCCGACATGACCTTCTATCCCCAGTACTACACCGACCGCGGCTTCATGCCCGGGGTCGAGTTCCGGTACGCCCAGGGCGAAATGGAAAAAGGCACGATTGTCGGCACCTGGATCGACGATAAGCTGTCAGACCCATCGGAAACCGATTATTACCAGGATACCGGTTTTACCCATACCAACAACAATCGCTACTGGATCAGGAGTAAAGCCGATCACACTTTCGGCGATGACTGGCAGACCCGCCTCGACCTCGATATCGTCTCCGATCGCGATTACCTGACAGAGTTCAACACCGGCGTCAATGGCTTCAACAACAGCAGTGACCGCTTTCTCGATGAATATGGCCGGGATTTCGAAAACAAACGTGCTGAAACCAGGAACAACACACTGAAGACCATGAAGTCCTGGTCGGGCATGACGCTCGAAGGCACCCTGCTCGGGGTCAACGATGTCCGTACCGTGGAAACCGACCCGACGCCGCTGTGGAAGTTGCCGAGCTTCGATTTCACCGGATTCAAGACGATCGGCGAAACCGATTTCAGCTACGACTGGGAGTCGCAGTATGTCAACTACTGGCGGGAGGACGGGGTCGGCGGTCATCGCTTCGACCTCCACCCCTCGATCAGTGCGCCGGTACCGCTCAGCCAGTACCTGGAATCAAGGGCCGAGGTCGGGGTACGGGAAACATTCTACCTCGTCAACACCTACGGTGACGGCGAATGGACCAATGACGACCAGCAGAACCGGCTTCTGGCCGATTTCGAGATGGAAGTGGGCACCACCGTCCTGAAAAATTTCTTTCAGGACGCAAGCCAGAACAGCGGCTTCGACCACCAGGTTCATCCGTACGTCCAGTACCAGTTCCTGCCTGACGTCGATCAGGATGAACTGCCGATCTTCGATGAGGTTGATGCCATCGAGGACGTGAACAGAGTCGTCTACGGCGTCGACAATTTTTTCAATCTGTTCGACAACTACGCCAGCGGCAACGCTACCCTGCAGGAATATGCCTACGTCAAGGTAAGTCAGTATTACGATCTCCGCGACGATTATTCGGAATATTCGTCGTCCGATGTTCTCGGCATCTCTGACCTGTCGGCGATCTCCAACGATATCATCAGCGATGATTCCGACGGCCGGTTTTCCGATATATTTTTCAGGACCGGCTGGACCCCGACCAGCTACCTGACCGCCGAATACCAGACCGATATCGATCCCTATGGCGACGGATTCGTAGCGCACTCATTCGAAGGAACGTACCGCACCAAGAGAGGCGACCAGTTCAGCCTCGATTACAGCTTCAGTGACGATTCCTCCATCGAACAGATCAACGGCATCGTTCGTACCCATCTGTTCAACAACTGGTTTACATCGATCGATGTCGAACATTCGCTCTCCAACGACGAAACCCAGGAGGCAACTGTCTCCCTGACCTACCAGGCGTTGTGCTGGTCGATGTCGCTGGAATCGAATTATACGCCTGAAGACACGGCCTTCATGGTTGTCTTCAATCTTGCCAATATCGGCGGACGTCTCGGTCTCGGCAACTGATCTGATCGGCCGGCTGCGGAAACGTTTGTAGAAGCAGGATAGCCTCGGCCCCGGATCTTCCGGGTCCTGAGAGGTTCGAAGGTTCTCATCCATGCATCATGATATCTTCAACGGCGATGCCGACGGTCTGTGTTCCGTCCTTCAATTACGATTGGCACACCCCATCCCTGATGCGGTCCGGATCACCGGCACCAAGAGAGATACCCTGCTTCTCGCTCAGGTCCCTCACCTGCATGGCTGCTCAATCACCGTCTTCGATATCTCCCTCGACCGGAACCGAACGTTTCTGCTGCAGTTGCTTCACCAGGGCAACAGGATCGAGTATATCGATCACCATTATGCCGGAGAAATCCCCAGGTCGCCCCTACTCACCGCCTATATTGACCCGCGACCGGATACCTGCACATCACTGCTTGTCAATGCGTTGGTCGACGGGAAATACGGCAGGTGGGCCGTATGCGGCGCGTTCGGCGACAACCTCCATCTCCCGGCCCGTCGCCTCGCCGAAGATCTTGGGCTCTCCGAGGATCGAATACGACAGTTGCAGGAAACCGGGGAGCTGCTGAACTACAACAGTTACGGGGAGACGGTGGACGACCTGCATATCGCTCCACTCGTCCTCTACGCTGATCTGGCCCAGTTCGACGATCCACTTGATTTTTTTGCCCAATCGCCGCTGTTGCCCCGGCTTCGTCAGGGATTTCAAGCAGATCTCGAGCAGGCGCTGCAGATCAAGGAGCATGGACTCCCCGGTAAAAATCGAGTATACTTTTTCCCGGATACCGCTTGGGCGCGCAGGGTCTCCGGAGTCTTTGCCAACCGCAAGGCCACCGAGAAAGCGGCCGCCGCCCACGCCCTCATAACCAGCAACCGTGACGGCAGCTGGCGGATCAGCGTCCGGGCCCCGCTCAGTGACTGCCGCGACGCCGACACCCTGTGCCGAAGGTTCCCCACCGGAGGCGGCAGGGCTGGAGCGGCCGGGGTCACCAATCTCCCCTATGGGATGCTTGACAGTTTTCTGGCGGATTTTCAGCGGATGTATCAGTGACCGGCCGGATTACATTCATGATTGATCGCCGATACTTCCGCACCTACCCATAGCCAACTCAAGCCAAAGAGGTACGCTTATTTTCACCGCTCATTGCCATTCCGTTCACCGGTCCCTCCATCTCATCGTTGTCCTGGCCGTCATCCTCTTCGGCTGCGTCGCCGCCTCGGCACAGGAATTCCCGAAGGCCGCCGACATGGTGGTCAACGGCCAGCCGATCAATATCCGCGGGGAAAACTATCGTCAGCTCTTTCAGGAACTGCGTGACGTCCACCGTTTTACCCAGCCGGAGCTCGATGCCCTTTTTGCCGGAGTCGTCATCGACAGGAAGGTCCTCGAATTGATGGACAAACAGTGGGAAGCGAAGCCGTATTACGAATACTGGCCGCTGTTCATCACTCCCGCCGTCATCGCGACCGGCAAGAAAAAATTAAGGGAGCACCAAGCCCTGTTGGACAGGATCGAGGCGGAGATCGGGGTTGACCGCGAGTACGTGATCGCCATCTGGGGGATTGAATCACGGTTCGGGGCCAACCACGGCAAATACGGCGTCTTTAAAACCCTGAACACCCTCTTCGACGCCTATCCTCGCCGCTCCAAGTTCTTTCGCAATCAGCTCATCCAGTTCCTGCTCCTCTGCCGCGACAACCAGATCGATCCCCTGCAGGTAAAGGGATCCTACGCCGGCGCTTTCGGCCAGACCCAGTTCATCCCCTCCAGTTTTCAGGAGTACGCCGTCAGTTTCGATGGTGACCAGCGGCGCGACGTCTTCGGCTCGATCGACGATATTCTCGCCTCTATCGCCAACTACCTGCACAGCTTCAAATGGGTACTGGACGCCCCTGTCTATGTCGATATAGGCAACCGGCTCCGCTCCGACAAACTCGTCCAGGCAAATCTCACCGGCAGGAAGGCCCTGGTCGACTGGAGTGAGGTCACGAGGGTACAAGGCGTGACCTTGCCCCGCCCACCGCAGGACCGGGGCTTGACGATCGTCGGCCTCGAAATCCATCCGGCGGAAGGCGGGGGGTTCCGCTATGTTGCCGGTTACCCCAATTTCCAGGCGATCACCGCTTGGAACAACTCCAACAGATACGCCATGGCGGTTTCGCAACTGGCCGAAGCGTTGAACGGCGGACACTGAATCGCAGCACTGCATCGATGAGGAACAGGTCGCTCCGCCTTTCTTTGCCTGTCGCGATCATCATTGTGCTTCTGGCCGTTTTATCCTCGATTCTGCTCCGTACCGCCATCCAGGCTGCTGAAATCAGGATAACGGCCGAAGAACCGCTGTTCACCGACGATCTTGACCGGCATTCCCTGCTCCAGGCGGCAAGACGTCAGGCCGAATATCTGGACCGGTTACCGAAAAACAGTCATTTCAACCTTGGGACTCGGGCGGTCCCGACAGAGCTGCTGCGCGGATCCATCGCATCGTTTATCGAGATCATCGAACAGGAGTCCTCGCCGCAGGAAATTTCCAGACGGGTACAGGAGGATTTCCTCCTCTTCCGGGCAGGGACCGGCGACAACGCCGCCTTCGCCGGCGAGATGCTGGTGACCGGATATTTCCACCCGGTCATTGACGGCAGCCTGCTGCCGATCCCGCCGTTCGTTCATCCGCTCTACCGTCTGCCGCCGGATCTCATCGAGCACAACAATGGCGATGCCACCAGCATTGCCAGGCTCTGCAACGGCGGCCTTGCTCCCTACTGGTCACGCGAGGAAATCGAAACCCGATTCCCCCTTGCCGGCAACGAACTCCTTTATCTGGCTGATCCCATTGAAGCGTTCATCCTGCATATCCAGGGATCGGGAAAAATCCGTTTCCGGGACGGTTCCTGCCGGTCGGTGCGTTTCGCCGGGTCAAACGGTCACCCGTACCGCAGCATCGGCAAACTGCTTGTCGACGAGGGCCGGCTGACGCTGGAGCAGGCTACCCTGCCGGGCATTGTCGGCTACCTGCGCGCCCATCCCGCGGAAGCGCGGCGTATCCTCCACGCCAATCCCCGATTCATCTTCTTCACCTGGGGTGAGGCAGATGCCATCCGCGGCAGCGGCAATATCGCCTTGACCGCCGGCCGCTCGGTCGCCGTCGACCCGTCCGTGATCTCCCTGGGAACAGTGGCCTTTCTCAGGACCCGCCAGCCGGTCGTCGACCGGAATGGTCGCCTGCAGCGGTGGCGGGCCCTTCACCGTTTCGTCTTTCCCCAGGACAGCGGTGCGGCGATCCGGGGCGGCAGCCGTATCGATCTGTACCTGGGTGACGGCGAGGAAGCACGGCAGACGGCGGGACTGATGCGGGAAAAGGGCGAAATGTATATCCTTGTAAAAAAGATCGACGAGCGACTGACAACAGATGAATGATCCCATCATTACCCTGACCACCGATTTCGGCACCTCGGACGAGTATGTCGGGGCCGTAAAAGGAGTCCTGCTGTCCGGCCTCGCCTACGCCAGCATCATCGATATCACCCATGCCATCCCGCCCCAGGACGTCCTCCGTGCCTCTCGGGTCCTGGCCGGTTCCGCCCCCTATTTTCCTCCCGCCTCAACTCACCTGGCAATCGTCGATCCCGGCGTCGGTTCCAGGCGGCGTATCCTCGCCCTCCGCTCGGCCGGGCAGACCTTTGTCGGCCCGGACAACGGCATTTTCACCCCCTTTCTCCAACTCGATTCCACCACCGTTTACCAGGTCACCAACGAGCGCCTGTTCCGATCCCCGGTCAGTCCGACCTTTCACGGCCGTGACATCATGGCACCGGTCGCCGCCCGACTGGCAGGCGGGATGGACATCGCCGAGGTCGGCCGACCCGTGCCGCGGCAGAGCTGCGTCCGACTGAGCGAGAGCGAGCCATACCCGAGCGCTGGACGACTGATTGGCCGAGTGGTCGCCAGAGACCATTTCGGCAACCTGCGCACCAATCTGCCGGGGCAAAGAGTCGAGGAGTTGGCGGGGGAAGGAGCAGTGACCTTCCAGATCGGAACCCTGGTGATCGACGAACTGAGTTCCGTCTATGCGGACAAACAGCGCGGCGAGCTGATAGCCCTGACCGACAGCCAGGGATTCATCGAAATCGCCGTGGTCGGCGGTGATGCGGCACTGGTGACAGGCATCGGTGTCGGCGGCGAGATCATCGTCTGCCGCCGACACCGGTGAGGTGGACATTGCCCTGTCATGATTGCAGCAGGGCAATGGAGATGCGGAGGGGCTGCGGTGCCCTCAGTTGCCGACCTTCAGCGTCCCGCCCTTGCCGAGTCCGCCTCTGACTTCCTGGGCCCGGTAATTTTTCAGGGCCCGCACCATCTGGTTGAAGGAATCGGCGAAAGCCGCCGCCAGGAGTTTGCCCTGCGGTGTCTTTTCATAACCACCAAGCCCAACGCCGCCGCTGCCGCTGAAAATGCCCCCCAGGAGACCGAAATCGAATTTCGAGGCGCTGCCCTCCGCTGCGGCGATCTGCACCCCGGAACGATTCTCGACCAGGGTCAGCATTGTGCTCGCCTCGCGCTTCTTCATGCCGCCGGCAACGCCAAGCGCTGTACCGGCGCTGCCGCCGAAGGCACTCATCAAGGTGCCGACGGCCGCTCCCATGCCACCGGAATCCTGACTGCTGAAGGTCACGCTCGGGGTCAGGGTGTAATCCGCCGCCACCATCTGTCCCTTGCCGAAATTGCTGCCACTCCGCATCTCGCCGGATGCCTGCAGTTCACGCTCTTTCTCCATCGCCCGCATGCCGCGGCGATCGCGTTCGACAACGACGAAGCAGTTGGACTGCTGAGCCATCAGGCGCAGGAGCTTGGAGGTCGGAGGAAGCCTGTACTCATGGATGATGATGTAATACCAGTCCTCCTCCTGGTCTTCGAGCAGCGCCAGTGTGCCAAACGACTCGGCGCATCGCTCGAATGAAGTGTTGGCGTTGTCGGCGGTACTCCCGCCGGCGGCACCGGTAATCGTCGTCTTGGAGCCCGCCGAACCGGTTTGGACAGGCGTACAGGACACCAGGAATATGGCCAGACAAATCAAAACAGCAGCTCGCATTGTTTCTCTCCCTTATCGAATGGTTGGTCTGAATACTACGGCCTACTACCTGATCATTTTTTCAGTTTCTTCAACCGGCAAAGGTTGTATCCTGTCGTTGGGAGGAGGACCGGAACGGGTCATGCCGCCATACCTCCCCACGCCCAGGATAAGGTCCCGGTACACCTGTTGGTTCACTTCAAGAGAGCGAACCTGCTCCAGAAATCGGGAAACGATTTGGCGACGCATCCCTCTCCGGTGATACGCACCCCGGGGACCCTCAGACCCGCCACGGCGAAGCTCATCGCCATTCTGTGATCCCGGTATGTCTCAATCTCCGCCCCGTGGAGCGAAGCACCGCCATCGCCATGGATGATCATCGCCTCCCCCTGCTCCTCGACCTGGGCTCCCATCCGTCGCAGTTCGGTGACGACAGCGTGCAGCCGATCACATTCCTTGATCCGCAGGTGGGCAATATTGGTGATCTCTGTTCGTCCATGGGCGAAGGCCGCGACAACCGCCAGGGTCGGAACGACATCCGGCATGTCACCCATATCCACCGAGATGCCCTCGAGTCCGCCCTGCCGCTCAACGCAGAGGCCGTTGCCGACCTGCGTCACCTCACAGCCCATTCGGGCCAGGAGCGGGACGAGACCGATATCACCCTGCAAAGAAAGCGCCGAAACGTTGGTGACGGTAACCCTGCCACCGGCAACGGCGGCAGCGGCCCAGAAATAGGAAGCGTTCGACGCATCCCCCTCGATCCGATATTCCCGTCCCCGATACACCCCCTGAGGGATGGCAAACGATTTCAAATCAGGCGTGCAGTCGGCAAGAACGCCGAAATCGGCCATGACCGACAAGGTCATTTTGACATAGGGTTTCGACAGGACCTCGCCGTCGACGACAAGACTGGCCGGTTGTCGGGCATACGGGGCGACCAGCAGAAGAGAGGAAAGATACTGGCTGCTCCTGCCTTCCGGCAGGACCGTCCTGCCGCCCGCTAACCCCCTGGCGTTGACGAGCAACGGCGGACATTCGGTGCCCCTGATCGAGACGATGTCGACCCCCCAGCCGCGCAAGGCAGCGATCAGCGGGCCAATCGGCCGTTGGTGCATCCGTTCGTCACCGTCGATGGTGACGGCCGAATTGCCAAGGGCGGCAACCGAGGTCAGAAACCTGGTTGCCGTGCCGTTATTGCCGAGGTAGATCGTCGTCTCGTCCGCATGGACGGTGCCGCCGTTTCCCTCAACGATCCAGCACTCCTGGTCTTCTCTGTCAATCCTGACCCCGAGCCGGAGTAGCGCTAGGGCCGAGTATTCCGTATCCTCGCTGACCAGGGGGCCACAAAGTCTGCTCTCTCCGCTGGCCAGCGCGGCAGCGATCAGCGCCCGCTGCGTCAGGCTCTTGGAGCCTGGGATCCTCAATTCCGCATTGACCGACGGTACCGGTTGGATCTCAATCATCGTCTCTCCTCGTCCTACACCTGCTGTCGTGTTCAGTTTCATTGCGCGCTGTTGCCGGTGGCCCGCCACAGTACCGACTGCATCAGCTCCACTGGGGCAGCCTGGCCGGTCCACAGTTCAAACTGGGCAACGCCTTGATACAACAGCATCTCCAAGCCATAGACAACCTTACACCCGGCCGCCCTGGCTTCTCGCAACAACCTCGTTTCAAAAGGAGAATAGACGATATCCATCACCACGGCAAAGTTTTCCAGAACATCCCCGGGGGCAAGGCTGTCATCGGTTGCCGGGTCCATGCCGACGGAAGTGGCGTTGACAAGCACATCCCCGGCCAATTGCTCGATAGCGGCCAGGGGATGCCACGGGCAGCGCAGATCGGCCGCCAGTTTTCGCCCCCGTGCTTCCGTCCTGCTGCAGAGAGTGACTTTGGCCCCGGCCTCCATCAGACCGAAGGCGAGGGCCCTCGCCGATCCTCCGGCACCGAGGAGCACGACGTGTCGCCCCCGCAGATCTATATGATTGGCGAGGGCCCGGTTGGCACCAACCCAGTCGGTGTTGGAGCCGCAGAGAAGCCTCGTCGCCCCCTGGCCGACGACACTGACCGTATTGACGGCCCCGATCCTCAACGCCACCGGATCAACCACATCGAGGCAGGGAATGATCGACTCCTTGTGCGGGATTGTCACGCTGACTCCCCTGATATTCAAGGCCCGGATGCCCCTGACCGCATCAGCGATGTCCTCGGCCTGAAACCCCACGTACACCCGGTTTTCCCCTAGGGCGGCAAAGGCGGCGTTGTGCATGAGAGGACTCAGTGAATGGCCGACAGGGTTGCCGACGATCCCATACACCTTTGTTTCCCCGTTAATTTCCGCCATAGCTGGCTCAGTTCAGTTCAAATATTTCCGCACTGCTGTTTCAACTCCGTCGCCGACATTGGGCAATCGATCAGCAGCAGTGAAAGTATCGGCCGACGGTAGCGACCGGTTCATTCCGTCTGCAGGGCTCCGATGATCTCACGAATCGAAGGAAGTCTTTCCTGCAACACATAGTCACCGACGCCATCAACAACCTCCTCGCACGCCCGCGGGTTGACGAAGTTGGCGGTGCCGATCTGTACCGCTGTCGCCCCGGCCAGCATGAATTCGAGCGCATCTTCGGCCGTCGCGATACCGCCGATGCCGATGATCGGAATGGACACGGCCTGAGCGACCTGGTAGACCATGCGGAGGGCCACCGGCTTGATCGCCGGACCGGAGAGACCGCCACAGACATTGGCCAGGGCCGGTCTTCTCCGCTTGAGATCGATGGCCATACCGATCAGGGTGTTGATCAACGACACGGCGGTGGCCCCGGCATCTTCGACGGCTTTGGCAATGACCGTAACATCGGTGACGTTGGGCGACAGCTTGACGATCACCGGGACGGAGGACGCCTCCCTGACAGTACGGGTGACCGCAGCTGCCATCGCCGGATCGGCACCGAAAGCGACGCCGCCCTTTTTCACATTCGGACAGGAAATGTTGATCTCGATGGCCGCCACAGTCTCGCAGGTCGAGAGCTTTTCGGTGATGTGCCGGTACTCTTCGAGGCTGTCGCCAAGAATATTGACGATTATCGGCACCCCGAGCGTACCGAGGTAGGGCATCTTCTCCACGATAAACCGCTCGACTCCGACATTCTGCAGTCCGATCGCATTCAACATGCCGCAGGCAGTTTCAATGATCCGGGGCGGGGGATTGCCGGAGCGGGGATGGAGCGATATTCCCTTGACGATGATGGCCCCGAGACGGCGGAGGTTGAGCAGTGACTCGAATTCCCGGGCATAACCGAAGGTCCCGGATGCCGTCATTACCGGATTGGCAAGAGAGAGCGGGCCGATATCGACGCGGAGATCCGGG
>Ga0209066_10003041_pt1 | contig 19626 bp, 13 predicted proteins | sample All_14_2_FD_187198 | JGI IMG/M metagenome (GOLD analysis project Ga0209066, IMG submission 187198) | Freshwater microbial communities in response to fracking from Pennsylvania, USA - Allegheny Zone_MetaG_DW_15 (SPAdes) (version 2) ... | reverse complement strand
TCGTTGTGCCGGAGAACGGCTGAATACGTTTCAAATCCTCGAAGAAATGGCCCAGTGGCAGGAACAATAGAAAAAACAATGCGAAGGAGATAAAACATGGCAAAAGAAAGATACCAGATCAAATCGGAATGCCCTGAATGCGGATGTGGCCTTATAAAAAATATGACACCTGATGAATTCCGGGAAAAATATGGCGACACCAAGGATAAAGTGCCCGTTAATTGTAGTGACTGTGGCAAAGAGCACGATGGCTGTGTAACTGAGGAAAACACTGCGGCCCAAAACAGGACAGAATCGTAAAATGATCGTGTAACTTTATGGGTTTTGAGGATTCGACCGCTCGTTTCTCAAAATCAGGTTCTTTTTCGTTTTAAAGCATTTTTGGCTGCCAGCAATCAGACACTCCTATACTTTCATAACCTGTCGCTTCGCCAGACCAAGGGGGGAGGTTAAGCCTCTATACAACCGATAGGTTGTCCCCTTGCGTCGATGATCGTAGCGTTAACAATATCTATTTAATAGTATAGATATTGTTACTGTGGCACCAAACTGATAATGGAGTAAGTGATCGATCGCTGGTTTCCTTCTGCGAGTTTGGCGTATACTCAGGAAGAAGGTCAATGCCGGCTGTTTGTGCTACTTTTGATATTGCCTCTATTTTGATTACTCTATCGGAGGTGTTCTTTTTTCTCCTCTGCAAGATCCCCCAGATAATGACAGCAACAGACTGGCAGGTCTGGAGATTTTTCTTTCTTTGCAGGTTCCCGGATGAACCACCACCAGAGGGCCACGAGGCTTGAAACAGAAAGAAAAGCCGACGGTATTCCGAAGCCCGAAAGAATAATTGCAAGACCCGCTGCCGCGAGCAGCCCGATTGTGACCGAAAGTCTTATCATCATAGCAAGTAAATGATATCCCCCATTTTTTGCTTTTGTCTGATATCCTCGTCCCCCAGCCGAACTGAGGGACGAGAACATCGACAAACGAAGGTTGCAAACTGTCTATTTGATTGTTAACTGCGATTTAGCCAGGATTTGGCCATGTTCAGCGGCAATGTACCTGATCTCATACTCGCCCGGCTCTTGAGGGGTCTGGATTCGGACCGGATTGCCTGTCACAGTGTATTCATAGGCCAGGTAACTGCTACCGTCGCTATCGGGGATCGCTATGCTGATATAGTCATTGGGAGCGTTAGGACCTTGCCAGGAGACAGTAATCTCCATGGCAGGCTGAGCCGAAGCAGGTCCCTCCACTGTGGCCGGCACCACCTCAACCGTCAAAGCCTGCCTGCTCAGGATCTTGTTGTCGGGGGCTAAAATATAGCGAATCTCATAGCTCCCTGCCGCTGAAGGCAGTTGCAGCCTAACCGGGTTGCCTTCAGTCGTGTACTGATAGTAGAGATAACCGCCGCCATCGTCTCCCGGGTTGGCTATGGCAATATAATCACCGTCCCTGGCAGGCCCCTGCCATTGCACCTCAATACTGCTGCCCATGGGTGCCGATGAAGGCGCCTGCAGCTTCGCCGTCACACCCTTGACCACCAACTGCTGGCGGGCGAGGATGATATTGTCCTGATGCAGAATATAGCGGACCTCATAGGTGCCCGGATCTGACGGGGCAAGCAACTCCACCGGGTTTCCCGATCTGGTGTAGGCGTAGTTGAGGTAACCTCCACCTTCGTCGTCGCTTTTGGCAACAGAAATATAGTCTCCGTCGTTACTGGGGCCCTGCCACTCAACTTTAAATTTCGCTGCCGCCTCAACCTCCGCCGGGGCCTGTATAGTGGCTGTCACGGCCTTGACGACAATCTGCTGACGGGCAAGGATGACATTGTCCTTTCCGAGAACATAGCGAACTTCATATGTCCCTGCCGCCGAAGGCGCGGTGAGTTTTGCCGGATTTCCGGCTTTTGTGTAGGCATAGTTGAAATATCCGTGAGGATCATCTGTTCTGGCAATGGAGATATAGTCCCCTTTGCTGTCCGGACCCTGCCATTGCACAGCGATGGGGTTGGCGGCATCGGCATCGACCGGCGGATGAACCTGCGCGCTCACACCCGATATCTCAATGGACTTGCGGGCGAGGATGACATCGTCCTGACCCAGAACATAACGGACCTCCCATGTGCCCGGCTGGGAAGGAACGTTCAACTGTACCGGGTTGCCCGTTTTGGTATAAGCGTAATTATCGTAACCGTCCTCATCATCAGGTTTGGCGATGGAGATATAGTCACCTTTACTGTCCGGCCCCTTCCAATTGACCTTGACTGCACTGGCGGCATCGGCCTTCTCCGGGGCGCTCAGGGTTGCTGTGATTTCCTTGATCTGAATATTCTTGCGTGCAAGCACCTTGTCTCCGGCCCCCAGATAATAGCGAACCTCGTACTTGCCTGGCTTTGATGGAGCCTGAACCTGCAGCGTATTTCCCTCTTTGGTGTAGGTATAGGTTGTATAGCCATGATCAGGCGGTTCAGGGCTGGACATGGCAATATAATCGGTCTGGTAACCGGGTCCTTTCCAGCTTACTGTGACTGGAGTCGCCGCATCAGCTTCGGGAGGAACATCCAGTTCAACCTGGGCTGGCAGAACAGTGATGGCCCTTTTGCCCAATACCTTGCCACTGTGGCCGTGGACATAACGCAGCTCGAAGTTGCCGGCATCGCATTTGGCTGCGACCTTCGCGGGATTGCCCTGCTCGGTATAACTGTGATCGAGGCAATGACTGTCTTTGGGATCGGGAGTCACCAGACAGATATAGTCGCTTCGGCTGTTCGGCCCCTGCCATTTTACCTCGAAAGTCTCACCTATCACCACCTGCTGCGGTGCATCAAGGGTGGCCGTGCCGGGATCTTCCACCAATGGCGGCGGTGGCTCCTTGACCTTGGTAACAGTATTGGCCAGGGCGCTTTTCAAGGCAGCGGCATTGTTGGCCGGAACAAACAGACCGCCGGTTTTGTCGGCGATACAGCGAACCCTGTCCTGATCGTTCTTGCTGAGATCAAACCCGATGACATGGACGGTGAAATCGACGCCACTCATGGCCAGGTCGGCGGCAACCTGGCAGGGATCGCTGTCACAGGTCTCGAGCCCATCGGTGATCAGGATAACGGAAGCGGCTTCTTCCGTTGAGCGCAGGGTTTTCGCCGCCATCCGCAACGAGTCGCTCAAGGGGGTTTTTCCCTTGGCCGACAGTTCGGCAATCTTTGCCTTCATCGTCGCCGGGTTATGAGGACCGGGAGGGATCAGCAGTTCTATGTCTTTACAGTCTCCTTTGCGCCGATGCCCATACGTCATCAGACCGGTGTCGAAACCACTGGGCATGCTGTCAATGATTCCCTTCAGTGCCTCCTTGGCAATGGTGGTCTTTGCTTTTCCATCTATCTGACCCCACATGGAGCCGGAACTGTCAAGAATGAACATCACCTTCCGATTTTCTGCCGAATATCCAGACATGGGGAGAATAAGAAGCAAAACCAACAGCAGTATACTGATTACGGACCTCATGATGCATCTCCTCTGATATCGATTCGCCACTGCCCAGCCACCCTCTCGCTGACAAACATGATGGAAAGCAAACTCGTTACAACTTCATCAATCATGGCCTGTTTCACAAATTGGCGGGTAATTGGCATTCCGGTTTTTTTCGGCAAAACAGCGTTGAGGTAGGTTTACAAAAGTGGAAACCGAACCTCCCTTCCATTATTTTTATGAAATATGTTTTGAAAGGAAAGTCAATTGGTTCAAGTTGAGCAGTTAATGTTGCCACGTTGAAGGTCAAATTATTCGACCAAGGTTTCGAGCTAAGACCACTCCTGTATCTCTGATCCCGAAAATCAATAGGTCTCCTATCGATTTTGACTTATAGAGAAATAGGAGATAAATTCAGACTCTCCTATTGTTGAAGTTTCATAGACTGCCCTTCGGTTGTCAGAATTGTGCCGCATTTTTTCTTACTGCTTCGGGAATGGATTCATTTTTTCTAACATATCAATGACATTTCGTCTCTTCCAGCCCTGGCTGCGCGGTGGCCGGCATCGCTTCTTTCCCGGCGGCCGGATCGGCCTGCGGGCCGTGTCGATCCTCGGCCTCGGCATCGTCGTCGGCATCGTCCTCCACCTTGTGACGATGCGGGTGTTGACCTACTTCCACGGCCAGAACGAGCTGGGGGTCATCCTCAGCCTGAAGATCTTCGAGATGGTGTGGATCACGATCTTCGCAATGCTGATCTTCTCGGCGATGGTGACCTCGGTCTCCACCCTGTACCTGTCGAGCGACAACGAGATCATCCTCGCCGCCCCGGTACAGGAAGGCGAGGTCTACCTGATGCGCTATCTGACGACCACCGTCGATACCTCGTGGATGGTGCTGCTCTTCTCGGTACCGGTCTTCGGCGCCTTTGCCCGGGTCTTCGACGCCGGCTGGCTGTTCTGGCCCCTGCTGCTGGCCGCCGTCCCGGCCACTGCCTGCATCGCCACGGCCACGGCGATGCTCGCCACGGTCTGCCTCGTCTATTTTTTCCCGGCCCGGCGCACGAAGGACATCGTCCTCTACCTGTCGCTGCTGTTCGGCATCCTGCTCTACCTGATCTTCCGCCTGATGCGGCCGGAGGAGCTGGTCGACCCCGAGCGCTACGGCGAATTCATCGAGTATTTCTCCGCCATCTCCACCCCGGCCGGGCCATGGTTGCCGGCCGGCTGGTCATCTTCCCTGCTCAGCACCTACCTGCTCGACGGCCGGGTCGACTGGCTGCTGGCCGGCCTGCTGCTGACCACCCCGATGGTGCTGTTCTTCGCCGGCGAACTGGCAATGCGCCGCTGGTTTTTCGCCGGTTTCACCCGGTCGCAGGAATCGTTCGGCGGCCATGTCCGATTCCGGGCCGCCACCCGTCTGCACTCGACCTGGGCCTGGATCTGGCGCAAGGAGATGAAGTATTTTCTCCGCGACACCAGCGAGTGGTCGCAGCTGTTCATGGTGGGGGCGCTGATTGTCGTCTATCTCTATAATTTCAAGGTGCTGCCGCTCGACCGCTCGCCGATTCCGACCGAATACCTGGCGCGGATGATCGCCTTCGCCAATATCGCCCTGGTCGGATTCATCGCCGCCTCGCTGGCCGCCCGCTTCGTCTATCCATCGCTCAGCGCCGAACGCGGCGCCTTCTACCTGATCGGCAGCGCCCCTCTGCCCCTCGGCCGCTACCTGCTGTACAAGTACCTCTTCTACATGCTGCCCTTCACCGGCCTGACCCTGCTGCTGGTCACCGTGTCGAACCATCTGCTGCACATCACCGGGCCGATGTGGCTGGTGTCCCTCTTCCTCTCGCTGCTGATGACCTGGACCACGGTCGCCATGGCGCTCGGCTTCGGGGTCTTGTTCGTCGATTTCAGATCGGAAAACCGGGTATCGGCGATGGGGCCGGGGGCCATGCTCTACCTGTTGTGCGCCATTCTCTACCAGCTGGCGCTGCTCGGCCCCATGACCTATCCGGTCTACCGCCTGGCCAGAAGGTGGATGCGGACCGCGGTCCTGCCCCCGGCCGACGCCCTGATCCTGGCGGCCTGGGCCGTCGGCGCGGTTGCCGTCTCCTTCCTGATCGCCTTCACGCTGTGGAGGCACAGTCTGCACACCTTGCATAAATAGCCCTGATCCGGCATCGACGAAATGATCCCCGAATCGTTCGGCTTTTTGATGATCCGGACGATATTTTCGGTGACAAATCGGGACCGGAGGCTAAGATAACATCACAATACAGCGGCCAGCTCCACTCCTCTTTCCCTTTGACAGACAGGTGCGGCGATGATTATCGGCATAGATGTCGGTGGAACCCATGCCGACGGCGTGCTCCTCGAAGGCGCCAGACTGGTGGCCAAACACAAGGTCGCCGTCGACCAGGAACATCTGAGCGAGTCGATCATCTCCCTACTCGGGGCCCTGATCCCGAAAGATCGCCGGCAGTTGGAGCGGGTTCACCTCAGCAGCACCCTCGCCACCAACGCCATCGTCACCGGCAGCCTTGACCCGATCGGCATGCTGATCCAGGCCGGCCCCGGCATCAACCCGGAATTCCTCGCCAACAACGGCCCGACCTGGTTCCTCGACGGCGCCATCGATCACCGCGGCCATATCATCCGCGACCCCGACCCCAAACTGATCGACGAGGCGATAGCGGCAATGCTGCAGGCCGGGATTGACTCGGTCGGCATCGTCACCAAATTTTCCCACCGCAACAGTATTCACGAACGGTATATCGCCGACCGCCTCGGCTCCCGGTTTTCCCACATCTGCATGGGACACCAGATCTCCGGCCTGCCCAACTTTCCCCGGCGGGTCTACACGACCTGGCTCAACGCCTCGCTGACCGCCCGCTTCGCCCAATTCAAGAAGGCGATCGAGCAGGGCCTGGCCCACCTCGGCGTCGACTGCCCCTGTCACATCCTCAAGGCCGACGGCGGCACCATTCCCTTTGCCCGGGCGATCGAATTTCCCTGCGAGAGCGTCCACTCCGGCCCATCGGCCAGCGTCATGGGCTGCCTGGCCCTGGCCGGCCAACCGGGGGATGCCATCCTCCTTGATATCGGCGGAACGACGACCGACATTTCGCTGCTGGTCGACGGCACGCCGCTGCTCGAACCTTACGGCATCAACATCGCCGGTCGGCCGACCCTGATCCGGGCCCTCAATACGGTCAGCGTCGGACTCGGCGGCGACAGCACCGTCGCCTTTGCCGAGAAGGAATTCCGCATCGGTCCCAAACGCAGCGGGCCGCCGATGGCCCAGGGCGGGACGACGCCGACGCCGACGGACGCCATGGTCGTGCTCGGCCTGCTGGCGGTCGGCTCGGCAGAGAGAGCCGCCGCCGCCATGGAAACCCTTTGTCCGGGAAAACCGCCAGCAGACACCGCCAGACATCTGCTGACGGTCTTCTCCGAGCGCATCCGCCTGGAAGTGGCGGCAATGATCGATTCGGTCTTCAGTCGGCCGGTCTATACCGTCTCCGCTCTGCTGCAACGCCGCCGCATAAGCCCGGAGCGGCTGATCGTCATCGGCGGACCGGCGGCCGCCCTCAGGCAGAACCTGGAGAACTGCTTCAACCTGCCCTGCCTCGTCCCGGCCGATTACGAGGTCGCCAATGCCATCGGCGCGGCTCGGACGCAATTGACCGCCCAGGCGACACTGTACGCCGATACCGCCGACGGCCGGGTCAGCATCCCCGAGATCTCCTGCCTCGAAGACATTTCCAATCGTTTCGGCATGGCCGAGGCGGAATCGAAGCTGGAGCAGGTGATCTGCGGCATCGCCTCGGACATGGGGATGACCGACAGGCCGACCATCGACTTTCTCGAACGCCTCGAAATGAACGTCATCCGCGGTTTTGAGACCTCGGGGAAAATATTGAACCTCAAGGCCCAGATCAGGCCCGGCCTGGCCGCCATCAAGGGAGAACAGCCATGACCTCCTTCATGCCCCAAGCGCTGAAGCGCACCGCCCTGATCCTTTTTCCGGCCTTCGACTGGTGCATCAGCCCGACCCATCCCGAGCGGGAAGAGCGCCTCCTCTACACCCGGGACCAGCTCATCGAGGAGGGTCTCGAGGATGTCGACAACATCGTCTTCCTCAATCCCGAGCTGGCCAGCCATGCCGACATCGACCGGGTTCATCTCTGTGCCCCGTCATCGCAGAAGCTGCTGACCGAATCGCACCTGATCTCCGCCGGCGCCACCCTGCGCGTCGCCCGCGCGGTCATGGACAAAGAGGCCGATAATGCCTTCGCCATCGTCCGCCCGCCCGGCCACCACGCGATGCAGACGGTCTTCGGCGACCGCGGCTTCTGCATCGTCAACATCGAGGCGATCATGATCGAATATATCCGCCGCCACTATGGGGTGCGGAAGATCGCGATCGTCGATACCGACTGCCACCACGGCGACGGCACCCAGGATATCTACTGGAACGATCCCGATACCCTGTTCATCTCGCTCCACCAGGACGGCCGGACCCTCTTCCCCGGCACCGGTTTCGTCCGCGAGACGGGCGGGCCCGCCGCCGACGGCTACACCATCAACCTGCCGCTGCCGCCGAACACCGGCGAGGACGGGTTCGACATGGTCATGGAGCGGGTCGTCATGCCGATCCTCGACGAATTCAAACCGGAGTTGATCATCAACTCGGCCGGTCAGGACAACCACTACACCGACCCGATCACGAACATGAACTTCACCGCCCAGGGTTACGCCCGGCTCAACCAGCGGCTCAATCCCGACATCTGCGTCCTCGAGGGCGGGTATTCGATCGAGGGGGCCCTGCCCTACACCAACCTCGGCATCATCCTGGCGATGGCCGGCATGGATTACTCCCATGTCAAGGAGCCCGATTACGACCAGGCCCGTTTCCGTCAGCCGGAGGAAATGAGCAGGTATATCGCCGGCGTCTGCGACAAGGCCCTCGAGGTCTTCGCGAACCGCGGCAAGGCCAAGGAGGCAGCACTGCAGAAAAAAGTCGTCAGTGAGCGCAAGAGCATCTTCTACGACACCACCGGCTTCAATGTCGACGAGGTCCGTCGGTACCACCTCTGCCCGGACTGCCCCGGCTATACCGAGGTCACCGCCTCGAGTCCCAGGGCCGAGATCCACGCCTATACCGTTCCCTTCAACGCCTGCCCGACCTGCCAGCGCACGGCGCGGGACCTCTTCACCGCCGCCCGACCGCTTCCCCAGACCATCACCGCCCTGCAGGACCGGGTCGCCGATATCTACGAGACGAAATAGCACCCGATTTCCCGGCGGCACGCCCCGACGATTCCAACCATTGCCGTTCCCCGGTCCGGGGAACGGCCTTCACCCGATCTACCTGAGCACGTCGACCAGCATCATGGTCAACGGCGGCCAGTAGGTGATGATCGCCAGATCGACCAGCAGCACAAGGAGAAATGGCACGATCCGGCGGCAGATCGCCGCCAGGCGGTCGCCGGAGATCGACGAGGAGACGATCAGGCAGATCCCCATCGGCGGGGTCAGCATGCCGATCGCCAGGTTGGTGACGACGATCACCCCGAGGTGGATCAGATCGATCCCCAGCTCCGGCAGCAGCGCCACGATCATCGGCACCAGCAGGATCAGGGCGGCGGTGGTCTCGACAAAGGTGCCGGCGATCAGCAGGACCAGGTTGACCGACAGCAGCAGCAGGATCCGGTTGTCGGTCAACGCCAGCAGGCCGGCGGCCATCCGGGCGGGAATGTCCTCGATGGCGGCGATCCAGCTGAACACCGAGGCGCAGGCGATGATGAACATGACGATCGCGGCGGTGATCGACCCGGTGATGAACAACTGCGGCAGGTCGCGCAGGGCGATCCGCCGATAGATCACCATGCCGACGACGAGGCCGTAGACAACCGCCACCGCCGCTGATTCGGTGGCGGTGAAGATCCCGGTGAGGATGCCGCCGAGGATGATCACCGGGGCGCCGAGGGCCAGCAGGGCCCGGCGGCCGGTGCGCAGGACCTCGGCCGCCGAAAACGGGGCCTGGGCCCCATATCCCTGCCGCCTGGAGATCAGGCTGGATACGATCATCAGGGACAGACCGATCAGCAGGCCGGGGAGGATGCCGGCGGTGAACAGCCGGCCGACCGAGGCCCCGGTGAGGAAGCCGAAGACGATCATCGGGATCGACGGCGGAATGACGATTCCGATCGACCCGCCGGAGGCCTGCACCGCGGCGGCGAAATCGGAGCGATAGCCGGATTTCTTCATCGCCGGGATCAGGATCGAGCCGACCGCCGCGGTATCGGCCGCCGCCGAGCCGGAGATGCCGGCGAAGAACATCGCCGAGACGATCGCCACCGCCGCCATGCCGCCGGGCAGCCAGCCGACCAGGGCCGTGGCGAATTCGATCAGCCGTCGGCTGATGCCGCCTGCCTCCATGATGGTCCCGGCGAACATGAACAGCGGCACCGCCAGCAGGTGGAAGGAATCGGTCCCGGAAAACAGCCGCTGGATGACCATCTGCAGCGGGAAGTCACCCGGCAGGGCGATGGCGGCGACCGAGGCGGCGCCGATGGCGACGGCAATCGGGGTGTCGATCAGAAACAGGACCAGCAGGGTCGCCAGCAGGATCTCAGCGGTCATCGCCGATCTCCAGCAGATCCCGGCACAGGAAGAGGAGGCAGTGGCAGGCGAGGATGACCCCGGCCACCGGGATGACCATCACCACCAGCCACATCGGCAGGGACAGGGCGGGACTGATCTGCAGGCGGACAAAGTCGCTGAAGATCGCCCCCTGCCAGATCATCACCGCAAAGAGGGCCAGACAGACGAGATGGACGGTTATCGCCTTGACCCGGCGCGACCGCGGCCCCAGCCAGGCCGACAGGACATCGATGCCGGGATGGGCGCGGCGGTAATAAGCGGCGGCGGCGCCAAGAAAGGTCAGCCACACCAGGAGGTAGCGGGCCACCTCCTCCGACCAGAACGGGGAGTGGTTGAACAGGTAGCGGCCGACCACCTGGACGGCGACGACCGTCGCCATCGCGATACCGATAATCGCCAGCAGGGTCTCCGTCCCCCGGTTGATCCAGGCGTTGATCCTGGCAAACAGCTCCACCGGCTACCGGCCCTGCACCGCTTCCAGCAACCGGGCCAGCATCGCCTTGACCCGCGGCTCCCGGTAGATATCCATATCCTTGAGGCCCGCCACCTTGCGGCGCAGGCCGTCGATATCGGGGTGCTCCTCGATCACGAAGCCCTTCTCCCGCAGCAGTCGCAGCCGCTCGGCATCGCCGTCGCGGTTGTTCTGTCGCTGATAGCGGGCGGCATCACGCATCGCCTGCTGCAGCAACTCTTGAGTGGCGGCGTCGAGGGTCCGCCACCAGGCCAGCGAGGCGACGTCGATATGCGGCGAGTACACATGGCGGCTCAGGGTCAGGTATTTCTGGACCTCCCACAGTTTGTACTCGACCATCAGCCATAACGGATTCTCCTGACCGTCGATCACCCGCTGCTCCAGTTCGGTGTACACCGGCCACGGCATCGGTGTCGGGTTGGCGCCGAGGGTCTGCCAGATCGTTTTGTGCATCGCCGACGCCATCACCCGGATCTTCAGGCCCTTGACGTCCTCCGGCCCCTTGACCGGGCGGCGGCTGTTGGTGAGGTGGCGGAAACCGTTTTCGGAGTAGCACAGCCCCTTGAAGCCGGAGGCCTCTAGGGCAGTCAGGATTTCCTGGCCGATGGGGCCGTCGAGGATCGCGTCGGCCTGCTGGTTGTCCTTGAACAGGAAGGGATAGTCGATGACGCGGACGATGGGGTCGAAGGTGTCGAAGGGGCCGCTGGTGATGATCCCCATCTGCACCGTATTCATCTGGATCTGCTGCAGGATCTCGGTCTCGTTGCCGATCGAGGCGGAATCGTAGATCTTGACGGTGATCGCCCCCTGCGATCGCTGCTCCACCAGCTCCTTGAACTTGGCGGCGGCGATGTTCTGCGCCGAACCCGGCTTGGTGACCACCCCGAGCTTGATCGTCATCGTCGCCTGCCCCGGAACGCCCGTCAGGCCGACCAGCAGCAGTACCACCAGTATCACTAGTCTCTTCATAGCTTCTCCCGTTGTCGTTGTCGGCGCGAACTCCCGTCCTGCACTCGCCGTTGCCGCCATGCCGGCGGCGAGCCGCTGTCTTTCCTTCTATGTACGCTATTCCCCCGCCCGGTTCAACGTCCCGGCTCGTCTTTTTCCATCCGGCGGCATTTTTGTCATGTTTTCAACCGCTGGGACACCGATTGATCACCAGCCGGGACTTGACCGGGAACCGGATTTCGCAGTAGTATGGGCCCCTGATGCACCTCTGTCTTCCCACCCCGCAACCGCTCCGCCAACCCCAGCACGAGGAAGGACACGCCATGACCATCATCAAAAAGGCCGATTTCATCGACTCCATCGCCGACAGCCTGCAGTACATCTCCTGCTACCATCCCCTCGATTTCGTCGACGCCGTGTACGCCGCCTACCAGCGCGAAAAGAACCCGGCAGCGAAAGACGCCATCGGTCAGATCCTGATCAATTCCCGGATGTGCGCCATCGGCCGGCGGCCGGTCTGCCAGGACACCGGGATCGTCACCGCCTTTGTCAAGATCGGGATGAACTGCCGCTTCGATACCGACATGACGATCCAGGAGATGGTCGACGAGGGGGTACGCCGGGCCTACAGCGACCCGCACAACCCGCTGCGCAAATCGGTCGTCATCGGCCCGGCCACCGAGCGCCGCAACAGCCGCGACAACACCCCGGCGATCGTCTACACCGAGCTGGTGGAAGGCAACGGCTGCGAGGTGCTGATCGCCGCTAAGGGCGGTGGTTCCGAGAACAAGAGCAAGATGGCGATGCTGACCCCGAGCGACTCGATCGTCGAGTGGGTCAGGAAAACGGTGCCGATCATGGGCGCCGGCTGGTGCCCGCCCGGCATCCTCGGGATCGGTATCGGCGGCACGATCGACAAGGCGATGGTACTGGCCAAGGAATCGCTGATGGAACCGGTGAATATCCAGGAACTGATTGCCCGCGGCCCGGCCGACAAGCTCGAAGAACTGCGGCTGGAGATCTTCCAGGCGGTCAACGACCTCGGCATCGGCGCCCAGGGCCTGGGCGGACTGACGACGGTCGTCGACGTCAAGATCCGCGACTACCCGACCCACGCCGCTTCGCTGCCGGTGGCGATGATCCCCAACTGCGCCGCCGCCCGCCACACCCACTTCCGACTCGACGGCCAGGGCCCGGCGGTCTTCACCCCGCCGCCGATCAGCGCCTGGCCGGAGATTGCCCTCGAGGGTGGCGGCGACGTCCGCCGGGTACGGCTCGACGGCCTGACCAAGGCCGACATCGCGAATTGGAAGGCCGGCGAGACCCTGCTGGTCAGCGGCAAGATCCTGACCGGCCGCGACGCCGCCCACCGCCGGATCCAGCAGCTGGCCGCCGAAGGCAAGCCGCTGCCGGAGGGAGTCGACTTCAATGGCCGCTTCATCTACTACGTCGGCCCGGTCGACCCGGTCGGCGACGAGGTCGTCGGACCGGCCGGCCCCACGACCTCGACCCGGATGGACAAATACACACCGATGATGCTCGAGCAGTTCGGCCTGCTGGGGATGATCGGCAAGGCCGAGCGCGGCGACGCCGCCATCGCCTCGATCAAACAGAACGGCGCGGTCTACCTGATGGCGGTCGGCGGGGCGGCCTACCTGGTGTCGAAGGCGATCAAGAAATCGCGGACCGTAGCCTTCGGTGATCTCGGCATGGAGGCGATCTACGAGTTCGAGGTCGAGGACATGCCGGTGACGGTGGCGGTCGATTGCCGCGGCGAAGCGGTGCACAAGACCGGCCCGGCCTTCTGGTGCCAGGAAATCCAGAAGATGAAGGCATAGCCCGGGCGTTAGTCCCGGAAAGCCACCGATCACCCCCATCGATTCAGCGCCGAGGTCGCGAACAGCCGCATGACAGAGAGTGACATGACATCAGCAGTTGCTGATAGCAATTTGATCAATGATGTCCAGTACAACTGCGATATCTCCGATGCCCGGGACCATGGCATCTACTCGCTGTGCACCATGGTCCTCAAGCTGCGCAACCTGTACAAGTGGGAAAGAGGGCTGCAGCCGTGGGAGGAGCCGGAGTCCGGTGATCTGCTGAACTGGATCGAGGCCAAGGAAAACTACTGGGAGACCATCGCCGACGAATCGTTCCGGCCGCTGTCGATCGCGGGGAGGCAGTTCGCCCCGCTCGACCTGGAGGACGTCAACGCCACCCTCAATGGGACCCTGCTCTACGGCGCCGGGTTCGGCCGGTCGATGAAGACGGTCTTTTTTCTGGCGGAGGTACTGCAGCAGCGGACCATCGAGGGCTGTCCGGTGGTGATCCTCGGCACCGAACAGGCCAGGGAGATGGCCAGCCCCTTTGCCATGGTCCAGGACGGCCTGATCATCCTCCGCAAGCAGCCGCTCCGTACCTTCCTCTGGGACCAGATCCAGGAAGCCCGCTCCTCCTGCAAGGTCTCGCTGCGCCTGGCGCTCAAACCCTATGGGCTGTTGCAGAACGGCGGGCTCGACCAGGAGCTGTTCAAAGGATCCCTCGACGCCATCGTCGACCAGGAGATGGACCTGTTCCTGTACCACGAGGTCGGGGAAATTCTGCAGGGGGAGCGGATCTCGGAGGCGCTGCGCCGCCTCGTCGCCCGTTTCCCCGGCTCGGTCCTCGAATTGGTCGGCCGGGCGGTGAAAGACATCCTCGCCGATACCCACCCGGCCGGCCCCCTCGCCTATATCGTCAGGGAGCAGCGGCCGACGTCCCTCGGTCTCTACCTGACCTTTTTCGACAGCCTGCGGGAGAAGCTCTTTCCGGAGATCCGTCCCGCCGGCCTCCGCTTTGCCGCCGACGGCGACTGGCTCCATATCGAGCAGGCCCGCCGCGCCTGCTGGCTGAGAAACAACGAGCTGGCACAGGAGATTGAGCACTGTGCCGCCATGATCGATCGGGAGCCCGACAACGCCGTCGTGGAGTATTTCAACACCCGGATCCTGGCCCCGCTGGGACTGGACCCGGCCAAGACCGCCTGACTGCCGCCACCCTGAAGAGGAGGAAACCGATGTTCGAATCCGCGGAACTGGGACACAGAATCAAGAAATCCGCCTATGACAAGGAAGTCCCATCCCTGCGCGAGGCCCTGCTCGAGGTGCAGATGGAACTGGCGGAAGCGGCCGCTTTCCCGGTGATCATCCTGATCGGCGGCCTCGACGGCGCCGGCCGCGGGGCCACCGTCAATCTGCTCAACGAGTGGATGGACCCGCGCCATATCCAGAGCCACGGCATGGGCGAACCGTCCGACGAGGAACTCGACCGGCCGATGATGTGGCGCTTCTGGCGGGCCCTGCCGCCGAAGGGCAAGATCGGCGTGTTCCTCGGCTCGTGGTACACCTGGCCGATCCTCAACCGGGTGCGCGGCGTCACCAAGGAGGCCGATCTCGAGCAGAGCCTGGAGCGGGCCAAACGGCTGGAAAAGATGCTGGTCGACGAGGGCGCCCTGGTGATCAAGTTCTGGCTCCACCTCTCGAAAGAGAAGCAGGAGAAACGGCTGAAAAAGCTGGAGAAGAACCCCCTGACCCGATGGCAGGTCAGCGACCGGGACTGGAAACACTTCAAGGCCTACGACAGGTTCCACGAGGTCCACGAAAACGTCATCCGCCACACCAGCACCGCCGAGGCCCCCTGGATGATCGTCGAGGGCGAGGACGCCAACTACCGCAACCTGACGGTGGGCCGGGTTCTTCTCAAGGCCATCCGCGACAAGCTGGATCTGGCGAAAACCCCGCCGCCCAAGATCCTGGCGCCGCCCCTGCTCCCCGCCATCGACAACCTGCACCTGTTGAAGACCCTGGACATGACCCAGAGGCTGGACAAGGACCCGTTCAAGATCAAGCTGAAGAAATACCAGGGCCGGCTCAACACCTTGACCCGTGATCCCAAGTTCAAATACATGTCGGTGATCGTGGTGTTCGAAGGCAACGACGCCGCCGGCAAGGGCGGCAGCATCCGCCGCATCACCGGCGCCCTCGATGCCCGCGGCTACCAGGTCATCCCCATCGCCGCCCCGACCGAGGAAGAACGGGCCCAGCCCTATCTGTGGCGGTTCTGGCGGCAGCTGCCGCGCAAGGGCCGGGTCACGATCTTCGACCGCTCCTGGTACGGCCGGGTGCTGGTGGAGCGGGTCGAGGGCTTCTGCGCCGAGACCGACTGGATGCGGGCCTACGGCGAGATCAACGAATTCGAGGCGCAGATGGTGAGGCATCACCTGCTGGTCGTCAAGTTCTGGCTGACCATCACCAAGGACGAACAGTTGCGCCGTTTCGAGGAACGGCAGGCGACCGGCTTCAAGCGGTTCAAGATCACCGACGAAGACTGGCGCAACCGCGACAAGTGGGAGCTCTACGAACAGGCGGTGTGCGACCTCGTCGATCGCACCAGCACCCATCTGGCCCCGTGGACGCTGGTGGAGGCCAACGACAAGAATTTTGCCCGCATCAAGGTGCTGAAGACCCTGGGCGACAGGATCGAGTCCAAGCTGGAGGAGCTGCACGCGTCGGGGATCGATTATCTCGACCGGCCGAAAAACCACCGCTGAACCTGGTGGTCGGCGCCGGCGCTACGGTTGATGCCCCGCCCCGCTGCACCTTGCTGTTTTGTCGTCACCGACCTCATCTCGTCCGCCGCAGGATACCGTTGACCTCGCCCCGGGCCAGCGGCGGGTCGGTGGTCTCTAATGGGTGAACAACTTTCCCTCATAACTTAACCCACGTTGACAAGGGGCAAGTCGCTTACCTCCTACTGACAGCCATTATTTCAAAAATCTGTGGCTCTATCAGGATTTAATATAGCGATAAAGCTTTAGATGCAGTTAGCAGAAAACCGGCAAAGAAGATTGACAATGTTATTGCAAATCTCCAAGAGGATGAAAAATTAAATCACAATCATCAGCAGCGATGGAAAAAAGGTCTACACATGCAATCTTTATCAGCCCAGATACTTGTAACACAAATCTATCCCCCCTCCCCTCTTCAAACTGATCAAATCTGACCCATGACCTTCCCCGCTGAGTTAAGGGTAGGAGATTATCAGGAATAGTCTTAACCAGATGAGTTTTGGGACGACTTGGCATTGCCACCTAGAATGTCACATAAAAAGAGGTTAGCATACTTCATGTCGCTGCTGAGGTGTACAGAGCAACGGATCGACTTCCCATTTTTTTTTTGATACATTTCAGCTACATTTAAGACGGTATCCGTTTTGATTTGAGAGAGCCGATATCGAAAACTCAAACATCTAAAAATTGATCAGATTCTTGATCAGTCTGGCCCCACTTCTTGCTCTCTCCGCACATTCTGAAATCCTCTTTAGGGCACCGTCCGATATACTGAAAAAACGGGAACATCCTGTTTCAGTCGCACTTTTCTCTACGACGACCTTCCGTTTTGTCCTGTTATTCGATATGATTTATCTATAAAGTTGCGAGGTTTACATGGAGAAAAAAGAAACACACAATAGACCGCAGACTTCCGAGTTGGAAGCTCTGCGGAAACGCGTTACAGAACTTGAGGATCAGATAAAGGCATCAAAGCTGTCCCAAGATGGGAAGCAAACTTTCGATGCGGAAAAGCTGTCCAGGTCGACTGATTATCTCCACTCTCTACTGCACACTATTCCCGATTTGATCTGGCTGAAAGACCTTAACGGCGTCTATCTCAATTGCAATTCAACATTCGAAACTTTTTTTGGAGCAAAAGAATCGGAAATCATAGGGAAAACAGACTATGATTTTGTTTCTAAGGAACTGGCGGATTTTTTCCGGGAGCATGACCTGAAGGCCATGGAGTCCGGCAAGTCAAGCATCAACGAAGAATGGCTAACCTTTTCGACCACAGGTTATCATGGACTTTTTGAAACCATTAAGACGCCGATGTGTGACCGAGACGGTAGGCTCATCGGGGTTCTTGGCATTACCAGGGATATAACGGACAGAAAAAGGACAGAGGCCCAGCTGATTGAAATGAAGGACAAGGCCGAGGTCGCAAGCAAAGTGAAATCCGAATTCTTGGCCAACATGAGCCATGAAATACGCACCCCCCTGAACGGCGCCCTCGCTTTGCTGCAGCTGCTCAAAACCACGCCGTTGAGTGGGCAGCAATCTGAATATCTCCGAGCAGTGAACATATCGCTGCAACGTCTCAACCGGCTGCTTGCAGATATCCTCGATATCACCAAAATCGAGGCTGGAAAGCTCAAGATCGAGGAAGTAGAGTTCCAGGTAAAACTTCTGGAAGGTGCCATTCTCGAGATCTTCGACCAGGCGGTGAAAGCCAGAGGGAATACCCTGGAGTTTGTCTGGTCAGGGGAAATACCAGAAATACTCATCGGTGACGAAGCCCGATTACTGCAAATCCTCTTCAACCTGGTCGGTAATGCCATTAAATTCACCGAAAACGGCCTGGTTGGCATCGAGATCTCGTTTTCGCCAAGCAGCGACTCCCGCATCTTTATGCACATTGTCGTCAGCGATACAGGAATCGGCATTACTGATGAGCAGATCAATGAAGTCCTTGAACCGTTCGTGCAGGTAGAGGATAAGTATGCCCGCCGCTTTCAGGGCGTCGGGCTTGGTCTTTCCATCGTCCGCAAACTTGTTCACCTTATGAACGGCGAGCTGGCTATCGACAACGGCGGCAGGCTCGGCACAAACATGTATCTCTCCCTGCCATTCACTGTTACAGATATATCATATTCCAAGGGGAAGTCGATCGGGGAGGGCCTGGCAGAAAAGCAAATCCGTAGCCTGAAAATCCTCCTGGCAGAAGACGAAGAGATAAGCTCTTTCGCTGCCAAGATGCTGCTGGAAAATTTAGGTCATTCGGTTACCTGCGCCCGGAATGGCCTTGAAGTTGTACAACTGCTTTCCGCAGAACGGTTTGACCTCATTTTCATGGACATCCAAATGCCGCTTATGGACGGAGAAGAGGCAACCAGAAAGATACGGTCATCGAAAGAGCTGGGGCGCAAGTCGGAAATTCCGATCATTGCAACGACCGCATTTGCCATGGCAGGCGACAGAGAAAAATTTCTTGCCGCTGGAATGAACGATTATGTTTCTAAGCCAATCAGCATGAAGGAAATCGAGAAGGTACTCCTGCGCCTTCAGAAAAGCCTACAGTACGATACGGGTGACGGACGATAAACAATGTCTTTCCCGAATCACAGTACTGCAATTCAATACCTGACCCCATCACTGTGCAGGGCGAGTGACTGTAGTGGGACGAACCGTCCAGCTAATACCTTGTTGATAGAGCTAATAAAATGAATGCGAGTCGCATTCGGAGGACAGCGTTATGAACAGCATGGCAATTGTGATTCGGGATGATGGATACGACCGCCTCCTCATCCCACTTACCTTCGCCTATGTTCAGGCGACAAAGGGTGTTCAAGTGGATATCCTGTTCGTACTATGGGCAGTGTGAGTACTTACGGAGGCGGACGTGAAATCACTCAAAGTTGACGGTCACCACGCAGACGAAGCAACCTGGTTGCGAGAGCGGTTGGCACGGGACGGCGACCCTGTCGAAATCTACGATTTCCTAAAATTGCTGAAGAAGATAGGCAAGGTGAATTTCTACGGCTGCAGCCTTGCGGCTGCTACGTTCGACGTCAATGAGACGAACCTGATCCCGGAGGCCGATGGGATAGTTGACTCAAGCTGGTTCTTGAGCGAGAAAGCAGTCAAGGCGGACCACTGTCAGTACTTCTGATGAGGCCAGAGGAACCCACTGAGGTGTCAGCCCTTGAAAGTGGAATAATCTGAAACGGCTCCCAACCACACCGTTGGACACCGACCGGGCGATAATACTGCCCGGACGGGTCAACGGCGGCCCCGTTAAGACTGCCAGATCGAAGGTCTTGCTCGCCCAGATATTTTCCAACTTTAGATGTCTACTGTTGCCGCTAACGAGCGAGGAAAAGACCTCGCCCGTTAATGCACTCCTATCCATAAAGCGTCTCGATCCACCTGATGGCCTCTGTGTCATTGACCTTCCCGAGATATCGTTGTGTGGTAGAG
>Ga0209066_10003040_pt1 | contig 19633 bp, 19 predicted proteins | sample All_14_2_FD_187198 | JGI IMG/M metagenome (GOLD analysis project Ga0209066, IMG submission 187198) | Freshwater microbial communities in response to fracking from Pennsylvania, USA - Allegheny Zone_MetaG_DW_15 (SPAdes) (version 2) ... | reverse complement strand
GTTCCTTAAGGATGTTTACGACTTGGTCTTCTGTGTAGTGTTTCCGGGGCATTGTCATGACCTCCACTGCTATGTTAGCAACCGGAAACGGAAATTACTAGTGGGCTAGTTTACAGGGAGAGGGTCACCAATTACCCGAATTGCGTGGAAGCGAACCATCGCTAAAAATATGAATATATGCCCAATGCCCATGTCCACCGTCTACCGAGACATACCAACCCCCACTAAATCCGATTGCTGCAATTGTCCCATCTTCTACGGGGAAAATGCTTGCACCCAATGGCCCCAAATAATCGACTCCTTCATGGAAATCCCAGTCATCCCGCGCGCCATCGTTATCCGCATCATATAAGCGGGGACCATAATCAGAATTGATGGGCCACGGCCAAGGCGGGGCTATGCTCTGTGACGCCGCAGGCACCACCAGAAGCCCGGCCCAGGCAACTACAAAAAAAAGAAATTTACGACAATATTTAGTTTTCATTTGCTTGTGAACCGGGTTGGCAGATTAACTTCCAGATATTCCTGGCCATATGCCATTTTCCCTTGCCCATCATCGTTTAATTCTAAAACGATATAAGACTTATCTGACACCCAATTTTTCATACTACTAAGATCAAAAAAGATTGTCCGATTTCCCTTACCAGGGAATCCCACAACACAAGACATATATTTGCCGTTCGGAGAGATACTGATATCACCTTGCGGATTTGCTTTAGACTTATCATTTGGATATGTCAAGATTAAATCCCCATTCACGTCGTAGACATACAACACTTCGCCACCAGGCCCCTCGCCAGCATTGGTTATTAGTGCAAGAGTTCCGTTATTTGAGACAATCGCCTGAGGCTTAGGCCCCCCGACAACAACGCGCCCGTCACGATACTCCTTTTTAAACAACTCCTTCCCTTGAGCATCCAATAATCGGACCTCATTAGATTCCTTAACTCTTTTTGTCTTAGGGAGGCGCCGCTCATGCTTCCGTGTTACCAACGCTGCCAGCCTATTATCTTTTGAGAGGACGGGAAAGTTGGTAGTTACGGTTTCACTTTCCAGAAATCCGCCACCTTCCTTTATTCGCTCCTTATTTGTTTCAGGAGACAGTGAGATCTTTTTAATTGTCGCACCCGTATCACTAAGGAACCTTAATACCGGCTCGTCAATCTTTCGCGTTTTAATAATTGCGCGCATCTCTGAGTTAAAGCGCGCCCAGAGCTTTTGCTTTTCGACATCATCCATGGACTTCACACCAATCTTTTTAAAAGCCAGTTGTTGCGCGTCGGTTACAGCTGCTTTACCCTCAAGTGTTCTCTCGCTGGTGCGCAAAACAGTTTCCTTCCCACTTTCGTTAGAAATAGTTATTTCTTCTTCCTCTAAGCTAATCCTTGCTTTATTTGCGGACTGGCCTTGTCCCCACAATAAAGTCACCGAAAGCGCACATATTCCCACAAATATAATTTGTTTCATATTGAATAGCCTTCCTTATCTCACTTTATCAACATACACGCCATAATTCTTCCCCCTTTTGGGTACGGGGGCAGAGTCGGCGAAGACAAAACCGGGACTGTGGTGGAATCCCTCGGGGAAACCACCGGGGTCCAGCCGGTTCTTGTCGGGAATGATAGTCTTGGGCATGATAAATTTATTTTTCGCAAAATTTAACAACTCTGAATCTGCCGGACGGGGAACATAAATTTGTAGTTAAAATTAAAGACGTTAAAGGCAACGAGCCCGCAGAAGCAGAGCTGGCTTCGGTGGATTTTATAGGAAATTTCCTTTTTCTCCCCGTAGTTTAAGTGCATAAGATGATTCTCAAAACCTCTTTCAAACTCCGCCTAAAATCCAGGACCGCCACGTCCACCGGCATCCTCCAGGATCACAACAAGTGGAATACTGCGCTTTCTGTGGAGCAATGCGGTTTCCTATTTATTTAAAGTATCCCAAACCCTTATGCGCTATACCTTAAGCAATATACACTTCCCCTGCCCCTCACTCAATTCGCTTAAGATATTAGCTATCGCCTGCCCAATTTATACCAAACAGGTACCAGTTAAACAATACCCACTTTGGGGTATATATTATTTTTTCAATGTTTGAGACAGAACCCGCAAATCTGGCACGGCGGCCGGCACCAAGCTAAGAGAATTAACAGGCGTACCGCAAAACAAAAAAAGCCCCGGGCGCTCGCCCGGGGTTTTTTTATTTCGCCTGCATTATTGCGCTTTAGCGGCGCGGAAGATGGCCAGGTTCTCCTCCAGCGCGGCGGGAGGGGCCATTTCGGCCAGTATCTCTTCTATGGTGGCGGCCGGTATGCCGGGGATCAGCGCCAGCGCGGCCAGGCGGCCCAGCAGGGCGGAGTTCTGCATGCGCGGGTCGCGCATTTCGCCGGCCTTCACCGCCTCGGCCTGGCCGCCCATGCCCTCCACTTCTTTCTTCACTTCTTCTACGGTGGGATACTTGGCCTGGCCGGTGCGCACGCTGACCGGCTGGTAGGCCGTGTCGTAATACAGCACCCGGCCGCCGGGCTTGAGATATTGAGCGGCGCCGCGCAGCGCCTCCAGGCGCTCCAGGGCCAGCACCAGGTCGGCCTCGCCCTCGGGCACCAGCGGCGTCAGGGCGTCTTCGCCCAGGCGTATATGCGAGCTCACCACGCCGCCGCGCTGGGCCAGGCCGTGCGTGTCGCAGGCGCGGGCCGGCAGGCCGGCGCGGGCCGCGGCCTGGGCCAGCGACGCGGCCAGCAGGCCAATGCCCTGGCCGCCCACGCCGCAGAGATAGATATTGTAAGCCATTACTTTTCCCTCCCTATGGCCTGCGGCGGGCAGGTCTGTATGCAGGAGCCGTCGCCGATGCACAGCTCGGTGTTCACGGTCACGGAGCCGTCCTCGTGGCGGATGAACGACGGGCAGGCGAACTCCGCCGCGCAGACATAATGCCGCCCGCACTTGGCCTGGTCCACGGCCACGTGCTGCGGCTGCAGGCCGGGGTTGGCCCGGCGCCGCTCGCGCATGAACTTGAGCATGCAGGGGTGGCGCGCTATGACCACGGCGAAACCCTTGTGGTCCATCGCCTCTTTCAGCTGCGCGGCCAGCTTGGCCTGGTCGTAGGCGTCGCACTCGCGGATGAACTTCACGCCCAGGTCGCCGAGGATGACGGGCAGGGAGAGCCGCTCGCCGATCTCGCCGTTGCCGGGGCGCGGCTGGTGGCCGGTCATCGCGGTGGTGCCGTTGTCCATCAGCACCAGGGTGATGTCGCTGTCGCGCCAGGCCGCGTTCACCAGGCCGGGCATGCCGGCGTGGAAGAAGGTGGAGTCGCCGACGAAGGCCACCACCTTGCGGGTGGAGTTATTCAGCGCCAGGCCGGTGGCGGTGGAGACGGAATGGCCCATGGAGAACAGCACCTCGCCCATATTGTAGGGCGGCAGGTAGCCCAGCGAGTGGCAGCCGATGTCGCCCACGGTGATGGCGCCGGGCGGAAGGGCCCGCTTGATAGCGTGGAAGGCCGAGCGGTGGCCGCAGCCAGGGCACATCTGCGGCAGGCGCGGGGCCGGGGCCTCGTGCCGGGCGCGCTCGGTCGCCGGGAAAAGCTTGGGCCAGACGCCGGCCAGGCAGGCGCGCGCCCGCTCGGGGCTCAGTTCGCCCATCAGCTCGGCGTGGCCCTTGCGGGCATGCAGGCGGCAGGCCAGGCCCTTGTCGTAGGCCAGGGCTTTCAGCTCGCCCTCCATAACGCGGTCCAGCTCCTCGAGCACGTACACCTCGTCATGCTCGGCGAGGAAGTCGGAGACCAGCACGGCGGGCAGGGGGTAGGTGAGGCCGAGCTTGAGCAAGTCCACCGGCGCGCCGGCGTTCCTGACGGCCTCTAGCGCGCACAGGGCGGGCAGGCCGGAGCTGATAATGCCCAGGCGCCGGCCCGCTGCCGGCTGCGGCGCTTTATAGACGGTGGTCAGCGGGCTTTTCTCGCCGTAGAAAGCCCAGGCGTCGAGCTTCTCCAGGGCGCGCTTCTTGAGCGGGAAAACGGAAGTCGTTATCGGCACATAGGGGCCGGCCGCGGCGTCGAAGCGGGGCGTCCAGTCGTGCGTGGCGGGCAGCTCGGAGAACTTCACGTTCTCGCGCGCGTGGCAGACATGCGTGGTGAGGCGCAGGAGGACGGGCGCGCGGCGTTCGCGCGCCAGCGCGGCGGCCTCCTTGTACATCACGTAGGCCTCCGCCGGGGTGGCCGGCTCGAACAGCGGCATATAGGACATGCGGGCGAACCAGCGGTTGTCCTGCTCGTTCTGCGAGGAGTTGGCGCCGGGGTCGTCGCCGAGGATGACCACCATGCCGCCCGTGAGTTCCATCAGCGGCAGCTGTATGAGCGAGTCGGCGGCCACGTTGAGGCCCACGGATTTGAAGAAGACCGCCGAAGGGTGGCCGTTGAGCGAGGCGCCGGCCGCTATTTCCAGGGCCACTTTCTCGTTGGCGGCGAACTCGAAGTGATAGGGGCGGCTCTTCTCCGGCGGCGCCTGCAGCGCCTCGGCTATCTCCGGCGTGGGCGAGCCGGGATAACTGGTTATCACGGCGGTGCCGGCCTCGGCCATGGCCCGGGCCAGCGCGTGGTTGCCCATCACGAAAGCGCCGAAGCCCTCCTTGTTGGTCATCAGTTCAGCTAATGAAAGCATCGTATCTCCTCCCCCCGTTCCCCGCCGCCTAGTTGCGCTTGACCGGCTGGTATTCCTTCAGCGGGTCCACCGGCTGCGCGTAAGGGCTGTTCCACAGCCGCGCGAACACGTCCTCCAGCACGGCCGCCGCCGGCGCGCCGTTTATAAAGACGCCGGTGCCGCGCGAGGTCAGGAAATAGCCGGGACCCCAGTTGGAGGTGGTGACGAAAGAGCGCTCGCCGTCGGCCACCAGGTATTTGCTGTGGGCCACGCGGGAATAAGGGATGAAGCCGGAGCTGTGCTGCGGCAGCGAAACTATCTTTATGGCGATATGGTCGGTGCGCGACAGGGCCTTGATGTCCCGGTCGCCCTTGCCGCCCATGCTCCAGTCGGCGAAGAGCAGCTCTACTTTTACGCCGCGCGCCGCGGCCTTGCGCAGGGCGGAGTCCAGGTCGGCCCAGCGCTTGGAGCCGTGCTCGGCCAGGGCGTAGTTCATCACCTGCCCGCGCACGGTGTGCTTGGCTCCGGCGAGCACCTTGATCAGCTGGCCGATCTCGGTGTCGGCGCCCTTGGGCACATAGTTCACCGGGCTGTAGGCCAGGCTGTAGGTCACTTCCTGCCCGCCCAGCAGAGCCTTCTCGGGCTTGGCGGCGGTGATCTCCATTTTGCCCTTCTTGGCGAACATGCGCTTGGCCTCGGTCCCGCCGGCCAGGGCCCAGTCCCCGTCGAACAGGCGGGTGAAATCCGCGCCCGCGGCCGCGCTCTTTATGCGCAGGCCGATCTCGTGTATGTGCTTGAGCGAGCGCCAGTCGAAGTTCTGGCTGCCGGTGTACACCTCGGCCCCGTCCACGACGAAGAACTTGGCGTGCTGCACGCCGCCGCCGGCCTTCTTGAAATCTATCACGCGCGTTTCCACGCCGGCCTCTTTGAGCGCGGGCAGGGACTTGGAGCTTTCCCCCATCATCACCTTGTCCACGAGGAAGCGCACCTTCACGCCGCGCTTGACCGCGGCTTTCACGGCGGCCAGCACCGGCTCCAGCGCCTCGCCGCTCTGGTCGGCTATGTAAAATTGCTCCAGGTCCAGCGTCTTCTGCGCGGAGTTTATCATCTCCAGCCAGACAACCTGCGGGCGCGCGGTCAGCGTGGAGCCCAGCACGGTCTCCTCGGGCACGCTTTCGACGAACTGCAGCTCCGCCGCGCACAGCGGCAGCGCCGACGAGAACAGCAACGCTAAAAGGATCTTCTTCATTTAGCCCTCCCTAGACTGGCAGCACTTCTTTCTTCAACGCTCTCCTGAAATCGAACTTGGACAGCTCCCCTATCAGCATGCCCGAGACTATCAGCAGCCCGCCGCCGGCCTTGACCCACAGGAATTCCTCTCCGCCCCAGGTCCAGGCGAAGACGGCCGCGAACACCGGCTCCAATGTAAAGATTATACCAACCTTGAAGGGCTCGGAATGCTTCTGCGCCAGCATCTGGATGAAGAAGGCGGTCAGCGTCGGGAAGACGGCCAGGAAAAGGATGACGCCCCAGCCGCTGACGGTGGCCACGCCCAGCGGCGAGCCCCGCAGCAGCGCTATGACAAAAGAGAGGGCGGCCACCATCCAGAACTGGTGGAAGGCCAGCAGCACCGTGTCGGCCTCGGCCTTGACGTATTTGTCGGTCACTATCAGATGCACCGAATAGGCCGCGGCGGCTATCAGCGTGAGGGCGTCGCCCAAATTGAAGCCGCTGGCCCCGCCGGTGAGCAGCCACATGCCGGCTATGGCCAGCGCCGCCGACAGGCCCTGCATTTTAGTGGGTTTCTCCCGGCGGAACAGGTACATGAACACCGGGATGAAGATGATGAACAGGCCGGTGATGAAGCCCGAGTTGGAGGCCGAGGTATAGAGCAGGCCGGTGGTCTGCGTCAGGTACAGCGTGGCCAGGAAAAGGGAGAGGTAAAAGCCCTCGCGCATGTGCAGCGCCAGGTTCTTGCGCTTGAGCACCCAGGGCAGCAGCAGGCCGGCGGAAATGGCGAAGCGGATGGCCACCATCACCACCGGGTCCACCGCGTCCAGCGCGCCCTTGGTGACGATGAAGGTGGAGCCCCAGATGGCGGCGCAATAGAAGAGGCCGATATCGGACCATAATTTAGCGCGCGCCGGGCGTTTATCCATTATAAAATTATACCTTATGACCGCCGCTGTTTTTCGGCGTGCGGGCGGCTAAATTTTGTATAAATATCCTTGCCGGTACGGAGGCAGAATGACACCCGAACAATTCACCGAAACTTTAAAAAGATCCTGCGGCGACAATTTGCTGTCCGCCGTGCTGTACGGCTCGGCCGCCGCCGGGGACGGCATAGAGGGCAAGTCGGACTACAATGTGCTGCTCATATTGCGCGACGCCGGCCTGCCCGAGCTCAAGCCGGTGGCCGCCGCCAGCGCCGCCTGGCTGAAGAAGGGCAACCCGCCGCCGCTGATCTTCACCCGCGAGCGCCTGCTGGCCTCTGCCGACACTTTTCCCATAGAGCTCTCCGACATGAAGGACTTCCACAGGGTGCTGCACGGCGAGAACCCGCTGCCCGGCATCAAGGTGGAGCTGCCGCACCTGAGGCTGGCGGTGGAGCGCGAGCTCAAGGGCGCGCTGATCCTGCTGCGCGAGTCCTACCTGGCCTCCGGCGGCGGGCGCCGCGCCCTGGAAGCGCTGATGACCGAATCCCTCTCGCAGTTCCTGGTGCTGTGCCGCGCCGCGCTGCGGCTGCGCGAGGAGCGTGTGCCGGCCTCCAAGCTGGCCTGCGCCGCCAGGCTCGCCGAACACGCCAAGTTCGACGCCGAGGCTTTCGACCTGGCGCACCAGCTCAGGCGCGGCGAGTACCGCGGCGGCCTGGACGCCGAGGCGCTGTTCGCGCGCTACCTAGGCGCGGCCGACCGGCTAGCCGCCGCCGTGGACGGCTGGGCAGCGGAGCGGCCGTGAAGCGCGCCCGCCTGCTGCTGCTGGCTATAGCCGCGTGCGCCGTGCTGCCGCTGCTGACGCCGGGGCCCGCCCGCGCGCAGGGTTTCAGTTCCTGGGAGAGCGGCGGGGCGGAGGAAGATACTCCGGCCGCGGCCTTCATCCGCCGCCACCTCAGCAAACTCATGGTGGCCGTGCCTGTGGCCCTTGGGGTCATCTACTTTTTGATCATGGGCCCCGCCGACATGTCGGACGCGGCTCAGCGCGCCCGCCTGATGCACCGCGGCGGGGGCTGGGGCCGCCGCGGCGGTTTCGGCGGCAGCACCAGCCTCAGGAACCCCTGGGAGTAGCGCCAACTTTATACGCCGTTCCCTATTAGGTATACTTTTTCCATATTCCGCCAAGGAGCCGCCATGAAAGAACAGATCCTGAAAAAAATAGAATCCTACGAGAACTACGCCATAGAGCTGCAGCGCGGCCTCACCGCCATCCCGGCGCTGGCCCCTTCCTCCGGCGGCACCGGCGAGTACGACAAGGCCAAGTGGCTGGAAGGCGAGCTGAAGAAGCTGAAGTTCGACTCCATAGAATGGATCAACGCCCCGCAGGCGGAGGCCAAGAACGGCATACGCCCCAACGTCATCGCCCGCTACAAGGGCAAGAGCAACAAGAAGACCATCTGGTTCATGGCCCACCTCGACGTGGTGCCCCCGGGCGAAGCCAAGCTGTGGAAAAGCGACCCCTATAAAATGGAAGTGAAGGACGGCAAACTCATAGGCCGCGGCGTCGAGGACAACCAGCAGGCCATCGCCTCCAGCATCCTGGTGGTGAAAGCCATGATGGACCTGGACTACCGCCCCGAGTACGACATAGCCCTGCTGTTCTGCGCCGACGAGGAGACCGGATCGGGCTTCGGCGCGGACTACATCTCCGACAACAAGCCGGAGATCTTCGGCAAGGACGACGTCTTCTTCGTGCCCGACTCCGGCACCGAGGACGGCTCGATGATAGAGGTGGCCGAGAAATCCATCATGTGGATGAAGGTCATCACGCACGGCAAGCAGTGCCACGCCAGCCGCCCGTCCCTCGGCATCAACGCCTTCAAGGCCGCCAGCGAGCTGGTGGTGAAGTACCAGTCCCTTTACGAGAAGTTCCCCCACAAGGACGACCTGTACGAGCCGCCGATCAGCACCTTCGAGCCCACCAAGAAAGAGGCCAATGTGCCGAACGTGAACACGCTGCCCGGCGAGGACGTGTTCTACATGGACTGCCGCGTGATGCCGCAGTACCAGCTCACCGACGTGAAGGCCGAGATGCGCCGCCTGGCCGACGAAGTGGAGAAGAAGCACGGCGTGAAGATCGCCTTCGAACCCCAGCAGGAAGCGCAGGCCGCGCCCCCCACGGACCCGAACGCCGACATAGTGCTGGCGCTGAAGAAAGCCATCAAAGAGGTGCTCAACGTGGAGCCCAAGGCCTACGGCATAGGCGGCGGCACGGTGGCCGCCTTCTTCCGCCGGCTGAACCTGCCGGTGGTGGTGTACTCCCGCCTCAACGAGAGCGCCCACATGCCCAACGAGTACTGCGTCATCGACCACATGATGGGCGACGCCAAGGTATTCGCCGTCACCACGCTGCTGCTCTGCGAAAAGAAGTAAGCGCGCCCACGAGAAGGGCCCCGCGAGGCGGGGCCCTTTTCATTTAGGGGCCTACCCGGCCTGGGCCTAAAGCCCCTGTCGCCGGCGGCGCATTCAGCTATAATTTATTTACTAAATGGACTGGAACTGGTCGGACAAGAATAACGCCTCGCGCTACAACAGCGTCTACGCCACCCCGGAAGAGGAGTTCCTGGCCTGCGCGGCGCGGCTGCGCCTGGCCCCCGGCGACTCGCTGCTGGACCTGGGCTGCGGCAACGGCGAATTCCTGGCCGTGGCGCTGCGCACGGTCTCCTCGGCGGCCGGCGTGGACGTCTCGGCGGAACAGCTGGCCCTGGCCGCCGCCCGGCTGAATGGCGACCCGCGCGTCCGGCTGGTCAAAGCCGCTTTCCTCGACCTCGATGAAAAGCCCGGGACCTACTCCAAGGCTTTCTCCCGCAAGGCGCTGCACCACCTGGACGACGGCCAGAAAATATCCTTCTTCAGCAAGCTCGGGCCGGCCTTCAAGCCGGGCGCGCTGTTCCTGCTGGAGGACGGCATCTTCGATTTTGAACGCGCCGACCTGGAAGCCAACTGGGGCGCGCTGATGCGCGACTGCGCGGCCTACTACGGCACGGGCTGGCAGGCCAAGAAGGACGACGTCTCTTTCTGTTTCCGGCGGGAATACCCCGCCGGCGTAAAGGCCTGGACCGCGGCGCTGCAGGCCGGCGGCTTCAGGGTTTTGGAGAGGGAGCGGCGCAGCTCCTTCTACGGTTCGCTGCTGGCGGAGAAACTATGACCACCGAAAAAGAACAACTTGAACTTTTCACCAAGGGCTGCCTGGGCACCTGCTGGTACGGCAAGTACCATTACATGGAGCCCTGGGCCGGCTGTGGCCATGACTGCCCCTACTGCTACGCCCGCTTCCGCAGCCCGGTCACTGAAAAGATAGCCGCGCTGGGCGGCAAGTTCGCCGAGCCGCGCCCGCTCTACCCGGAGGCGGAGCTGCTGGAAAAGATCTCGGCAACCGCCAATTCCGGAGAGATCTCCGTGCTGAAGCTCTGCCGCTACACCGACATCTTCACCCCTAAATTCGTGAAGAACGGCCTGGCGCTGAAAGTGCTGGAGCGCCTGGCGGACTCGAAGATCAAGCGCATCATCATCACCACCAAGGGCCTGCCCGACGGGAAACTGATAAAACTGATAGCGGCCAACCCTGCCAAGTTCTCCTATAACGCCGCGGCCCGCCCCGAGTCGGCCGTGGTGTTCGAGCGCGAGCTGGCCCCGCTGAGGGCCAGGCTGGACGCGGCCGCGGAGATCGGCCGCGCCGGCGTGCTGACCACGATACACATGGACCCGTTCGTGGCCGGCTTCGACGACGAGGAGAAGCCGCTGGCCGCCTTCCTGGCCCTGCTCAAAGAGCGCGGCCTGAACCGCGTGATGTTCTCCTACCTGCTGATCAACGAGGAGATGATGGCCGGGCTGGGCAAAGTGCTGAAACCGGCCCTGCTGGCGGCCATCAAGGCCGAGTACGACACCGGCGCGACCAAACAGTACCTGCCCAAGCAGACCGAGACCCATTACTGGTCCATCCGCCCCGACGTGAAGAAGCGCTCCGTGGAGAAGACCGCGGCGCTGCTGGAGAAACTGGGCTTCGAATTCGTGCTCTGCTCGCTCAAGAACACGCCCGGCCTGGACACGACCAGATTCAAGAACACCAAACTTTGCGACGGCAAATTCTATGCCTAAAAGACTGTGGGTCCCCAACGTCGAGGAAGTGCTGCCCGAGAACGACGTGCATTACGAGAAAGTCTTCGTGCCGAAGGCCCTCGAGCTTTTTCCGCGCTCGCTGCTGTGCCTGGCGCCCGGCGACGCGATAGTCAGCCCGGTGGCGGTGGACCGGGATTTCTGCGCCTACGTGGCCGGGCTCTCGGGCCTGGGCGGCCCCGCGTCCTGGCTGATAGAGCTGGCCGGGCATTCCAAACCTTACTCGCTGGTGGAATCCGTAACCCTGGACCCAGCCGCCATGCGCCGCCTGCGCGCCCTGGGCGGCGCCGGCGCCTGGGTGATAGAGCCCTTTATCGAATCCCCGCGCGTCATGCGCCTCTCGCGCGATACCGCCATTCCCACGGACAAGACCAACCCGGAGCTGGTGCTCAACGGCGTGGTCACCCGCCTCAACGACAAGGGCAGTTTCAAGGAACTGGCCGCCAGGCTGGGGGTGAAGACCACCGGCGGTTATCTGGCGGATTCCATGCCCGCGCTGGAGAAGGCCATCGCCCTGGTCTCCGCCGCCAACGGCGACCGGGTGATGCTGCGCAAGACGCTCTACGGCGGCGGCCTGGGCAACCTCAGCGGCGGCAGGGAGCGGCTGCTCTACGAGATCCGCTCCTGGTATAACGGCGGCCGCGTGCTGATAGAACCTTTCCTCGACATCCGCCAGGTGGCGGGCTCGCTGGCGGTGATAGCCGACGGCGGCGTCTCTTTCCTGGGCGTGGACGTGCAGACCTTCTGCGGCGGCTGCTGGAACGGTTTCGATTTCCCCCACCCCGACCCCGAGCTGGCCGCCCGGATAAGGGAGCTGACCCTGACGGTGGGCCGGGAGGCCTGGAAACTGGGCGCGCGCGGCTCGCTGAACGTGGATTGGGCCTTCACGGCCGACAGCCCCTCCGAGCCCCTGGCGCTGGAGTGCAATTTCCGCAATAACGGCTTCGGCTACGTGCTGAATTTCGCCGCGCGCTATTTCGGCCTGCCGCCGGAGCGCCTGCACATCCGCTACCGCGAGGGCCTCTCCTGCGGCGCGGCCGGCACGGCGGCGCTGCTGCGGCGCCTGGCCGCGGTAAAACTGCGCGGGCTGCCGCTGCTGATAGACGGGCCCGGCCGGACCGAAGGCGCGGCGCTGATGACCCCGCCGCTGAAAGGCCGCTGCTCGGTGGCCCTCTTCTCGGCCGACCCGGCCTTCATCAAAGAGGCCACCGCGGCCCTCTCGGAGGCCGGCCTGTGAAAGAGCGCCTGGCGGTAGCCCTCTCCTTCGCCCTGATCTTCGCTTTCTCGGCGGTAGACAACGCCGTGTCGCCGATGGTGGCCCAGATAGCCGCGGCCTACTCCGTGAACATGGAGGCCGTGCTCTGGTTCATCTCGGCCTGCACTTCCGGCACGGTGCTGGGCGTCTTCCTGGGGCCCTGGCTGGTGGCGCGCCTGGGCCCGCTGCGGCTGCTCATCGCGGCCACCGTGCTGCTGGCCGCCGCGCAGGCGGTCTTCCTGCTGGGCTCGGCCCAGGCGGGCGGCCTGGCGGCCAGGTTCGCCGCCGGTTTCTGCACCGGCTCCATCGCCTCGGTGATGTGGTGGCTGACCTTCCACGGCGTCTCTAAAAAATATTACCCGGCCATGATCGCGGTGCTGATGTCGGCGCGGCCGCTGGCCACCGCCATCGGCGTGCCGCTGGCCGGCCTGCTGGCCTGGGAAAGTTCCTGGCAGCTGCCGTACTGGCTGATGGCGGGCCTGATGGCCGCTTCAGGCCTGGGCCTGGCCAAGGTCTTTCCCGCGGGGGACGGGCAGGCGCCGGCGGCCGGCCTGCTGGAGGGCTACCGCAGGGCGCTCTCCGTGCCTTACGCGGCGCAGTACTACGCCGGGTTCACGATCAACAGGATGTGCTATTTCGGTTTTTACGCGGTGGCGGGCATCTGGTTCATCGAGCATTACGGCCTGAACCTTAAGGCGATGAGCCTGGCGCTGCTGGTGATAGGGCTGGCGGAGGCGCTGATAAATTTCGTCGTGCCGCGCATCATCAGGCGGTTCGGCCACTGGCCCACGCTCAACGCCAGTCTTGCGGGCTCCCTGGTTTCGCTGCTGCTGTTCATCTGGGGCGGGCTGGAGCTGCGGGCGGCCGTGGCGGCGATCACCGTCTTCATGCTGCTGGACCGCGTCTATTCCATGGCGCTGGTCATAACGATACCGGAGATGTTCCCCTCCACCGGGGACAAGACCGCCTTTGGCAGCCTCAACACCCTGACGGCGTGGGGCGGCCTGTCGCTGGTCTCGGCGCTGGCCGGCCGGCTGATACCGCTGGCCGGGCTGCGCTCCGTGGAAGTCCTGCTGGTGGCCGCCTTCATAATAGGAACGGGCCTGCTCTATTACGTGCAGGCCCGTACCGTTCCGAAAACTAAACCCGCTTAAAGCCCGGCGCGCTTCAAAGAGACGTCGCCGGTGCCGGACTTGGCCGTGACGGCGAATTTGCCGCCGGCGGCGAAGTCGTTGGCGACCGAGCCGGTGCCGCTGCTGAGCGAAGCCTCCAGCCTGGTGCCCTCGGGGAAGACCAGGGCTATGTCGGCGGTGCCGGCATTCACCAGCACCTCGCCGGAGGCGGGCGCCTTGGCCCAGGCCAGCCGTACCTCGCCGGTGCCGGCCTTCACCTCGGCCGGGCCGCAGAGGCCTTTCAGGTCCACGCTGCCGGTGCCGCTCTTCACTTCCAGCGCCGGGGCGCAGGCCTCGCCGGACAGCCGCCCGGTGCCGCTCTTGAAGACGAGGCTGCCGGTGAGGGCGGAGACGGAAATGTCGCCGGTGCCGGCCTTGGCCGAGACCTGGCCGGAGCGGCCGGATATTTTCATGGCGCCGGTGCCGCTTTTAGCCTCCAGCCGCAGCGCGGCCGGCGCGAGCACCGCGAAGCCGGCGCTGCAGTCGGCGCGCTCTTCGGACCCGGTTAGGCCGAAGAGGTTCCTCCAGCTTTTGGCCGGGGCCACAGGCACGCCTTCGGCCTTGAGCTTCAGCACGCCGTCGATTATTTCCGTGGTGATGCGGCACTTTTCCGGCTCTTTATTGTCGGTGATATCCACCTCTATCTTACCCTCGGTACCGGTGACGATTACGGGCCCGGTCTCGGTGGCCACCTCCAGGCCGGCGATGCCGGCCAGGGGAAAGACCCTCAGCTCCCCGGCGGCGCAGCGGGCGGCGGGAGCGACTATCAACAGCGAAACCAGCAATACGGCGTTCTTCATTTTTCCTCCGGAATTTTCTAAACCCTCTGAGTTAATACGGCCCGGGGCCGGCAACGGTTGCGCTACCTGGCGCCGGCGGCGGCCAGGCTGAGGTCCTTGCGGTACTGCGCCACCGAGCGGCGGCTCAGGTCCACGCCGTGGCGCGAGCGCAGCTCGGTGCGCAGGCGCTCGTCGCTCAAGGCGGGCTGCTCGGCGGCAATGGCGTAGAGCCGCTCCAGGTTGACCTGCTTGCTGGTGGGCAGGAGCGCCGCCATGGGCAGCTCCAGGCCCCAGGGCATCTGTATCGATTTGTTGGAGACCAGGCGGTTGATCACGCTGGCGTCCACCTCGAGGTTCTTGGCCAGCGTCTTCTGCGACAGCGGGCGGCGGCGGCCGGGCTCGCCGGTCACCAGATACTCGGCTTGCACGCTCACCAGGATCTCCAGCACGCGGTAGAGGGTGGTCTTGCGCTTGTCGGCGAACTCTATCTTCTTGAGCACCCGCTCGGCGCGGGCGCGCTCTTCGGGGTCCATGCCGGGCAACAGCGCGGCCAGCTTCTCGCCGTCCACCTTGTAGCGGCCCTTCCAGATCTCGCGGTGGAAGAAGGCCAGTTCGGGCTCGCCGTCCTTGAGCTCTATGCCGGCCACGGCGCTGTACACCTTGGCCGCCGGGGCCTGCGGCGCGCTCTCGAACTCGGCCTGTATGAAAGCCCGGTTTACGAAATCCCGCAGGCGCTCGGCGTCACCTACGGTAATGTCGCATTCCTCGGCGCGCTGTATGTCGCTCATCGCGGCGTCGCGCAGGAAGCAGGCCTCGAATTTTTCCTGGCCTACGCCCTGGATCAGCGCCACCAGGTCGCCCTTGCCGTCGGCCAGCTCGGGCAGGTCGCCGGCGGCCAGGTTGAGGCCGTAGCCGGCGTATTTGCGGGCCGCGTAGCGCGCCGCGGGAAATTCGCTGAGCGTGAGGGCGCCGGACTGCCGCAGCAGCTGGAACACCCTGCCGCCCTCCAGGTCCTTGAGCAGCCGCTCGAACTCGGCCTCGCTCATGGAGGCCATCTGCGCCATTTTCAGCGCGCCTATGAGCGACGCTGAGGTCCTGGCCCCGGCCGCGGCGGTAAGTTTAAATCCGTGTTTCATAAAAATCCCCTTGCGCTGATTATACCTGTTCCATCATTCAAGAGCAATTTTAATGCCAACTTATTACCGGCAGGGCCGCCAATGGGCGCGCCGTTTTCTGTATAATAATAGTGGGTTAGGTATTTTCATTTGAAAACATTTCTTCTCAAAAGAGAACCCTATGAATAAACTGCACATCCTCGTGCTCGAGGACGATAAATTGGCGCAGAAGGTGATGGCCGCGCAGCTGGCCGCCCACAGCGTTGAAGTGGCAGGGGACCTGCCGACGGCCCTGAAGAAGATAGCCGGCGGCGCCTACGACATGGGGTTCTTCGACCTCATGCTCGGGCCGGACGACGACTACTCCGGCCTCAAGGCCATAGCCGCGGCCGCCGCCAGGGGGCTCTACTGCGTGGTGGTCTCCAGTTCCGATTCGGACGAGATCATAGACCGCGCCTACGAGCTGGGCGCGCGCGACTTCTACGCCAAGGGCAACGAAGAGAGCAACGTGGCCGACATCCTGCGCAAGTTCATCCAGAACCGCAAGGCCGCCGGCGCCGCCGACATCTTCACTTCCGCCTTCATCACCTGCGACCCGGAGACCCGCGCCGCCGCCGGCGAGGCGCTCAAGTACGCGCCCACCGAGCTGCCCATCATGATCCTGGGGCCGTCCGGCACCGGCAAGACCTCGCTGGCCAAGATCCTGCACGAGCATTCCGGCCGCGACGGGGCCTTCGTCTCCATCAACTGCTCGGCCTACACCGAGGACTTGCTGGAAGCGGAGCTGTTCGGCCACAAGAAGGGCGCCTTCACCGGCGCGGCCGAGGCCCGCAAGGGCCGCCTGCTGGAAGCCCACCGCGGCACGCTTTTTCTAGACGAGATCGGCACCATGAGCCTGACCATGCAGATGAAACTGCTCAAGGCCATTGAGGAGCGCTCGTTCTACCCGCTCGGCTCGGAGAAGCCGGAGAGGTCGGATTTCCGCATCATCAGCGCCACGCTGGAAGACCCGCAGGACCTGATAGCCCGGGGCAAGATGCGCTTCGACCTGTTCCAGCGCGTGCACGGCTACACCATCAACATCAAGCCGCTCAGCCGCCGGGCCTGCGACGTGGCCCCGCTGCTGCAGCATTTCACCAAGAACGGACGCCGCCTCTCTTTCACGCAAGAGGCAAAGGCTTACATGGAGGCCTACTCCTGGCCCGGCAACGTGCGCGAACTCAAAAAGTTCACCGACCTGCTGTCGAGCGGCGTCGAGGGGCGAGTGGACCTGGAGACGGTGCAGCGCCACCTCAAAGGGCGCCCCGCCGAAACGGCGGCCTGCGCCGGCGACGACGGCCTGTACGCCTACGCCCTGGCCCACGGCCTGGAAGCCGCGCTCGACAAGGTCTCGGGCGACCTCATAACCCGCAGCCTGCGCGAGAACGGCGGCCGGCGGACCAAGACCATGGCGGACCTGAAGATCTCCACCAGGCTGCTCTACGCCACGCTCAAGCGGCTGGGCCTCGACGGCGAGGGAGAACATAAATAATGAACGGCAAAGACAATTCCAAACTGCTGCACGACCTGCGCTCCAAATGCGCCAGCCTCAAGAGCGCCGCCGAGCTCTACAAAGACTGCTCCCCCGCGGAGAAGAAAGAGATGCTGGCCCTGATGAACGCCGCGGCGGCCGACATCGCCCGCCTGCTCGCCCAGCTCGGCCAGCCCTGACGCGCCGTCGGGCAATAGCGCCTCTTTAGTATAATATCGGCGGGAAAGTTCCCGCAACCATGCCTAAACCTCCCCCGTATCCCCCTGTCGCCTCCCGCCGCCTCTCCAACGGGCTGCAGGTGCTGGTGCTGGAGAAAAAATTCGTCCCCACGGTCTCCTTCGCGCTGGTCTTCAAGGCCGGCAATGTGGACAATACACCCGGCAAGACCGGCCTGGCCCATTTGTTCGAGCACATGGCTTTCAAAGGTACCACCAGCCTCAACTCGGCCGGCTACGCGGCGGAGAAGCCCGCGCTGGACCGGGTGGAAGCGGCGGGGCGGGCGCTGATAGCCGAAGAAAGCCTGCCCGTCCCGGACCAGGCCAAAGTGGCGCGGCTGCGGGCCGCGCTCGACGAGGCCGAGGCCGCCGCCGACGCCTTCATAGTAGAGGACGAGTACTGGAAGCTTTACAGCACCCTGGGCGAATCCGGCCTGAACGCCATGACCTCGGCCGACTATACCGCCTACGTGGTATCGCTGCCGGCCCCGCGGCTGGAAGCCTGGATGGTCATCGAGGCCGACCGCTTCAAGAACCCGGTACTGCGGGAATTCTACCGCGAGCGCAGCGTGGTGATGGAAGAGCGCCGCATGGGCGAGTCCGAACCGGGCCGCGTGCTGTGGGAGGCGCTGCTGGCCAAGGCCTTCACCGCGCACCCGTACCGCAACCCCACCATAGGCTGGATGGAGGACATCCGCCGCCTGTCGCGCACCGACGCCGAGGAATTTTACCGCACCTATTACGTGCCCAATAACGCCACCCTGGCCGTGGTGGGCGACGTGGAGCCGGAGCGCGTGTTCGCCCTGGCCGAAAAACATTTCAGCGGCTGGCAGGCCCGCCCGCTGCCGTCGCGCGAGCGACCCGTGGAGCCGCCGCAGGCCGGCGAGCGCCGGGCCGAAGTGGTGTTCAAGGCCCAGCCCTCGCTGCGCCTGGGCTTTCACAACCCCGGCCCGGACCACCCCGATTTTTACGCGCTGATGATGGCCTGCGAAGTGCTGTCCAGCGGCAAGACCGGCCGCTTCTACGCCAATTTGGTGGAGGGCCGGCAGCTGGCGCTGCACGCCTCGGCCTACGCCTCTTTCCCCGGCAGCCGCTATCCGTCGCTGTGCGTCATCTCCGCCGCGCCCAAGGCCCCCCACACCACGGAGGAACTGGACGCCGCGCTGATGGAGGAGATAGACCGGCTCAAGGCCGAACCCCCGGCGGCCTGGGAGATGGAAAAGATCCTGAACAATTACGACGCCGAGATGGTAAAGCAGCTGGAGTCCAACTCCGGCATGGCCATGAGCCTGGCGCAGAACGAGCAGCTGCTCGGCGACTGGCGCTACGACTGGCAGACCGGCGAGCGCCTGCGCGCCGTCACGCCGGAGCAGGTCTCGGCCGCCGCCGCCAGGTATTTCTCGCGGGACAACCGCACCGCCGTCTTCCTCAAGGAGCCCGCCGTATGAGCCTGCCCCCCGGCCTGCCCGCCATAGGCCCCGTCTCCTTCGCCCCGCCGCGCGGCACCCGCGCCGTGCTGTCCAACGGCCTGGTGGTGCACTTGATGAAGGACGCCACGCTGCCGGTGGTGCACCTCACCGCTTTCATCCGCGCCGGCAAGATGCACGACCCGGCAGGCAAGACCGGCCTGGGCGAGCTGACCGCCCGCCTGCTGCGCGACGGCGGCACCGAGAATTACACTCCGGAAGATATGGACCGGCGGCTGGAGCTGCTGGCCGCCTCGGTGGACAGCAACATGGGCGTGGAGGAAGGCCGCGCCGACCTGACCGCGCTTGCCAAGGACCTGGACGCCGCCCTCGACATTTACGCCGACATGCTGATGCGGCCGGTCTTCGACCCGGAGAAAGTAAAATTCAAGATAGCCGAATCGCTGGAAGTGATCCGGCGCCGCAACGACGACCCGGGCCGCGCCTCCGTGCGCGAGGCGCTGCGCGCCTTCTACGGCGCGGGGCATCCCTACGGCTGGCGCAGCGAACCAGCCACCTTGCGCGCCGTCACGCGGGCGGACCTGCAGGCCTGCCACGCCAATTATTACCGGCCGGGCAATATCATACTGGCCGCGGCCGGCGATTTCGGCACCGAGGAAGAGATGCTCTCGCGCCTAGAGGCTAAGTTCGGGAGTTGGAAAGGCGGGCCGGCCGGGTTCGAGCCCATCCCCCCGGTGGCCATTCCCGCCGGGCGGCGGGTGGTGCACATACAGAAAGACGCGCAGCAGGCCTCTATCGTGCTCGTGCTCAAAGGGCTGCGGCGGCACGACCCGCTGGAGTACCCGCTGACCGTGGCCAACGAGATCCTGGGCGGCGGCCTCTCCTCGCGGCTGGCCTCGGAGATACGCTCGCGCCGGGGCCTGGCCTACACGGTATACAGCTATTCGGCCAAGAAGCCGGACCATGGCTACACGCTGGGCTTCTGCGGCACGGCCCCGGCTACCGCCGGCCGGGCCGCCGAGGAACTACTGCGGCAGTTCGCCCTGATGGCGCAGGCCGAGCCGGGCGCCGAAGAGACCGCGCTGGCCCGCGACGCCATAGTGAACTCTTTCGTGTTCCGCTTTCCCACCGCCTTCGACCTGATAGCCGAGCGCGCGGCCTACGAGTATTACGGCTA
>Ga0209066_10003039_pt1 | contig 19634 bp, 17 predicted proteins | sample All_14_2_FD_187198 | JGI IMG/M metagenome (GOLD analysis project Ga0209066, IMG submission 187198) | Freshwater microbial communities in response to fracking from Pennsylvania, USA - Allegheny Zone_MetaG_DW_15 (SPAdes) (version 2) ... | reverse complement strand
AGCCACCTTCTGTTCTGCCAAGCTTTTCTTTGAATTAACCAAACGATTTCTGAAAAAGAGGGTTAAAGCCAATGCCAGTAAAGCAACAAAACCAATGCCTCCAATAAGGATAGTATAAAACTGGTTACTCTTTAATTCACTAATCCTCTTTTCCTTCTTCTCCGTTTCATATTGAGTTTCTAACTCCACCATCTTTTCATGAATAACAGTATTGTGAACCTTCTCAAGCTGATTGGAGTATGCCTCAAAATACTTCTCAAAATCACCTAAATCCCCCTTCACCACACTAAGGTTAATTGCCGCTAAATAGACATCCAACTGCTCGGAATCTGATAAGGCTCCTTTTTTTTGCATCGCCTCTTCAACATAAAACCCACTTTTGTCATACTGCTTCTTCTCCCGATAAACATCGGCTAAACACGACAAAATATAGGCCTCAGGACGTTTTAAACTGTTCCTCTTGGAAAGATCCAACGCCATCAAGAAATACTTCTCGGCTTTTTCAAGCTCATTAATCTGAAGATAATTGCATCCAATATTCAACGCAGCAAAGCATTCTTTCTGCTCTGACTTCATTTTTCGACTAAGCTCTAGCCCTTTAAGTTGATATTCAAGCGCTTTCTCCGTACTATCCGCCTCCTGAAGTGTGTTCCCTAACATTGAATAAGCTTGTTCCATTGCCCAAATATCCTTACTCTTCTCAGCGTATCCTAACGCTTTATAGGCATATTCAAGTTTAACGTTAATTTCAGCACCTACTTGACCATAGAGATAAGAGATATTGGTACAAATAGCACACATTTGAGCATAATCATCAATAATTTCACTATATGATAGGGCTTTAAGATAATGTTTAATGGCATTATCTGAAGAACTCCTAACCGTGTATAAATGACCAAAACGATTATATATCTCAGAACCCATCTTTGCATCATCTGAAAAAGAAGAGTGAAATCGACTTAAGGCCTCTTTTAAATACAGTTCGGTGCTGTCATATTTCCCCTCATTTAGTGTTATCCCAGCCATCGTCATACAACCATATTGTCGAGCCAACTCAATACTGCTTTGACCTAGCTTATTAGCATATAACCTAGCCTTATCAGGCTTATAACCTATGTATACAGAAGCAAGATTGTACCAAACTATGATCTTCTCATTTTCTGACAGATGAGAAGATTTTAATTGCTGTAGTAACTCCTTCTCTCGCTTTTCAGGATCAGCACCTCGAACGGCAAGAACTACAAATAAGAGAATTGTAAGAGTAAAAAATTCATGGGTTAAAAAGTTGAGAAATCTCATAAGTGCGATTTTAGTGGTTAAACAAAGTTAAAAATGTAATCTGGTTAAATTTACCCCCTAAAGGGGGTTATAAAGAAAAGTTTTCATTCGGATCTTTGATTTCCTATTCACCAAAATTCAATAAAGATGAAAATACTAACTTTTCTAACAATATTTATATTAGCCACAGTGTGTGTTCATGGCCAAATTGATGTAAAGGAAAAAGTTAAGAGTAAATCTACTACCAGAGCCGACGAACGACTCGACGAGGGCGTAGATAAAGGCTTGGATAAATTAGAGGAAGGTGTAGGAAATCTTTTTAAGAAAAAGAAAAAAAAGAACACCGAGTCTGATGAACAAGAATCTCAGATCGATAAAGAGGAGCTAAATGAAGACAATTCCGCAAATCCTTCGGATAGCGAAAATCCTCAAGACCATGATACAAAAAAAAATATAAGCTATGCAAAATATGACTTTACTCCAGGCAATGAAGTAATTTTCGAAGATGACCTTAAAAATGAGCAGAAGGGAGAATTCCCTAGTAAATGGGATCTCATTGAAGGAAATGCTGAAATAGCTCAAATTGACGGAGAAAATACAATTGCCATTGTTGGCTTCACATACATCACCCCTCTTTTTAAAAATAGAGATTTTAAACTCCCTGATGAGTTTACTTTAGAATTTGATCTCTATATAGACAATAAGAACGGAGAAAATGCTATTGAATTTCTTAATGCTAATGACGAAATCATCGCATCTTCTCTCTTTTGGAAGGATAATCAGCGATTTCTTTTCAGCTGGAACATGACTGAAAAAGAAAAATCTAGCGAAGACACTTATAATAACAGCGAGGGTTGGCACCATTATGCCCTTTCCTTCAACAAACGAGCTTTTAAGGTCTATATGGATTCCAAAAGAGTGGCTAATATACCCAATGTAGCAGAAAAACCTGAAAAACTAAGATTTTTTGCTCGTGGAGAAGAAGATAACAGCAATTTCCACATAAAGAACATTCGAATTGCACAAGGAGCTATCCCTCTTTATAATCGATTATTAACTGAAGGGAAAATTGTTACCTATGGCATAACCTTCGACATCGGAAAAGCCACACTAAAACCTGAATCAATGGGTACCTTAAACGAAATATTCTCCATCTTAACCAAATATCCTGAACTGAATTTTACTGTGGAGGGTCATACTGATAATACCGGTAGCGCAACGACAAACCAATCTCTATCGGAAGATAGAGCAAAAGCTGTCTGCAAAAAATTACAAGATATGGGCATTGCTGCAAATAGATTAAAAGCCAAAGGATACGGTATGTCTAGTCCTATTGACTCTAACGATACCCCTGAAGGTCGGGCTAAAAACAGAAGAGTAGAGTTCATTAAGACAAAATAACGCCAATATGATTAGAAAATTCTTAAAGGCTCTTTGTCTATTCACTTTTTTTATTCTCTCAAATACATTTGCACAATACTCCCCTCATTATTTTCTCTCTAAAATTCCACCACCCCCTAACAGTATTTGCAATGCAAATGAGAAGGAGATTCTTCTTTGGAATGACAAATTATCATTTATAATAAATGAAATGTCAACCATACAAGAGGATGAGAAGCAAAAAAAAGAGCAAGCAATGGCTGCCTGCAAAGAAAGAATGGATATGTTCGAACCAGCTAATGCCGCAAAAATTGAAAAATTAGGTCAGGAGATCTCTTCAACAGAAAACAACATTGAAAAAATTCTCACAGAAATTATTACAAATTATAGTGAGGAAAATGGAAAAATTGAGGTCAAATACTTAACCTTATTAGATCCTCTTTTCAATCAAAAGAAGGAAGCTATGGCTAATCAACGAAGAACAGAGGCTATCGACCATAAGATTGCAACACTTCAAGATGCAAGGTGCATAGAACAATATGAAGCAAAAAAGCATTTTCTTGACCAGTATAAGTATCAACTTAATGAATTAGTCAGCCTGGGTAGTAAAGGAAATAATTTAGGTGACGAATTAACAGGAATTATCTACTTAAACTATTCTTTCAAGACTCAGTATGGCTTCTGGCTAGATCTTCTTATCAATTACGCTAAAGAGTTACAGATCATCTACGATCATCTATCAACAGACAGCAATGGATCATTCAATAAATAAACGTAAAACAACATAACAATGAAAACAAAACAGCTTTTTCTCATAACAATAACCCTCCTAAGCTCTACCTTTATAACTAAAGCCCAATCCTCTCCTGAAGCTCTCCTCAGTCAACTTCCAAATGTCCCAACAGTTTATTGCGATGCTGACACGAATGAGATTAACCGATTCTCTGATAGAATACACAAAATAAAGGCAGAACTAAAAGAGATAATCGACCAAATCCACGCCGAAGCACAGAACAATAGTGAGAAATTAAAAGAAAAGATTGTTTCAAATGCCTATTCTTCGACCGGTCTTAATCAGCAGGATATAAACCAACTTCAAAACCAAAATCAAGATGAAGAAGGAACTAATGCAGCCATAGAGAAAACCGTCAATAACCAATATGGGACATCTCTTAGCGAGCTCGAAGCAGTGGGTGAAATGAGTGAGGCTGATCAAGAAAAATGGGCACAACAATATGCCAATCGAATGATGACAGAGGCAAAAAAAGATCCTAAAAAGGCAATTAGTCGCAAAGAACCCTCAAGGCGGTTATTCGAACTCGCCAAAGAGGAAAAACAACTGGGTCAAAACATCACCTCCAAAATGCTAAGAATTTCTAAATTATTCCAAGATGTTGATGCCTGCGATACAATAGAATTACGCAATCTGGAAATAAAGATGGCTCCCTTGGAAAAACAACTCTGTTCAGGTATCTGCACTGATGCCGAAATAGCTCGATCTAATGCGGCTGAAAAACAGATCTACAATCTGAAAATTAAATACTGTCAGAAACTATCCCCACTCCAAACAGAGGCATTATCGCAATACCTTACTACTTTAAAATCACTTCTACCTGATTACAGAAGATTAACTGAAGTTCAAAACGAAGTAGCAACCCTACAACAAATTGGTGATATAACTCCTATTGACTTAAGCAGCTATGCGGCAATTGATGAATATGCTGATGCCCTTCTAAATGCTTATAGATTCTGGATAGGGAAATTTGAATAAAATGACGTACCATTAAAGTTAGCGTTATGATCACGGTGAAAGTATACATACACACCTGGTTGAAAGTAACGCTAACCTATTATCCAAACAAACTGATTATATGCACTTTTCCAAAGCCTCTCCATATCCTCTCCATATCTTCTCCCTTTAAATCCAATCTGATCCCAATCCTCTTCCAATCTTCTTCGCTCTTATTCGTTCAACATATGGACAAGATAGGGAGAGGATAGGGAGAGATCTTGTAGGATAATACCAATTCTTGAAAAATGCAAAGAGAGGTATGGATACTAATCTGGGGCGGTTCAAATTGACAAGGTAAATCTAAGTCGGGAGAATAGAAATTTTCATAAGAGACTAAAATACGTTATACTGGAAAAGCACTGAACGGATGCAATAATTACTTGCACAAGACGGAAAGTGGGATAAAACTACTTCAAAATATCCTTATTATGCTATTTTTGTAATAAAACTTATGATAGAAATTGGAATATTACAGCGCTATTTCAATGAAAGACTGACTGAATTAGGGATATCTAATCCAACAACTGAAGATCTTAACCGGTTAACAGAAGAGTGGATTATGATGCAGAATGGTCAATCTGAAATTGATTTTGATGGTCTTACACCACAGGAAATGGATGACCTTATATATAATCTCTTTGGGGATACCTGTATTGTTCAGTTTGCTGATTTTAATGAGGAAGTCTGTCAAGCAATGCCTCTCTTTAGACAGGTTAAGTGATTCTGAACATCATTGAAAATGAGGAGAGTCTAAAATTGACTAAAACAGGGAACATCCCTGTTAAGTATATCAAAGAACTCTATTCTTTGGGTGCCCCTTGTCCGCATATTGAAACTGGTTTTATGCCTATACGCATAGAATCAGACTCATATTCTATTCAAGTAGCTAGAATTGCTCTCCATTCGATGGGTGCCATTAAAACTCGTCATAATGCACTTTCGCTAACTAAGGCTGGAAAGAAATTGCTTAACGATGACTGTGCAATTGTAAAAGGTATTATAACCGCCTTGTTTAGTAAGCTTAATTCTGCGTACTTCGACGGCTATCCACATCAGCTAATTGGTAATGTAGGGCATGGCTTTACTCTTCTCTTACTTCATCGTTACGGTAATAATGAAGAGCATGCGAGATTCTATGGGAAAAAGTTCTTTAACGCTCTGCCAAGTTTAAGAGAGGAAGAATTGAGCGAGTTAGGTATTGCATATAGTTCACCTATTGATTGCTTTGCGTTGCGTGTGCTATACAAACTGTACTATAACCTTGGTTTTATCTCGATAGATAGAAAGGGAGAGAAAAATTACGGCCTTTCTACAACAATTATGAAGACGGATCTACTTGATGCGCTCTTTAAATTTACCAAATAACATCTTATCAACATAGAACCTGAACTTATCCGTTAATCAAATGAATAATATGCAAGTTGTACGACTTCCATAACAAAACAAGGCTTTTCCAATCGGCATATTAATAATCCTGGATAGCAATCCATCGATCCTTATCTTGCGTATAATCAGGAAAAATGATTAGCTTGAATTCGCTGAACTATTGTCGACTGATAACCAGAATAATTTAAAGAGAAATTCTGAAAGAGGAAGCTTTTGTTATCGAGAAAAGTCTCAATAAATGGAAGTGCCGGTGCATAATAAAAGCGGCCTGAAGGTGTTAAAGAGTAGAGTATCTCCATATATTTCTTTGCATACACAACAAAATCGCCATCTTTCCTAAGATGGTTATGATGAAAGTGGTTTGAGAACCCCAGATTGCTGATTATTGTACCCCATTGGCACCTCCCATAATCATATTCGAGCCAGTTTGCACATTGCGTAAATTCAGAATTATGGCAGAACCGATCGATCCCATAGACATCAAGTCCTCTCTCACGAAGATAGCGGACGAGGGTGGCATTTTCACCGCATCCAATATCAAGAATAGGTTCACATAGAAGATTAAGGTCAATATGTAATAGTTTGATTTGAAGATCGGCATTGTATTCTGAGCAACAAACAGGTTGAAGATAGTTTCCATGAGTAGAATAAATCTCCTTTACAAAAGGATTTGACCTCAATAACCAATCGATAAGATTCTGATAATGATCTCTAGAAATGGATTTAGCAGATTTAGTATGATTACAAATATCCCGAAACAAATTAGAGTATAGACTTAAAAGCACGGCTTTATCCTGTTCTGAAAAGGAGATATACTGATTCACCCTACAAAACTCATGTAACACCTGACTGACGGTATACTCTGTTAGCAACTCAAGATTTTGATCATCCAGCTGCCCTACATGATCTAGACATGCAATTGTTTCGGGAGTAAGACTGAACAAATCAGGAGTATAGATACTGCAAAATAGGTTTTTACTTCTATTGTGAAGAATCTGTGAATCAATAGTATGCTTATAGCAGGAGTACTTTTCCATTATCCTTTCATGTTATTGAGCTATCACTTTCTTTAGATCCGCTACCATGTCTGCTCAAAAAACCCAATTAGACCCTCAACGAATTTGTCAGTGACCTAAGAAAAGGTCAACAACCTCTCCAAGCCATTAGCTAAAACATCAAGAATCAGGTGAGGATGTTGACCTTATTATTACCCTTTCAACGAATCGAGTAAGACATATATTACTTCTATAAACCCTATTTCTTCTCAAATATATAGGTATTTACCATCGCGTTATCAGAACTACCTCCGTTGCTGGTAACCATAGTGTATCCCAGCTTTTTAATTTCGTTTAACTTTGCATGTATTCTAATCACATTTTCCTCTAAATTACCGGTGGCAAGTGTCTTCAACGAAAATGTCTCAGATTTACCATCTTCATGTAGAACAATGATTTTGGATCCCCACCAACCTGCGGTTTCAATTGTCCTTACCATCAAGTAACCAGATTCTGATGAACTTGTGTCAGACTCACTACGACCTGACGTAAAAGAAGTGAGCATAATGCCCACCATTAAAACTGCTGCTAATACAGCAATAATTGAAAATTGTTTTTTCATTGTTTTAGATTTAAAATTAGCTCAATATGAGTTTTGTTATTCATTAGCACTACTTCGACTTGCAGATAGACCTCATACATTACCATTCAAATTTATGTGCCCTTAATACCTTATAAAAGAGACCAATTTTAACAGTAACGTACACTATCACTCAATAACTTCATCTTTATCAAAATGTTAAATATGGTTGAACAAAATATCCTGTTAAAAAAAATTATCAGCTAATATAGGTGTTTTTCATATTCCAATGAATTCAAATAAACAATTTAGTTAGCAAACTGACCCAATTATTCTTATTTCAAACTCTTTTTAAACCGAACCAGAGTCAATAAATCATCCATCTGATCCATAATTCGTACTTCAAGAATAAGTGGAATTAAGCGACCAACGGGCTTAGCTTTGCAAAACTCAACTTTAATAGCCTCTGATATATTTAATCCGGCTATCGCCTCAATATGCTTCTCGGTGAAATAGAACGTTGTCTTAAAAAAACCATCCCAAACGGATAACCAAAGAATGGTCTTCTTCTTAAACTGTACCTTAGCTAACCATACTTTACCATCGTTATAATACCGCCATTCAACAGTTAAATTATACTGATCAACAGTAATAGTATCAAGAAATATGGAATAAACATCAAACCTCTCCCCTAACACATTCTTTAAAACCTCGTTTGTAGGGAATATTGTTGCATCGCGCAGTTGCATAATTGAAGACATAGTCATTAGGTGATTGTCGACAAAGTTAATTTAATTGGACGCAAAACAAATAACCTATACTACTTTTTCTTAACATGTAAAACCAAGAACCATTATCTTTAAACCAAAAAGAAATCAACAGAGATATATCATGAAACATTTTTGCATTCTAATAGTCTTGTCAGTTCTAAACGTTACGGCATTTTCACAAGTATCTCACTGCTCTGATCTATATAAAACCATCAAAGAAAAAGATAGCCTACTCTTTGAGATCGGCTTTAACACCTGCGACATTTCCCAATTTGAGAACCTTTTAAGCGAGAGATTTGAGTTCTTCCACGATCAAGGGGGAATAACTGCAACAAAGTCAGATTTTATTGTGAGTATCAGAGATGGATTATGCAAAATGGACTACAAGGCAAAAAGGGTACTTGATAAGAAATCTATGGAAGTCTATCCTTTATACAACAACGGAGTGCTGTACGGTGGCATCCAAACAGCTGACCACACCTTTTATGCAATCGAAGGCAATAAACCGGAGTACATAACAAGCATTGCTAAGTTTACCCATGTATGGATCTTAGAGAACAATGAATGGAGGTTAGTAAAAGGACTCAGCTATGATCACAGAACTCAAAACAAGAACTAAAACATCCTTAATTAACCATTGTTTCCTGAGGAAAATAGATAAAAAAATGTCATTAATAGGGTAGGAAGTCTCCCTCCTACCCTATAATATTTAAGAAACAACCGATTTACAGCTTTTCAATAAGAGCTACAATACCCTGGGCACATTCCACAACTCGTTCATAGTTGACAATGCTAAGGTTATCTTTTGAAGTGTGTGTTATATCCTGATTATCCATATTATCAATAAACCAGCTTGAGCTTACAGCAATAGCAGGACAACCTTGCTGCAGAAAGACACTATGGTCACCTTGATACCATGGCTTTCCTTCAACCAAATTGCTAGCTTCCCAAAGCACTTCATGGAGTATATCCAGCATATCCTCAGGTAGATTAAATGGGGAAAAGCATGACTTACCCTCTAAATAGCCCGCCCCATCTATATTAATATTCAACGCAATCTCTTCCATTTTACCCTCATTCTGCTTTAGATAGGTTATCTGACCTGGCGCCCCGTAATAGTCCTCGCCATTAAAGAAGACCAACTCTAGAGAATAGTCTGTGTTACACTCCTTCAACAGCTCAGCAAGAAGCAGTAAGACCGTTACTCCCGTTGCATTGTCAATGGCACCAGGCGTACCAATCTTTGAATCGATATGAGCAGTGATTACGATGCGTTTCTTGCCTTGGAGTTTACCTCTTCTGGCTAAAACATTGAATGCCGTCTCAGGAATCCTCTTAGCTTTCGAGATCAACTCTACCGTCTTACCGGTATAACTTAGCAGATTCACCCCTTCCGTATCCTTCATATACACAGAAGGAATATTAAAATCGCCATCCTCAAACAAGGGGAATGGATAAACTCCTCCAGCAACCGCTGAATTTCTTTCAGTAGCGCAAACCAGAGCCCTCGGATTACCTTTCTCTAATAAGGAAATTAAATATTGATGCTCATCCGGATTCCAAAACGGGAAATTCTTAGGTGCAATCTGTTGACTGGCTATTTCACCATGAAGCAAGACTATTTTATCTTCAATAGCCTCACGTTCTAATCTTGCAACCGTGTCTATAGCAACTAACTCTCCTGCCACAGCGCAACCCAATGAGTAGTGCGAAGAGTAGACCTCAAAATGACGACCATCACACTTTAACATTGCCCCATCAGATAGCCAATCAATAACCGAAAGTTGCGTCACTTCTGTCATCCAGCCGACCTCTTTTAGAATACTTTCAACGTAAAACGTCGATTTGCGATTAGCTTCACTACCAACACGACGTTCCCCAATCTCAGAACACAATACATGCAGATGGAGTTCTGCCTTTTCTACCAATCTCTTTTTGTCCATGACTTTGTGATAATTTTAAGATGGGGCAAAAGTAAAATGTCATAAAAGCCAAAGATTGTAAAAAAGAGACATAATCAAGCTAGTCGAAGTAATCAGAATGAGGCGAGCATACATCAAGATACTCACCAGGAGTATAACCCGACAATGATTTAAAATCCTTAATCATATGCGATTGATCGAAGTATCCACAACTATATGCAAGTGTAGTTAAGCTGATATTGCGTCTCTTTTCAAGCAGATACAAAGCCTTTTGAAAGCGAATAATCCTAGAATACTCTTTAGGTCTGGCACCAATTATTTCAGAAAACACACGATTAAACTGCTTTGTGCTTAAGCATGTAGCATCTGCCAGATTGGTGACATCGGTCTCCCCTCTATTAAGTAGATTCAAAGCATGACTCACCCGATTCAGATTATAATCAGTAGGCATGGTAAGCCTATTTAAAAGAAACTGTTCTATAATATGAATACACTTATGATCTTGTACTGTGGTCATCACCATTCTTTCTAACTCCATAAGCTCTTTATCCTCCAAATCATCAGCAGTAAGTCTCAGACCAGTAACCTTATCAATAGGTAGCGAGAAGAAAGATCGTGCACCAATTGGTTTAAAGACAACAACAATCATATCGATTTGGCCGCTGTATTTAAGATCGAAAAACGATCTCTCCTGACCACTTAAAAAGACCTGAGGATGACATTCGTTTTCGGAAACTGATAACAGACGGTTACCACGATGAAAAATCAGGCTAATCATACCAGTTGGCACAGTTCTAATAAGCGATGTTTCATCACCTACGGTTTTAAGCAGCCAGTAGTATTTAATAAACGGAGCAAGCGCAGCGGTTGGATTTATGAAATTGAATTCTTCCATAAAAGCGATTTCTGCTGCGAAAGTACGGAAATCAAGAGATTCAAGATTCAAGTGATTCAAGATTCAATAACAGGTAGACCCCTCTTTGTTCTCATGAATCTTGAATAATAATGCTTACCGCCATCCGCCCTCTTAAATACTAATCACAACCTCTTCGGCTCTTAAGCGCGACTTAGGCCTTAACATCGGCTGGTTAAAGTCATCCTCTTTCCTATAACCCAGTGCCACAGCAACCAAAGGCTTAAAACCTCTTATAGGAATAATCCTGGAATACTCTTCGTGAACTATTCCTTCCATTGGGGTTGAGTCAATATCCATAGAGATAACCGCACTCAAGAAGAACCCTACCGACAGATAAACCTGTTTCTGCAGCCACGATTTTACGGTCATTTCAGGAAGGGTCTTAGCCATATTCTCATAATACGAAACGGCAAATTCAGGAAGAGTTTTCCTTATCTGCTCCTCATAAACCATTAAATCATCTGCTACATAAAAAACAACCAAAAGACTAGAATCCCTAACCTTCTCTTCATTAAAAAGTGATGCCGATGCTAACTCTGACTTCTTTGCCTCATCCTCTACAAAGACAAACCTCCAAGGTTGACTGTTTATTGAAGAGGGACTAAGTCTAATAATCTTCTTCAGATCTTCAATCTTATCTTTAGAGATCTTCTTATTTGAATCATAATTCTTTGTCGAATAACGACTGTTTGCGAGCTCCAGGAAATTCATATAGTTTCTTTTTTTGGATTTCTCATTAATACAGTGAACTTACGATTTAATTCTAAAATGCATAGTGTAAACCAATAAATTCACTTTTGCTTTTCAATAATTCAAAACAACTGGATTTTGATAAAGTTTAATCTTTGATTCATTAGTAATACATCAATAACAAAATGGCATCACCATCCAGCATAACTCTTCTACTAATCAATCCTCATTACTCTATAGATTCACGAAAAACAAATAATAACCTATAATTTTGCTTTACAAAACAACTATTAAGAAGCTATATCATGCTCAAAGGAAAACTTGTGAAAATCAGCCATTACAGTTCTATTCTAAATAAAAATATTCCACTACTCATTTACCTTCCTCTAAACAAGGAAAACACAGCCCTACCTGTTCTGTACTTCTTGCATGGTAGAAATGGTGATGAGAATACCTTAACTGAGGTTCATCTAGACACCATTGCCGACCAAATGATCTCTGAAGGAAAGATCAATCCAATGATCATTGTATGTCCCGGCATAGGAAATAGCCGAGGAATGAATTCTAGTCCAACAACTGATGAGGGATTAAAATCCATAAACAGACTATACCATATTGGCAGATACGAAGATTATTTAATTCAGGAACTAGTACCCTACATCGATAGGTCATACAACACCATCAACGAGAGAAAGGGCAGGTTTATTGGTGGCGTATCCGCAGGCGGCTTTGCAGCTCTTCACAACGCATTCAAACATCCTGACCTATTCTCTAAAATCGGAGGTCATATGCCAGCCATTGACCTGTTTTATAACGATGAGGATGAACCTCACTTTACAAATAATGAGACTTGGGAGAAGTGTGACCCGATCAGACTTGCTGCGACCTTAAACTATGGCACCGATATTAAAGTCTATCTGGATGCAGGTGACCAGGATGAAGGTGGCTTCTATGAGGGATGTGCCATACTACACAAAACACTTGACAGCAAAGGCATAGCTTCAGAAAATCATCTCTTCTCGGGTCATCATGATGCCGAATATATAAAATCCAACATCGAGAAATACCTTGCTTTTTACGGCAAATAATGCAAAAAACTAAACCCTAATTCATTCTAGAATCACTCAAACAAGAAAGGCTTCGTCTCTGCTATCTGCCCACGCTCCTCCTCAAAGAAAAACTTCTCCTCACCAAAGGCTGGCTTCAATTGATCAAACCAGGTAGCCCTCGGATCATACTCAGCAAAGAACGGCACATCTACCCACTTAGGATTTCGTCCCTGAAGAAAACGTAACACAAAGACCTTCTCACCCCGCACCTCTGAGACCCCTAATAATTGAATCTTTCCGGCATGGTCACTCATGCTGGGACCTCTTACCGTACGACACAAACCACTAACCTGCCTGTATGCCCTCCTGAAGATATTCCAACACTTTTCCAATGGCACCTCAAAATACTCTTTCGAGCCCGTATCCCGCGCAATAAACATATAATAGGGTATACATCCTAAATCAACCTGCTTGCGCCACATCTGAGCCCAGATCTCCGGCTTGTCGTTAATATGTCGCAACAAGGGAGATTGTGTACGAATCTGTGCCCCCGTCTGCTTAATCCTCTTAATGGCCTTCTGAACTGCTTCAGTCGACAATTCTTTTGGATGGTTGAAATGTGCCTGAAAAGAGAGGTTCTTTCCTGCAGCAATAATCTTCTCAAAGAGTGCTATAATACGGTCACTATCCTCATCGGTCAAAAACCTATATGGCCAATATGTAAGTGATTTACTTCCAATACGAATACTATGAATATGATCAAACTCCGGCTCAAGAAGGGGCAATATATAACTCTCTAGGATAGCAGCGCTCATCACCATCGGATCTCCACCAGTAAAAAGAACATCTGTTACCCCTCTCCTCTGCTTTAAATATCTCATCAACAAATCTGCCTCCTTCATTGCAAACCTTAAGCCGCTCATACCTGAAAACTGAGGCCACCGAAAACAGAAGGTACAGTAAGCATGACAAGTCTGCCCCTGACTCGGAAAGAAAAGAACCGTTTCAGGATACTTATGCTGAACACCCCTTAATTTAACCTCGCCTAACATAGGCACATTATGCTCCTGCCCTGCCGGGTTCGGATTCAATGAGAGACGAATCTTTTCAACTGCATGATCAACGATCATTTTATCAGCATTACGATCAAGCAACCCAGCCACTGTACTGAAATGCTTCTTCGAAAGCATCTCCTTTCTCGGAAAATTTAATGTAAATATCGGATCAGTTTCTACATTATCCCAATCTATAAGCTCATCTATCACATAACTATTCGTCTTAAAAGGCAATACACGCCCAACCACTTCAATTTCTCTTTTTATCTCTTCCTTTACCAACCCAATCTGAGGAATGGTTCTAAAGTTTTGCAGGTTATAGAATTGGATTTTACCCATACGCATTAAGTTTTAGTTTTAACAAGTTATTAGTATCAATTTAGTGGCAGATTTTATGCTTTCATCCCTCTCATCCAGAGTTTGCAGAAAGGCTATCCAGAGGTCTCAAATCAGTGGTTCTTCAACAAATATTGAAGAAGTAATGACAGGATCTTATGTTTAACATATTCTAAAGATAATAAATATCAATAAATTATCCAAACACCGCATCCTGAAGCATCTAAAAAAGCAATCTAAAAGAGACACTACTCAACCTACTGATGCTACAGGGCATTAACACACTGTAATTGCCTGATTCAATACAGGGCAGTCTGCTTCTGCCTAAACAGGACTTCGATCTGGCAAAGCTTATCTCACTAGCCCAGAACAACCGTACAGATATCCAGATGGTCATAAAGGTACAAGAGATGTCACAGAACAACCTTCGCTTAGCAAAGGCCAACAGATTTATCGATCTGAGATTAAGCATCGGGGGAAGCACTCCTCTGAGGTACGTAATGAGCTTGCACCCGCCCCTGCTTTTAAGGGCATCGTTGCAGGGATCAGTGTTCCTCTCAAATTCTCCAATATCATCAAAGGAGAACTGAAAACAGCCCAACTATCCGTCTCGCAAAGTAAACAACTTCTCTGTTGCACTGATTGAATTAGAGCGGGCTTGCGGGGTATGGGATATCGAAATTGAATAGTTAAATTGACCGACAATCGCACCTCAAAAATGCGAAATTGACAGTAATTCGCACTCCATGAGTGCAATTTCTACAAATAATCGCACTACCAAAGTGCAATTTCATTCTCTTTGTGAGAAAGTCAGATAATATGGAAAAGCTGTTTGAATATTCCAATAAGCTGATAAAAGAAGCCGACACCGGTTTCTTACGCTATATGCACAATGAGATCAATTGGCAAAACCGAATGATTGGACTTATAGGTCCTCGCGGTGTGGGTAAAACAACTTTGGTTTTGCAGTATATCAAGCAATATCTGAATCCTGCTGAGAGTCTTTATGTTTCAGCAGAAGATTTCTATTTTGTAGACAATCGGATTACTGAGTTGGTCGACACCTTTGTTAAGTATGGAGGGAAGCATCTATTTATTGATGAGATCCATAAATATAAAGATTGGGAAAAGGAACTCAAACTGATTTATGACTATCATAAAGAGTTGAAAGTGGTCTTTACAGGCTCATCTGTTTTGGATATTAAAAAAGGAGCCTCTGATCTAAGTCGAAGAGCTGTTATATACAATATGAAAGGCTTGTCCTTCCTTGAATATTTGCAGTTGTTCCATAATATTTCAGCAAAGACATATTCATTGGAAGATATATTGCAACATAAAGTTGAAATTACAGATTTGAAACGCCCCTTACCTCTATTTGCTGATTATCTGAAAAGAGGCTATTATCCTTTTGCATTAGAGGAGGATTTTGAAATACGTTTAAGACAGATAATCAATCATACTTTGGAAAATGATATTCCGATGTATGCCAATATGAATGTTGCTACAGGAAGGAAGCTAAAACAATTACTTGCCATCATCTCTAAAAGTGCTCCATTCAAACCCAATATGACTAAAATAGCAGAAATGCTGTCAGCCAGTCGCAATATTATTTCAGATTATTGTCTGTATATTGAGGAAGCAGGCATGATAGCCCAGCTGCGCGACAATACTGGTGGTATTCGGGGATTAGGTAAGGTTAATAAGATTTATATAGATAACACAAACCTTCTATACAACCTAGGTTATGACACAGTCAATATCGGAAATGTCAGAGAAACATTCTTTTTAAATCAAATGAGTGTCAAACATAATGTTTTTGCATCGTCTATAGCAGACTTCCTTATTGAGGATAAAACGTTTGAAGTGGGAGGTAAGAACAAAGGACAGAAACAGAATAAAGACGTTGAAAACGGATATATCGTAAAAGACGACATAGAAAATGGTTTCTTGAACATCATTCCGCTTTGGCAATTGGGCTTAACGTATTAATAAGTTGTTGCAAATCAGGACTGGCTGCCCAACTGAAATACTGTTCTTGAAACCATGCTTTGAAGCATTCTGTTTGTAGAGACCAGTTTTCTATTCTAGCCAAGTGCAAGGCTTCACAGGTCTCAATACCAATCAGACCACCACCAATTGCTACAGCCTCTTTTATCACCTGGTAGGGATGATTTGAGGAGTAGACTCGGCCATTCTCCGAACATTTTTCGGTGAATAGTAGATCTAATCACCGAAGAATATTCGGCGAATAGCTCTTTATTCACCGAATACTGAATATCTTTGTGAAATAACAATGTATATGTATATCCATCGAAACATAAACTGGACCGACTTCAAATACTCGATAGAGCATTTAGCAAATGACCTAGCGAGTGTTCGTTATAAGCAGGGTTATTTGTTAGGTCAAATGAAAAGTCTGGGATTTTCGATACGTGAGGAGGCGATGCTTAACTCACTTACCCTTGACGTGTTGAAGTCGACCGAGATTGAAGGTGAGTTTTTAGATAAAGAGCAAGTTCGTTCTTCGATTGCCAGGAGATTAGGGATAAAAACGCTTGGATTAGTACGATCATCGAGGGATATTGATGGCATTGTTGAGATGATGCTTGATGCCACACAGCGCTACGATAAACCTTTAACAGAACAAAGATTATTTGGTTGGCATGCCTCTCTTTTTCCAACCGGATGGAGTGGAATAATTAAAATAGAGATAGGGAAATATCGTACTGGCGAAATGCAGGTAGTCTCTGGACCAATGGGAAAAGAGAGAATTCACTACGATGCCCCCGAGGCAGAAAGAGTCCAAACTGAGATGAACATATTTCTAAAATGGTTAAACTCAGAGACTCTGTTGGATCCAATTATAAAAGCGGCTATTGCCCATTTTTGGTTTATTACTATCCACCCATTTGATGATGGCAATGGTCGTATCGCTCGTGCCATTACAGATATGTTACTGGCGAGAAGTGATGGTTCATCACAACGTTTTTATAGTATGTCAAACCAGATCCTCAATGAAAGAAAGGCTTATTATGAGATATTGGAGAAAACGCAAAGAGGAAATGGTGAGTTAACCGAATATATGACATGGTTCCTATTCTGTCTTAAAGAAGCTCTGGACACAAGCGAGAAGCAACTAGAATCCATTCTTTCAAAAGCTCAATTCTGGGATCAACATATCCATACATCGTTTAACGAACGACAACGATCCATCCTAAACAAACTACTCGATGGCTTCAACGGAAAACTAACCACAAGCAAATGGGCAAAGATCAACAAATGTTCATCAGATACAGCTCTGAACGACATAAACGATCTGATTGCCAAAAGTATTCTATGCCGTTCTGAAGAGGGCGGGCGAAGTACTAATTACATCCTTAGACCCTTCAATGGAGCTTAATTACGCATTCGCCCACGAGAAGAAATAAAGTTATTTCCGCTCATGATACTGGCCCCAAATTCTATATCCCAGGCGAATCACAGGTGCTATATCAACATTTGGGATGTTATAGACCGTTCCATTAAAATTAGCACTATGATCACTGCGGAGGTAAACATGGACGCCCGGTTGAAGGTAGATATGGGGGCCTATGAAGAACTGATAACTCACGCCTCCTCCGATATCATTACTATGAATATCCCTTGTTAGTCCCGTACTCTTTTGCTCTATTTTGAACGTATGTAACTCAAGGTAAGAGTAGACCTCCAGATGACGCCACACGTTGTAACCCAAAAAGATACCGGGAGAAGTCTTATAATATCGCTTAAACTCTGATGCGGAGTTCTTGGTACCAGCAGGCTCTGCATCATAATCTCCGCCATTAATCACGCTTATCCGAACACGGAAGTTATGATACCTATATGCGATACAAAAGTGATAGCCACCTGAGAAGAACATCGGAAAGAGACTTTCCACCTCAATAGCTTGCTTTGTCTTAGACATTTCAGGGCCGGTAAACACACAGGTTCTTGCAGACGTATCGAGGGTAGCCGTATTACCTGAATCGGATTGAGCATTAACGCTGGTCACGAATACAACCAGTATGACGAGGGGTAAGATATTCCATTTCATACCATAAATATTTTAAAGTTTATGGCACAAAGGTCTCTCTCCTGATCTGATAAACTCCTCCACATTTGTTACCAAATGCATCTATTCGAATATCTCTTTTCTGATGCGGCTCAGCGATTTGGGAGCGATGCCAAGGTAATTGGCTATATGGTAAAGGGGTACCTTTTGCAACAACTTAGGATGTCTCTTTAGTAGATTCTCATATCGCTCTTTAGCCGAGTGGATTTGCAATTCAACCGTTTGATCGACGATATTTATATAGGCTTGCTCCGTAAGAATCCTTCCCAGCCGCTCAAGCTTAGGAATTCTTTGATAAAGGTCATTCAAATCCTTTTGCTTCAACATCACCACCTCACAATCCTCGATGGCTCGAATACTGAGGGTTGAGGGGACGTTAGCCAATCTACTCAAATTGATATTGACCCAGTCGCCCTCAAAGGCAAAATCGGTGGTGACCTCATCGCCGCTCTCCTTTGTTTTAAAATAGATCAATACACCCGTATTCACAAAACCGATAAAGTCGCATACCTGCCCCTCGGCAAGCAGATATTCATCCCTCTTCAACGGCAATAGTGATAACACACTACATAGTGTTGTAATCTCATCCTTATTCAACGAGACAATTGGGTTGATACTATGTAACACCTTCTCGAATGGCTGCATCTTTATGAAATCTCTCCATTACCTCTCCATTACCTCTCCATTGGTTCTCCATGTAAAGAATGGATAAAAAGGAAGAGAATTGAGAGTATAATGAAATTTAACCGGAAGAGTCACTGAACAAATATTATTCCAATTCACCACAGCAACTCTTTTGTATAGGGGCCTGCCCTACGCACTTAATAGAGCTCTTTTTCTCTGAAAAGGTTTGCAGGGTAAGGCTCATTGAGTCCATCAACGAAGAGGCAATGGAGAGGCAACGGAGAGGTACTTGTAAGACTCGAGAAATCAAATAGTTACAGCAAGCAGAAGCAAATCTCATAAAAAACACTTAATCAGGATTTTAAATAATTTTGGCAATTTTGTAGAATTAGATGAGAAAAGCGGAAAATAATTGGTTGAAGAGATTAAGGGGGCTCCAAAATATGGAAGAGAGATGACGGTTTTGAAACTTAAGAAAGAACAGATTAGGACAAATATATACGATTGAGCGCCCTTAAAAAATAAAATAATTACCCGAAGTACAGAGTAAAGAAGAAGTAGCTGCTATATTAAAATCGACCACGATATCAAGCATAAAGCTTTGATAATGAATACACATCCCTCTGGATAAAGAATAAGTGAATTAATTAACCTCAAATTCCAGACCATCCCGAACGTTTTCCAGTCTGGTTAATGGTAACGATGCCTCAACGATGGTTCGTCATCCTAGCCATATTCAAGCGCAACTAGCGGCCTCATCGAGCATTCGGG
>Ga0209066_10003038_pt1 | contig 19634 bp, 19 predicted proteins | sample All_14_2_FD_187198 | JGI IMG/M metagenome (GOLD analysis project Ga0209066, IMG submission 187198) | Freshwater microbial communities in response to fracking from Pennsylvania, USA - Allegheny Zone_MetaG_DW_15 (SPAdes) (version 2) ... | reverse complement strand
CCACACCGCCACCACAAACACCCACACGAGGGTCACGGGGATGAACACCTTCCAGCCCAACCGCATGATGTGGTCGTAACGGAAGCGCGGGAACGTGGCACGTGCCCACAGGAAGATGAACAGAATCGCGGCAGTTTTGAGGGCAAGCCAATGGAAGCCGTCAGGCAGGAAGCCCACCGGCGACAACCAGCCCCCAAGGAACAGGACCGAAGTCAGGATGGAGACCAGGATCATGTTGGCGTATTCAGCCAGGAAGAACAGCGCAAAAGTCATGCCCGAATATTCGACCATGTGCCCTGCGACGACTTCCGCCTCGCCTTCCACCACGTCAAACGGTGCGCGATTGGTCTCAGCGATACCTGAAATCACATACACCACGAACATCGGCAGCAGTGGCAGCCAGTTCCAGGATAAAAAGCCCAATCCCATGTCGGCAAAGCGCCCCTGCCCTTGTGAACTCACGATGTCGGTCAGGTTCAGACTCGCCGAAATCAAAAGCACACAGATCAGGGCGAAACCCATCGATACCTCGTACGACACCATCTGAGCAGCCGCGCGCATCGACCCGAGGAAGGGGTACTTCGAGTTCGACGCCCACCCGGCGACGATCACGCCGTAAACTTCCATCGATGTGATGGCCAGCAGGAACAACAGACCCGCGTTGACATTTGCCAACACCAAGCCATCGTCGAACGGAATCACCGCCCACGCGGCCAGCGAAGGGGCGATCGCGAGAATCGGGCCAAGGATGAACAGGCCCTTGCTCGAACCGCTCGGAATGATGATTTCCTTGAACAGCAGCTTCACGCCGTCGGCAATCGGCTGCAGCAAACCCCAAGGACCGACCCGATTGGGGCCGATACGGACCTGCATGAAACCAATGACCTTGCGCTCAGCGAGCGTCAGGTAGGCCACCGCGATCATCAGCGGCGCGATGATCGCAACGATCTTGGCCAGGGTCCACACTGCAGGCCAGGCGGGGCCGAAGAACTCGGCGACAGGTTGCAGCATCGCTTCCATCAGACACGCTCCACGCTGAGTTCACCGGCCATCGCACCGAGTGTCGCGGTCGAGGAATGCCCGGCTGCGATACGGACACAACCGGCAACCAAGGCCACATCCGCCTGTGCCACAAGCTCGGCAGACGCTGTACCTTGTCTTACGCGAACCCGTTCACCGGCACTGATACCGAGCGCCGCCAGGGTTGCAGGTGCAATCCGTGCAGTCGGGGCGGCTGCATCGCGCGTCTTCTGCAGCGATGGCGCACGCCGAACGATCGGATCGGCGAAGTAAATCGGGACATCGGTCACCCGCTCGAGCGCGTCCGTTGTGGCCGCGGCCGCAGAGACGACGATGCCTTCGATCTCGTTGCTGAGTTTCGATGAGAAATCCACACTCAAAGCCTCGGCACGCACACCCTCCGAGTCCGCCTGCGAGAAGCCGTCGAGCGCAAGGAGGTTACCCAGCACGCGCAACACCTTCCAGGCCGGACGCGTCTCGCCTTGCGGACGCGCGACCGCATTGAAGCTCTGAGCACGCCCCTCGCAGTTCACGTACGTACCCGAGGTCTCGGTAAAGGGCGCGATCGGCAGCATGACATCCGCGACGGCGCGCAAAGAAGCAGAGTCGAACGCCGTCAATCCCACAACCAGTTGAGCGCTTGCGAGTGCCGCAGTGGTCGCAGCCGGGTCGGCAAAATCAAACGCAGGCTCTGCGCCCAGGACGATGTAAGCCTTGCGTCCCCGCTCGATCATCTGTGCCGCATTCAGCCCATCGGCCGAGGGTGTTGCGCCAGCCAGGTAGCCACCCACGCTGTTTGCCGCTTCACCGACAAAACCGAAACATCCCCCGCTCAGGCGAGCGATCTCCTGCGCCAACATCTGCAACTCGCTCGCGCGAGCGTGCTGTGCAGCGAGATTACCCAGCCACACCGCAACCTTGCGGCCAGCGGCGAGGCTTTGCGCGATCGCGCGCGCCTCGTCGGAGATCTGTGTTGGCAGCTTACCCACCAGCGCCACTGACACTTCAGCGGCTTTCTCGTCGGCTAGCGCGGCAACGACCTGACCCAAGGCAAGCACCATCGCCGAGGGTGCAACTTGCGCACGGTGCTTGACCGGCAGCAGCCAATCCTCGGCATTGGGGCCGATCGCGCTGACATGCAGCCCCTTCTTCGCGGCCTGGCGCACACGCTGGGCGAGCAAGGGTGCGTCCTTGCGCAGGAAGCTACCGACGACGAGTAGGCGATTCAACTCCTTGACGCCTGCGATCGGCATACCCAACCACGGCGCACCCGCACGCTTGCCATCCGCGCGGAAGTCGGACTGACGCAGGCGGAAATCAACGCTGTTTGACCCGAGCCCACGCGTCAACTTCTGCAGCAGGTAGAGCTCCTCGACGGTCGAATGCGGCGACGCCAAGGAACCAATCGACGCGCCGCCGTGATCCTTCGCGATTCCACGGAGACCCGTTGCGACGAACTCGAGCGCTGACTGCCAGTCGACACGCTTCCATTCGCCGCCCTGCTTGATCATCGGAGCGGTGAGGCGCTCGTCGCTGTTGAGCGCCTCATAAGAGAAGCGATCCTTGTCCGACAGCCAGCACTCATTGACTTCTTCGTTCTCGAACGGCAATACGCGCTTGACCGCGTCGTGCTTGGTCTGAACGATCAGGTTTGCTCCGAGCGAGTCGTGCGGGCTCACCGTTCTACGACGCGAGAGTTCCCACGTCCGGGCAGCAAAGCGGAATGGCTTGGAAGTCAGCGCTCCGACCGGACACAAATCGATGATGTTTCCGGACAACTCGGAATCGATGGTCTTTTCGATGAAAGGCATGATCTCCGCGTGTTCACCGCGGAAGGCCTGGCCGAGCTCCATCTCACCTGCAATCTCCGCGGTGAAGCGAACACAGCGCGTGCAATTGATGCAGCGCGTCATGTCGGTCGACACCAAGGAACCAAGATTCTTGTTGAAGACGACGCGCTTTTCTTCCTGATAGCGCGAAGCCGATGCGCCGTAACCAACGGCCAGATCCTGCAGCTGGCATTCGCCACCCTGATCGCAAATCGGGCAATCGAGCGGGTGGTTGATCAGCAGGAACTCCATGACGCCCTTCTGGGCCTTCACTGCGAGTTCAGAGTGCGTCCACACCTTCATGCCGTTGGTGACAGGCGTCGCACAGGCGGGAAGAGGCTTCGGCGCTTTCTCGACCTGCACCAGACACATCCGGCAGTTGGCCGCAATCGACAGCTTCTTGTGATAGCAGAAATGCGGGATATAGGCGCCGGCAGCGGAGGCAGCATCCATTACGGTGCTGCCGTCGTCGACCTGGACCTGCTTGCCGTCGATTTCGATCTCTAGCATGACGGGCTCACGTAGATTTGACTGCCAGCGCGCTGCACGTCAGGCGGCACGAGGCATTTCTTGTTTTCGATGTGGTATTCGAACTCGGCGCCAAAATGCTTGACGAAACTTTGCACCGGCATCGATGCCGCGTCGCCCAGCGCACAGATGGTGCGACCCATGATGTTGGTCGTTACCGAGTTCAGCAGATCGAGGTCATCCGGGCGCCCAAGGCCGTTCTCGATGCGGTGAACCACGCGATACAGCCAGCCGGTACCCTCACGACACGGCGTGCACTGACCGCAGGACTCCTCGAAATAGAAGTAGGACAGGCGTTCGAGCGCCTTCACCATACAGGTCGTTTCGTCCATGACGATGACGGCGCCTGAACCGAGCATCGACCCCGCTTTGGAGATCGAGTCGTAGTCCATCGTGCTGTCCATCATGACATTGCCCGGCACAACTGGCGCCGAAGACCCGCCCGGGATGACAGCCTTCAGCTTGCGACCACCGCGCATGCCCCCCGCCATCTCGAGCAGTTCGGAGAACGGTGTGCCAAGCGGGATCTCGTAGTTTCCCGGGCGATTGACATGGCCCGAGACCGAGAACAGCTTCATGCCGCCGTTGTTAGGCTTGCCCAAGTTCAGGAAAGCCTCGCCGCCCATGTTCATGATGAACGGCACCGACGCAAAGGTCTCGGTGTTGTTGATGGTAGTGGGCTTGCCGTACAAACCGTAGCTGGCCGGGAAAGGCGGCTTGAAGCGCGGCTGCCCCTTCTTGCCCTCGATCGACTCGAGCAGGGCCGTTTCCTCACCACAGATGTAGGCACCGTAGCCATGGTGAGCGAAGAGTTCGAAGGAAAAATCGGAACCCAGGATGTTCTGGCCGATGAAACCCGCCTCACGCGCCTCGGCCAATGCCTCTTCGAAGCGCTGATACACCTCGAAAATCTCGCCGTGAATATAGTTGTAGCCGCGCGCCGCCCCCATCGCATAAGCAGCAATCGCCATGCCCTCGATGACGCTGTGCGGGTTGTACCGCAGGATGTCGCGATCCTTGAACGTGCCGGGCTCACCCTCGTCGGAATTGCACGCGAGGTATTTGTCACCCGGGAAAGAGCGCGGCATGAAGCTCCACTTCAAACCGGTCGGAAAACCTGCGCCGCCGCGACCGCGCAACACGGACGTCTTGAGTTCCGCAATGATGGCGTCCTGCGGCGTCTTATCGGCGACGATTTTCTTCAACGCAGAATAGCCACCACGGGCGATGTAATCCTGGAGCCGCCAGGCGCGGTCGCCGTCACAACCAGCGAGGATCATTCCTTGCGTACTCATTTCTTGTCCAGGTCCGCCAGCAACTGGTCAATCTTGTCGGTGGTCATCCAGCTGCACATCTGATGGTTATTCACCAGCAGCACCGGCGCATCACCGCAGGCACCCATGCACTCACCTTCCTTCAGCGTGAATTTGCCATCGGGCGTCGTCTCGTTGAAGTCGATACCGAGCTTCTGCTTCACGTAGTCGGCTGCGTGAACGCCGCCAGACAGTGCGCAGGGCAGATTGGTGCAAACAGTGATCTTGTGCCGGCCCACCGGCTCAAGGTCGTACATGTTGTAGAAGCTGGCGACTTCAAACGCCGCGATCGGCGGCATTTCGAGATAACGCGCCACGAACTCGATGAGTTCCTTCGGCAACCAGCCTTTCTCGACCTGCGCGATCCTCAGCGCAGCCATCGCGGCCGATTGCTTTTGATCCGATGGGTACTTGGCGATCTCTCGATCGATCTGTTGCAGCGATTCCTGGCTCAGCATGTCGTCTTGATCTTCCGGATAGCCTGCCGATTCTTGTTTGCAGCTGTTGCGCCTTCAGCGATCGATCTCGCCGAACACGATATCCATCGTGCCGATGATGGCGACCACGTCCGCAATCATGTGTCCGCGGGCGATGTCATCCATCGCAGCGAGGTGGGCAAAACCCGGCGCGCGTAGTTTGAGGCGGTATGGCTTGTTAGCCCCGTCCGACACGGCATAAACGCCGAACTCGCCCTTCGGGTGCTCGACGGCAGCGTAAACTTCCCCTTTCGGCACATGAATACCTTCTGTGAAGAGCTTGAAGTGATGGATCAGCTCTTCCATGTTGGACTTCATGTCTTCGCGCGAAGGCGGCGCGACCTTGTGATTATCGGTGATGACCGGCCCGGGATTCTTGCGCAACCAATCGATGCACTGCTTGATGATGCGATTGGACTGGCGCATTTCTTCCATGCGGCACAGGTAACGGTCGTAACAGTCACCGTTCTTGCCCACCGGAATATCGAAGTCCATACGATCGTAGACTTCGTAAGGCTGCTTCTTTCGTAGATCCCAAGCAATGCCGGAACCGCGCAACATCGGACCCGTGAAGCCCCATGCCAGCGCCTGCTCAGGTGACACCACGCCAATGCCGACGGTACGCTGTTTCCATATCCGGTTGTCGGTCAGCAGCGTTTCGTATTCGTCACAATAAGTGGGGAAACGATTGGTGAAGTCTTCAAGGAAATCTAGCATCGAGCCTTCGCGGCTCGCATTGAGTTCCTTGACCGTCTTCTCGTTCTTGAACTTATTGACTTCGTACTTTGGCATACGATCGGGAAGGTCCCGATAGACACCACCAGGCCGATAATACGCTGCGTGCAGGCGCGCACCCGACACCGCCTCGTACACATCCATGAGATCTTCGCGCTCACGGAAGGTATACAGCACCATTGTCATCGCACCGATATCCAGCGCATGGGTGCCGATATTCAGCAGATGGTTCAGGATGCGGGTAATTTCATCGAACATCACGCGGATGTACTGCGCGCGTTCCGGCACCTCGACACCCAGCAGGCGCTCGATCGCCATGCAGTAGGCATGCTCATTACACATCATCGACACGTAGTCGAGACGATCCATGTACGGCACGGACTGCACCCAGGTACGCGTCTCGGCCAGTTTCTCTGTGCCACGGTGCAACAAGCCAATATGCGGATCAGCGCGTTCAACGACTTCGCCGTCGAGCTCAAGTACCAGACGCAGCACACCGTGCGCAGAAGGGTGTTGGGGACCGAAGTTGATGGTGTAGTTGCGGATTTCAGCCATGGCCGACGTCCCCGTAGTTCTCTTCGCGCACGATGCGCGGTGTGTTCTCGCGCGGCTCGATGGTGACCGGCTGATAAACCACCCTGCCCTGCTCCGGGTCGTAGCGCATTTCTACGTAACCCGAAACCGGGAAATCCTTGCGGAACGGGTGGCCGACAAAACCGTAATCAGTGAGGATCCGACGCAAATCCGGATGACCGGCGTACATAATGCCGTACAGATCGAAGGACTCACGTTCGAACCAGTTCGCGCTGGGCCAGATCTCCACAACGGAATCCAGCACCGGAAAAGCATCGTCATCCGCGAAGGCACGCAGACGAAGCCGCCAATTGTGGCGCACCGAAGTCAGATGCGCCGACGACGCAAACCGCTTGCCCTCCCATGGCGCGTTGCCATAGGCGGAGAAATCGAGACCGGAAATATCAATCAACTGCTCGAAATGCAGGTCATCGCGATCGCGCAGCGTGCGTGCAACGCGCAAATAATCCGATGCGGCAACTTCGATCGTCACTTCACCGCGGTCGAGCACCAGAGATTGCAGCGTTTCACCGAAAACATCGCGCAAGGTCTGGCTCAGGCGTTCAAGCTTGGCACTCATGTCTGGGACACCTGTCAGCGCGCAATCGTATTGGTGCGCTTGATCTTGTTCTGAAGCTGGAGAATGCCGTAGATCAGCGCCTCGGCAGTCGGCGGACAGCCGGGCACATAAACATCAACCGGCACGATGCGATCGCAACCGCGCACCACCGAATATGAGTAGTGGTAGTAACCACCGCCATTGGCACAGGAACCCATGGAGATGACCCAACGCGGCTCGGACATCTGGTCATAAACTTTGCGCAGTGCCGGCGCCATTTTGTTGCACAGAGTACCCGCAACAATCATCAGGTCGGACTGACGAGGACTAGGCCGAAAAACCACGCCAAATCGGTCCAAGTCATATCGCGAACAGCCGGCATGGATCATCTCGACCGCGCAGCATGCGAGTCCAAACGTCATTGGCCACAACGAACCCGTGCGCGTCCAATTGATGACCGCATCGAGCGAGGTGGTGACAAACCCCTCGCGAAAGACGCCCTCAATGCTCATGCATTACTCCCAGTCGAGTGCGCCGTTCTTCCACTCGACGATGTATCCGATTACCAGAACCGCAAGAAAGACCATCACCGAACCAAACACGAACCAAGCCAGCTCGCCGGCCGCGATGAACTCCTGAAAAACGGTCGCCCATGGAAAAAGGAACGCGATTTCCAGATCAAAAAGAATGAAGAGAATGGCAATCAGATAGTAACGAACGTCGAACTTCATCCGGGCATCTTCAAACGCCTCGAAGCCACATTCGTACGGGGACAGCTTTTCGCTATCGGGACGATACGGGGCGAGAACTCGCCCGAGAATTACAGGAGCAACACCAAAGCCCAAACCAACGAGCATGAACATCAGTACAGGAAAATAATTTTCCAGCATGTCCAGGAACCCCCAGCAAGATCGGCAACTTTATTGCTGCCATTATTATTTTGGTTGCTCTGCGTGCAAACGCCCGCATCAGCGGGCGTTCTCCGTAATCTGGTGCCGACGATGAGACTCGAACTCATACGGCTTTCGCCACTACCCCCTCAAGATAGCGTGTCTACCAATTTCACCACGTCGGCGCTTCGTTTCAAAGCCAGATAATTATACGACCTTTTTGCGCGGTGCGCAAAGAGTCAGACGCGCTTTTTATTTCGGAATCGACTGCGCCTTCGAATCGTCCGCAGGGGCAACCGGCGCACTCGGAACGGCATCCTGAGCGGGTGCAGTCTGCACACCCTCCATGACACTCGACGGCGCAGCGGGCTTGTCGCTGGCGAGATAGCTCAGCCCCAAGCTCGTGATGAAGAACACTGTCGCCAGAACAGCAGTCGTACGACTGAGGAAATTTGCCGACCCCGACGAACCGAACAAACTTCCCGACGAGCCACTCCCAAATGCAGCCCCCATGTCAGCCCCTTTGCCGTGCTGCACAAGAACCAGGCCAATAACGCCAAGCCCGACGAGGACATGCACCGTCAGCACGAGAGAAAAAAGATAGTCACCCATCACAAACCCTAAGAAAAAAACGTCATCAAAAATCAAACATCTGCCGCCGCGCGACAGATCGCCATGAAATCACTGGCCACGAGCGACGCACCACCGATCAAACCACCATCCACGTTAGGCATGGCGAAAAGCGATGCAGCATTGTCCGGCTTGACGCTACCGCCGTAAAGGATCGGCACACGCCCAGCCTCAACGCCACGACCCACTAGCCAAGCTCGGATGAAAGCATGGACCTCTTCCGCTTGCTCGGCCGTAGCCGAACGTCCGGTACCGATCGCCCAAACCGGCTCATAGGCCAAGACCACACCTGCGAAGGGCTCGCGCCCCAGGACATCCAGAACCATAGACAACTGTCCCGAAATAACGGTCTGCACCTTGCCGGCCTCGCGTTCTTCCAGGGTCTCACCAACGCATACGATCGGCACCAACCCAGCCTCAAGCGCCATTAAAGCCTTGTTCGCCACGCGTCGATCATCATCACCAAACAATGCACGACGTTCCGAGTGCCCGACGATGGCATAGCGACAACCGAAATCGGCCAGCATCGATGCACTGACCTCACCGGTGTAAGCGCCCCGCGCAAACTCACTGACATCCTGTGCGCCAAGCGCGAAATCATTTGGACGCTGCTGCAACTGAGCCAAGTATGGATAGGGCACGCAAAGCACAACCTCAATTTCTGGCACCTCGCTCATCGCAGACACCAGTGCCGCGTTGGAGGCGAGGTTGCCGTTCATCTTCCAGTTCCCGGCAACGATTTTTTTCATGGAGTGAGCGAACGGCGTGAAAGGCTAAACCGCGGGATTATAGGCGCCGGCCCAACGTCAGGCAAACTATGGGTCGAGCGACGATCGCCAACACTGACACCCGAGGGTGCAGAAAAGCATGCGGCCCGACCGGATCAAACCGGACGGGCCGCACAAGCGAGACAATCAAGAAAACAACCCGGGCGCTAACTCAACCCTCAACCGAAACGACCGGTGATGTAGTCTTCCGTTTCCTTCTTTTTGGGCTTTACGAACAACTCGTCGGTCACACCGAACTCGACCATCTCACCAAGATACATGTACGCGGTGTAATCGGAGATACGCGCGGCCTGCTGCATGTTGTGCGTCACGATGATGATCGTGAATTCAGCCTTGAGCTCGTCGATCAGCTCTTCAATGCGTGCGGTCGAAATCGGATCAAGCGCAGAAGTTGGCTCATCAAGCAGGATGACTTCGGGCTTGACTGCAATCCCACGAGCGATGCAAAGGCGCTGCTGCTGGCCACCGGACAAGCTCATGCCGCTCTGATTCAGTTTGTCCTTGACTTCGTCCCACAGCGCAGCCTTTCGCAACGCCCACTCGACACGGTCGTCCATGTCCTTGGACGACAGCTTCTCGTGCAACTTCACGCCGAAAGCGATGTTGTCGTAGATCGACATCGGAAATGGCGTCGGTTTCTGGAACACCATGCCGATTTTCGCGCGAAGTACGCTAACGTCGATGTCCGAGCCAAGCAGATTACGACCGTCGAACAACAGCTGCCCCTCTGCACGCTGCTCGGGGTACAGGTCGTACATCCGGTTGATGGTGCGCAACAGGGTCGACTTACCGCAGCCCGACGGGCCGATGAACGCCGTGCACTTGTGCCGCGCCATCTGAAAATTGATGTTCTTCAACGCATGGAACTTGCCGTAGTAAAAGTTGAAATCCTTGAACTCGATTTGCGCGTCGGTGATTTGCATAGTGATCTCCAGTCGCGGGCCAGCACGGCCCGGATTGCTGGGTATGAATCCTTAATTGATCTTTTCGGCCCGCAGGAACACGCGAGCGATGATGTTGAGCACCAGAACGCCCATGGTGATCAGGAACACGCCCGCCCAGGCCAAGTCCTGCCAGTTCGTGAAGGGGCTCATGGCGAACTTGAAGATGGTCACCGGCAGGTTCGCCATCGGCTCATTCAAGTTCAGCGACCAGAACTGATTCGACAGCGCAGTGAAAAGCAACGGTGCGGTTTCACCGGCGATACGCGCCACAGCCAGTAGCACCCCGGTCAACACCCCCGCTCGCGCTGCGCGCAGGGTCACTTTGGAAATGACGACACTTTTCGGTGCTCCAAGCGCAAAGGCCGCCTCTCGCAGCGTGTTCGGAATCAGCTGAAGCATGTTCTCGGTGGTACGCACCACCACCGGCAGCACGATCAAGGCCAGCGCAATCACCCCGGACCAAGCCGAGAATTTACCTGTCTGAGCAACAACAACCGCATACACAAACAAGCCGATCACGATCGAAGGTGCAGACAAAAGCAGGTCATTGATGAAGCGCGTGGTCTGACCCAGCCAGTTGTATCGACCATACTCTGCCAGATACACCCCAGTGAGAATCCCCACGGGTGTGCCAAGCAAGGTCGCCAGCAAAACCAGAATCAGACTGCCAACGATCGCGTTCAGCAATCCACCTGTTTCGGCTCCAGGCGGCGGAGTCATTTCGGTAAACAAGGTCACCGAGAGCCCGGCCAGACCCAAGTCGAACACTGTCCAGAGAATCCAGGCCAGCCAGAACAAGCCGAAAACCATCGCCGAGAGGGATAGGGATAGCGCGAACTTATTGACGAGTTTGCGCCGTGCAAGAAGATTCATGTCAGTCCCTCGCTCAGCTCTTGGCGCCTTCGCCCTTGGCGAGGCGCATCAGCAATAGTTTGGAAACCACCAGCACGACAAGCGTGATCGCGAACAGGATGAGCCCCAGCTCCATCAATGCCGCGGTGTGCAGCCCCGGATCAGCTTCAGCAAATTCGTTTGCCAGCGCGGAGGTGATCGAGTTGCCGGGCTCGAACAAGGACGCAGAACTGAGGAAGTTGGTGTTACCGATGACAAACGTCACTGCCATCGTTTCACCGAGCGCCCTGCCGAGACCCAGCATGACACCGCCAATCACACCTGTCTTCGTGTAGGGCAGTACGACTCCCCACATTACTTCCCACGTAGTACAGCCCACACCGTAGGCCGACTCCTTCAACATCGGAGGCGTCACTTCGAATACATCGCGCATGACTGACGCGATGTAGGGAATGATCATGATTGCAAGGATGATACCGGCACACAGCAAGCCGATTCCAAGCGGGGCACCGGCAAACAATTTTCCCAGCAAAGGAATTTGTCCCAGCGTTGATTGCAGACCCGGTTGGATATACTTGGCGAAGATAGGCGCGAAAATCAACAAACCCCACATGCCATACACAATGCTTGGAATTGCAGCCAGCAGCTCAATCGCCGTACCCAAGGGACGGCGCAACCAGGCTGGGGACAATTCCGTCAGAAAAAGTGCGATACCAAAACTCACGGGCACGGCAATGATCAGGGCGATGGCGGACGTAACAAGCGTGCCGTAAATAGGAATCAGCGCGCCGAAATCCTCCATCGGCGGATTCCAAGAATCGGAAAATAGAAAACCGATACCGAAGGCCTGGATGCTCGGCCATGACGCATAGACAAGGGCGAAAATGATGCCCGCAAGCAAGATCAGGGTCAGCCAGGCAAAAGACTTCGCCATGCCGCTGAACACCTTGTCGCCTGCTTTCTTCAACACCGAAGACTTGAACTCGGTTGTTCGCATGGAGACACCCGAAAGGGCTGCAGCCTGAGTTGCCGCGCCCGTAGAAAGGGTAAGGCCAAAGGCCCCGCGGGCCTCTGGCTGTTCGCTACGTTGAGTCACGGGGCTGAACCCGACTTACTTGGCCGGAGAAACGACGGCGCCGGAAGCGTCTTTCATCTGCCCCCAAGAGGCGCGAATCAGATCGACGGTCGCCTTGGGCATCGGGATGTACTCGAGTTCGAGCGCCATATTGCCGCCATTAGCATACGCCCAGTCGAAGAACTTCAGCGCCTCGACAGCTTGAGCGGGCTTATCCTGGACCTTGTGCATCAGGATGAAAGTCGCGCTGGTGATCGGCCAGGACTTTGCACCCGGCTGGTTGGTCAGGATCTCGTAGAACGCAGACTTGGACCAATCCGCACCTTCTGCAGCTGCGGCAAAAGTCTCGTTGCTCGGCTCGACGAACTGACCATCCTTGTTCTGCATGATGGCGTGCGACAGCTTGTTCTGCTTGGCGTAGGCATATTCCACATAACCGATCGAACCCGGCAGACGCTGAACAAAAGCGGAGACACCTTCGTTACCCTTGCCACCCAAGCCAACAGGCCACTGGACCGCGGTACCCTCGCCGATCTTTTCCTTCCATTCAGCCGAAACTTTCGACAGATAGTTGGTGAACACGAAGGTGGTACCCGAACCATCCGCGCGGCGCACCACGCCGATATCCTGCTCAGGCAGCTTCAAACCCGAGTTCAGCGCAACAATCGCCGGGTCATTCCATTTGGTGATCTTGCCCTGATAGATCTGCGCCAGAACCTCACCGGTGAGCTTCATGTCACCGGGCTTGATGCCTTCGAGGTTCACCACCGGCACCACGGCGCCGATAACGGTCGGAAACTGCTGCAGCCCCCCTTCAGCCAGCTTCTCGGGGGTAAGCGGCATGTCGGAGGCGCCGAAATCGACCGTTTTCGCAGCGATCTGACGCAGACCACCGCCCGATCCGATCGACTGGTAATTAACGCGATTACCCGTAGCTTTCTGGTAAGCATCCGCCCACTTGGCGTAAATCGGCGCCGGGAAAGACGCACCTGCGCCAGTAATGTCAGCCGCCTGAGCATTGAAAGCGAACAAAACGGCAGAAGAAGCGGTAAGCGCGAACTTGGTGGAAAAACGCATCATGACGACCTCGGGTTGAAAGACTAGGCCCGTAAGGTAGCAATGCATTGTTACAGCCACGTTTCATGTCATCGAACGGGAAAAATTGAGTCCCGTGACTCATGGCTGGTTGAGCAGCACAGGCGCCCCGCAGCGCTGCCCTTCAAGCGATCGCGTGCTGAACCACGTCGGCGATGTCGCGGGCGAGTCGCTCGACGAGTCCGCCGTCTCGCCCCTCGACCATGACACGCAGCAACGGCTCGGTACCCGATGGACGCAGCAGCACACGTCCGCTCTCACCCAACGCCTGCTCAGCCCTCGCCTGCGCGGCGGCGATGCTGCCATCCGCGCGCCAATCGAACCCTGCGGGCAAGCGCACATTGATGAGCCGCTGTGGATAAAACACGAGATCGGAGCAGGCTTCGGCCAGCGTCACGTCACGCTCTTTAAGGGCAGCAAGTACCTGCAAGGCAGAGACAATACCGTCACCCGTGCTGTGGCAATCCAGGCAGATGATATGCCCAGAATTTTCGCCGCCAAGTTTCCATCCACGCTCGTGCAGCAATTCGAGCACATAACGGTCACCCACCTTGGCGCGTGCAAAGGGCGCCCCTAGACGGTCAATGGCATGCTCGAAACCCAGGTTGCTCATCAGCGTCCCCACCACGCCATCCAAGCGCCCCTTTGCCTTCTGCGTCACCGCAATCACATACAGAAGTTTGTCACCATCGTAAATCTCACCGCGATGGTCCACCATGATCAGGCGATCTGCATCACCATCGAGCGCAATCCCCAGGTCTGCGCCTTGGGCCAATACCGCTTGGCGCAAATGCTCAGGCCGTGTCGCACCGACACCATCGTTGATGTTGAGTCCGTTCGGCTCAACGCCGACTGGAAGCACTTCCGCGCCTAGCTCATGGAACACACTCGGCGCAATCTGATAGGCCGCACCATGCGCGCAATCCAGCGCAATGCGCAGACCACGCAAATCGAGCTCATTGGGAAAAGTGCTCTTGCAGAACTCGATGTAGCGTCCAGCAGCATCGTTGATGCGGCGTGCCTTGCCCAAGCGGGCAGAATCGACACATCCCATCGGCTCGTCCAGGTTCGCTTCGATCTCGGCCTCGAGCGCGTCAGGCAGTTTGGTTCCGCCTGCGGAGAAGAATTTGATCCCGTTGTCGTAAAAGGGGTTATGCGACGCCGAGATCACCACGCCGGCCTGCAGACGCAAAGCGCGCGTGAGGTAGGCGACCGCAGGTGTTGGAATCGGCCCCGCCAGCATGACATCCACACCTGCAGCCGCGAAACCCGCCTCTAGCGCTGCCTCAAGCATGTAGCCGGAAATCCGCGTGTCCTTACCGATCAGGACAGCCGGATGCTCCCCAGCCGGCAAATTCTCGCGCGCCACCAAGGTCACGCCAGCCGCGTAGCCGAGCTTCATCACGAATTCCGGGGTAATCGGCGCATCGCCGACTTTGCCCCGCACGCCATCGGTCCCGAAATACTTGCGCCCCATCACCGCCCCGGCTGATTGATAAAAGTCAAATTATGACACTGGTAGACCGCAGGTGCTCAGCGCTCCGCGCAAACTGCCTGCCACACCTTCAGCGCATCGCACGTCGGACCCACGTCATGCACACGTACGATTCCTGCCCCATGTTGCACCGCGATTAGCGCCGCAGCCACACTTGCCGGCATACGCTCTTCCACTGCACGGCCCGTGACCGCACCAAGCATCGACTTTCGCGACAACCCGGCCAGCACAGCCAGTCCATCGGTCCGGAAACGTGCCAGATGCCTCAGCAATGCGAAGTTGTGCACCGTGCGCTTGCCAAAGCCAAAGCCGGGGTCCAGCACGATACGCTCACGCGCCACCCCCGCCCCATGTAGTGCATTCACGCGCTCGTCGAGAAACGCCTTTACCTCCGCGACCACGTCGACATAGCGCGGGTCGTCCTGCATGGTGCGTGGCTCACCCTGCATGTGCATGACGCAGAGCCCCAAGTTACTGCCTGCACAGGCTTCGATCGCACCCGGTGCGCGAAAAGCGTTGATGTCATTAATCATGTCGGCGCCAGCCTCGACCGCCGCCCGCATGACCGATGGTTTCAATGTGTCGACGGACAGCGGAATGTTCCAGCTACGCGTACGCTCGATGAACCCCACCACCCGCTCCAACTCCTGCTCGTCCGGAACAGAATCTGCACCAGGACGCGAGGACTCCGCGCCGATGTCCAGCATGTGTGCTCCCTGCTCGACAGCCAGCTCTGCGCGTCGCACGGCAGCCGAAAGATCGCCGTGAAGGCCATCCCCGGTAAAGGAGTCATCGGTCAAGTTGATGATCGCCATCACCTGAGGTTGGGACAAATCGAGCCGGAATCGGCCGCATTGAATGATCGACATGGCTATTCGCAATTGAAACGGGCCGGAGAACCGGCCCGTTGGATTGAAAACTCAAGCAGCCTGAATAATCAAGCTGCTGGGGCTGCCGCCGTCGGAGCGGCTCCCGGCGCATCATCCTTCGGACGACTCGCCGGCGCGGAGAGAGGCTTGGGCGCACGTGGCGGACGACCTTCCATGATGTCATTGACCTGGTCGGCATCAATTGTTTCCCATTCAAGCAGGGCCTTGGTCATGGTCTCGACCTTGTCCCTGTTGTCCTCCAGAAGGCGACGCGCCAGAGCATATTGCTGGTCGATGATGCGACGTATCTCGGCATCGACCTTTTGCATCGTAGCCTCGGACACGTTGCGGTGCGTCGTGACCTGGCGTCCAAGGAAAATCTCGCCCTCTTCTTCACCGTACACCATAGGGCCGAGCGTATCGGACATACCCCACTGCGTCACCATCCGACGCGCCAGATCGGTCGCACGAGCGAAGTCATTTGAAGCACCGGTCGTCATCTGCTTCATGAAGACCTCTTCGGCAATACGACCGCCAAACAGGACGGCGATAGTCTGCAGCAGACGATCACGATCCTGGCTGTAACGATCCTCGGTAGGCAACTGCATCGTCACACCCAACGCACGTCCGCGCGGGATGATGGTGACTTTGTGCACGGGATCGGTCTTGTCCAGCAAGCGGGCAACAACCGCATGACCCGACTCGTGATACGCCGTGTTGCGACGCTCTTCCTCGGGCATGACGACCGAGCGACGTTCCGCCCCCATCATGATTTTGTCCTTGGCGCGTTCGAAGTCGTCCATATCCACCAGACGTTTGTTCGAGCGTGCCGCAAACAATGCAGCTTCGTTCACCAAGTTGGCGAGGTCGGCACCGGCGAAACCGGGAGTGCCGCGCGCCAGCACCTGCGCGTCAACGTCAGGCGCGATCGGGACCTTGCGCATGTGCACCTTCAGAATCTGCTCGCGGCCACGGATATCAGGCAACGCCACGACAACCTGGCGATCGAAACGCCCCGGACGCAGCAGCGCAGGGTCAAGCACGTCCGGACGGTTGGTTGCGGCAATCACGATCACGCCGGTCTGGCCTTCGAAACCATCCATCTCGACCAGCAACTGGTTCAGCGTTTGTTCACGCTCATCGTTACCACCGCCCAGGCCCGCGCCACGTTGACGGCCGACCGCATCGATTTCATCGATAAAAATAATGCACGGAGCCTGCTTCTTGGCTTGTTCGAACATGTCGCGGACACGCGCTGCACCAACGCCGACGAACATTTCGACAAAATCGGAACCCGAAATCGAGAAGAACGGTACCTTGGCCTCGCCAGCAATCGCCTTGGCGAGCAGCGTCTTACCCGTACCGGGCGAACCGACCATCAGCACACCCTTTGGAATGCGGCCACCGAGCTTCTGGAATTTGGACGGATCGCGCAAGAATTCAACCAGTTCGGCCACTTCTTCCTTCGCCTCGTCACATCCAGCGACGTCCGCAAAAGTGACCGTGTTTGCTGATTCGTCGAGCATGCGCGCCTTGCTCTTGCCGAACGAGAATGCCCCGCCCTTGCCGCCACCCTGCATTTGACGCATGAAAAAAATCCACACGCCGATCAGCAACAGCATCGGGAACCACGACACAAAAATACTCGCGAGGAAAGATTGCTCTTCCTCCGGCTTGCTCGCGTTGATCTGAACACCGTAGCGCATGAGGTCCGAAACCATCCAGATGTCTTGCACGCCCGGCGTGTAAACGGTGATCGAGCGCCCTTCCTGGGTGGTCGCCCGCAGCATGCGCCCGTCAATGGTCGCCTTGGCAATGCGCCCGGCCTTCGCCTCCTCCAGGAACTGTGAGTATTCCATGGTGTTAGGCGCAACCTGACGCGTATTGAACTGGTTGAAAACAGTCATCAGCACGACGCCGATAACCATCCAGATCGCGAGGTTTTTGAATAGATTGTTCAACGTTCCGTTCCTCAGAAGCCTTTAATTGGCCATGTACGCGACTGACCGATTCTAGTGCCGAACGTTCCCGCGGGCAAACCGATGCCCGCGATTGACTCGGTCAATGAGTCGCTGTCTCAAACTGGACGAGGAGCCTTGCCAAGCAGATAGACTTCAGCGCTACGGTCGCGCGAAGCCTTGGGCTTGCGTACCTGCACCGAATCAAATGCCGCTTCCATCTGCTTGCGGTATTCCATGAAGCCTTCGCCCTGGAATATCTTGACCAGAAACTGACCGCCCGGCTTCAAGTGTCGAACTGCGAAATCCAGCGCCAACTCACACAGATGGATGGAGCGCGCCTGATCCACAGAAGCCACGCCAGAAAGATTTGGCGCCATGTCAGACAGCACCACATCGACTTTGGCTCCTTCGAGCCGCGACTCGAGCTCCTCGAGGACCGAGTCCTCCGTAAAGTCGCCGAGAAGGAAATCCACCCCAGCCACCGGCGCCATCGGCAGGATGTCAAGCGCGAAAACCCTACCCTTCGCCCCACAGCGCTTCACCGCCACTTGGCACCATGAACCCGGCGTCGAACCTAAATCGACCACGACGGCGCCGGCCTTGAGCAAGTGGTCACGCTCATCGACTTCGAGCAATTTGTAGGCCGCACGTGCGCGATAGCCATCCTGTTGCGCCCGCTGGACGTAGGGATCGTTCAGGTGATCGTGCACCCAGGCACGACTTGTCTTGTTCTTTTTCATCGACTTAGAAGAAGTCCGCCTGTAGTAATCGGAGTAGAATTCAGGGTCCTAAGCTGCATGTTTCCAGAGAGATTCAATGATCGAACTCACACCGGTCCAGCGCCGCGACCTGCGCGCGCGAGCCCATCACTTGAACCCCGTCGTAACGGTCGCCGGTAATGGCCTGACGCCAGCGGTCGTCGCCGAAATCGAGCGCTCGCTACAGGCCCATGAACTTATCAAGGTGAAGATCCAGGGCACCGAGCGCGAGCAACGCGAAGCCCTGATGAACGAGTTGTGCGAAACGCTGGACGCTGCACCTGTGCAACACATTGGCAACATCCTCGTGGTCTGGCGTGAGCGTCGCGAGGAAGCGAAAGACGCCACCCCCGCCGCACTGAAATCGAACGCCCGCCCGTCAACAGCAAAATCAGCTGCGGCATTTGCTGCCGCGGCACGTCGTGCTGCACTTGCAAAGGCCAGTGCCGAGGCACGCCGCTCGCCGGCGCGCGGCCCTGCCGCCCGTAGCCGCGGACCCGGTAGTGGTACCCGGGGGCGTTGAATACAGCGCCGCAAGATAACACGAGGGGCGGCTCGATGGCCGCCCCTTTTTTCATCATCCGCCAGAGAGCGGGCAGACGACCGTCACTCGTAGCGTACGTCCAGAATCTCGTACTCGCGCACACCACCCGGCGCCTGCACCTCTGCGATATCCCCAGCGTATTTGCCGATCAAGGCGCGCGCGATCGGCGAACTGACAGAAATTTTGCCAGCCTTGATGTCGGCTTCGTCCTCGCCGACGATCTGGTAAGTCACGACCTGCCCCGAATCGAGGTCTTCCAGTTCGACCGTTGCAGCAAACACACAACGTCCATCTGCATCGAGCAGCTTCGGGTCGATGATCTGGGCATTCGACAGCTTGCCCTCGACCTCCATGATGCGCCCCTCAATGAAGCCCTGACGCTCCTTGGCCGCATCGTACTCAGCGTTCTCGGACAAATCGCCGTGCGAGCGCGCTTCTGCAATTGCGGCGATCACGTTTGGACGCTCCACCGTCTTCAAGCGGTGAAGCTCCTCGCGCAGCCGTTCGGCACCAGCAACGGTCAGCGGTGTCTTGTTCATGCCGCACCCTTCAGTTCGGCATGCAGCGCCTGCACAGAGTACACATCCAGCCCATTGGCCATGTGACGCATGCCCATGCACGCCGCACGCGCACCTTCAATGGTCGTGAACAGCGTGAGCTTCGCTGCCAACGCGCTGGTACGAATCGAACGCGAATCAGT
>Ga0209066_10003037_pt1 | contig 19637 bp, 18 predicted proteins | sample All_14_2_FD_187198 | JGI IMG/M metagenome (GOLD analysis project Ga0209066, IMG submission 187198) | Freshwater microbial communities in response to fracking from Pennsylvania, USA - Allegheny Zone_MetaG_DW_15 (SPAdes) (version 2) ... | reverse complement strand
GTCTGGCTGGATACGGCATCCAGCGTGGACAAGATTTTTCTGGTCAGTGGCGAGGCCCTGCGCGCAGAGAAATTTACCTGGCAGCCCGAATAAGGCAACAGCAGGCCACTACAGAAAAACTACAGCACATTAAGCGTGCTCCGCAGGTGCAGGCTGCACTGAGAGATCGTGATATGACGTTTGGAATGAAGGAAGGAACTTCGTCCTCGTCCGATCACGTTGTAAAAAAGGCGCACCTCATTTCTGAGGTGCGCCTTTTTTGTGCTGACCGCTGAATTATTTGTTTTTCGTTTCTACCATTTGCAATGGCTCATCGGTAATCACGGCTGCCGGCTTGGGTTTTCGCCCGAGGGGCTGAGGCGGCATGGCTGCCGTATCCGGCGATGTGGCTGGGCTGCTTGCAGTTTGGATCATGATCAGCCCTGCTTGTTGCAGCGTGCTTGAAAGATCGATAGGGGATGATGGCTGCGGCGGTGGTGGTTCAGCAGCCGGCGCCACTTGCACGGATTCAACGGGTGCCAGGATGTCTGCGACAGACGGCTGTTCTATCGGTGCATCGACCGGTACATAGACTGGTGCATCAACCGGTGCATCGGCCATCACCACAGGCAGCTGGTGATCCACGACAAGTTCCGGCATCGGCACCGGGAGTGGCACGGCCTGTGTGGTGATGATATCCGCATAGGGGGAGGGCTCGGTGCTGCGCTCAATTGCTACAGGTGGCGTCATCTCCTCAACCCTTGGCATATAGCTTGCTTCGTCGACAGCCAGAACGGCATCAGTGCTGTCTGCCGGAACGGTTGCCGACATACTTTCTGCATCATTGCGTTCGCCGCGACCGCGACCGCGGCCTCGACCGCGACTTCTGCGCCCGCTGCGCGGTGTGGTTTCAGTCGCCGTAGACAGGTTGTTTTCGGCGTCAAAAGTCGGCGCTGGCGCTACGGCGCGCAGATTTTGATCCGTCTCTGAAAAGCCCGCTTCCTGGGTGGCGGCAGGTTGCATTTCACCTGCTGCGGCGCGCGGTGGCCGCGGCTGACGTGGTTCGCGCGGTTCCCTGGCTTCTTTCGGCAGATTGGGTTTTTCACGCTGACGCTGGTTAGGATTAGCGCTGCCGTTTTGCTCCTCTTCACGCTGAGCCTGCGGCCGGTTCTTGCGTTCGCGTTCGCCGCCATCCTGTCCTGCATGGCGGGGATTGCGGTTGCGTTCGCGTCCACCGTCGCGTCCACCATCGCGACCTCGCGACCCGTTGGTGCGGGGTCGCTGGTTGCTTGTCGAGGTTTTGGGAGCAGGTTCTTCAACTTTCTTGTCACCGAAAAAGAACGCGGCGATTTTGCTGAAGAATCTGCCGGCGCTTGCTGCCGGCGCGGCATTGCTTGGTGGCGTGACGATAGGCGCAGGCTGGCCAGACGTAATGCCGCGCACGGCGGCTTCGATCTTGGCCGGTTTGGTATCGGCTTGCGCAGAAGGAGTTTGATAGGCTTCATCAACCGGCATCGAGGCCATTTGATAACTGGCGACCGGTGCCGAGGTTTCGCTGTTGAGCTGGTCGTGGCGCACGCGCACGATTTCATGCGCCGGGGTTTCCAGATGCCGATTCGGGATGATGACCAGATTGACGCGGTGGCGCGATTCAATATGGGCGATGTCGATGCGTTTTTCGTTGAGCAGGAAGGTGCCCACGTCAACCGGAACCTGGCAATGCAGGGCGCCGGTGTTTTCTTTCATCGACTCTTCTTCGATGATGCGCAGAATGTGCAACGCAGCCGATTCGGTGCTGCGGATGTGACCGGTGCCGGTGCAGCGCGGACAGGTGATATAGCTCGCTTCAGCCAGCGCCGGACGCAGGCGTTGGCGCGACAGCTCAAGCAGGCCAAAACGGCTGATTTTGCCGGTTTGCACGCGCGCGCGGTCGTGATGCAGCGCATCGCGCAGACGGTTTTCCACTTCGCGCTGGTTCTTGGCTGACTCCATGTCAATGAAGTCGATCACGATCAGGCCGCCCAGGTCGCGCAGACGCAGTTGGCGGGCGATCTCGTCGGCGGCTTCGCAGTTGGTACGGAAGGCCGTTTCCTCGATATCGCTGCCCTTGGTGGCGCGGCCGGAGTTGACGTCAACCGACACCAGCGCTTCGGTGTGGTCGATGACGATAGCGCCGCCGGAAGGCAGGGTAACCTGACGTGAATAGGCCGATTCGATCTGGTGTTCGATCTGGAAACGCGAAAACAGCGGCACGTCGTCCTGGTAGCGTTTGACACGCGAGACATTGCCGGGCATGACATGCGCCATGAACTGTTGCGCCTGCTCGAAGACGTCGTCGGTATCGATCAGGATTTCGCCGATTTCGGCATGGAAATAGTCGCGGATGGCGCGGATGACCAGGCTGGATTCCTGATAAATAAGGAACACGCCGCTTTGCGCCTTGGCCGCACTGTCGATGGCGGTCCACAGTTGTTGCAGGTAGTTCAGATCCCATTGAAGTTCTTCCAGCGAACGGCCGATGCCGGCGGTGCGGGCAATCAGGCTCGTGCCGCTGGGCACTTCCAGTTGATCCATGACCTCGCGCAGCTCCTGACGGTCTTCTCCCTCGATACGGCGTGAAACACCACCACCGCGAGGGTTGTTCGGCATCAACACAAGATAGCGGCCGGCCAGCGAGATATAGGTTGTCAGCGCTGCGCCCTTGTTGCCACGCTCGTCTTTTTCGACCTGGACAATAATTTCCTGGCCGACGGACAGCGCATCCTGGATGCGCGCCTTGCCCACATCAACACCCGGCTTGAAATAGGATCGCGAAACCTCCTTGAACGGCAGGAAGCCGTGGCGGTCTGCGCCATATTCGACGAAAGCCGCTTCGAGGCTAGGCTCGATGCGGGTGATGACGGCTTTGTAGATGTTGCTCTTGCGTTGTTCCTTGGCGGCTGATTCGATGTCCAGGTCAATCAGTTTCTGGCCATCGACAATCGCGACGCGGAGTTCCTCAGCCTGCGTCGCATTGAAAAGCATGCGTTTCATTATGTATATGCTCCCACGCGCTGCATTGGCAGGAGGGCACAACAAGTCCGCGCTACGGGTGTCATGACATAAGCGTCAAAACACGGGTAGCGTGAGCCGGGTTTGCAATCAGGTTGGCAGGTACTTCATGGTGCCTCGATAAATGTTGGCAAACTGGGTGTGGCTTGTCTTTGCAAAAGCGTCCGTTGACATCAATCAGCGTCCGGCGATCTGTGCCCATCTGTGCGTGCAGTACGCGCAATCAAGTAGTATTCGCTCTTTATGTCGGGTGAGCGAAATCCCCGTGGTCGGCTGGGGTCAGTGCATCGCTGGAAAATTTGCGGCACTGCACACCAATGCCACTTGCGTCACCTCGCTGGGCAATAAATCAGTGAGTTCGCCGATAAGTGGCAACATTCAGGAACCGCGCCTCTAACGCCGCTTCGGGCCGTTAAGCACGCTATTCCGGAATGGCTAACCGGGGGCGAGTATATTGCAAATGAAGGACTTAAGCAAAGATTCAGTGACGTGGCTTGAGGTTGGGGATGAGGCGGAAGGCCAGCGCATTGACAACTTTTTGCTGCATATCGCCAAGGGTGTGCCGAAGAGTCACATCTATCGCATCTTGCGCAGCGGGGAAGTCCGCGTGAATAAGGCGCGGGTTGGTGTTGAGTATCGCCTGGCAATCGGCGACAAGCTGCGTGTGCCGCCCATCCGCGTCGCTGCAAAACCTGACCAGACGCTGGTCCCGGGGCGTGAATTCGCCATCGTGTTCGAGGATGAGGCGCTGATTGTGGTGGATAAGCCGTCGGGTGTCGCGGTGCACGGCGGCAGCGGGGTCAGTTTCGGGGTGATTGAGCAATTGCGGCGGGCGCGGCCGCAAGCCAGGTTTCTTGAGCTGGCACATCGGCTTGACCGCGAAACCTCGGGTCTGCTGGTGGTGGCGAAGAAGCGCGCGGCCTTGACCAAACTGCATGACCTGTTCCGCGAGGGCGGTATCGCCAAGCATTACCTGGCGCTGGTCAAGGGCAGTTGGCGCAATGAGTTGCAGCATGTGCGCCTGCCTTTGCTTAAATATTTGACGGCCGGGGGCGAGCGACGCGTCAGCGTTGATCCGGCAGGCAAGGTCTCGCATTCGATCATGCGGCTGGTCACACGCTGGGAAAATTTCAGCCTGCTGGACGTGGAGCTGAAAACGGGACGCACCCACCAAATTCGCGTGCATTTGTCGCATCTGGGCTTTCCGATTGCCGGAGATGACAAGTACGGCGATTTTGCGCTCAACCGCACCTTGCAGAAAACGGGGCTCAAGCGCATGTTTTTGCATGCGGCGCAGTTGAACATGCCTCACCCATTGGGCGGCGCGCCATTGGCGCTGGCAGCGCCGCTGCCGGATGAACTGCGTGATTTTGTCACGCGCCTTGATACCAACGAAAAACGGAGTTATGGCTGACTCATGGCGAGATTTGAACTGATTGTGTTTGACTGGGATGGCACGTTGATGGATTCGACGGGCATGATTGCGGCTTCAATCCAGGCTGTCGCGCATGATCTTGGCACGACTGTGCCGACGGACGAACAAGCACGGCACATCATCGGCCTGGGGTTGCAGGAGGCACTGAGCCAGGCCATGCCGGATTTGCCGCCGACGCGCTACAGGGAAGCGGCCGAACGCTATCGCCATCATTACCTTGGGCGCGACCATGAACTGCTGCTGTTCGCCGGCGCCGCCGAGCTGATTGCGGAGCTGGCTGATGCAGGTTTTCAGTTGGCGGTAGCCACGGGCAAGTCGCGCAATGGCCTGGATCGTGCGCTGGCGGCCAGCGGTCTGGGCCGGTATTTTCAGGTCTCGCGTTGCGCCGATGAGTGCCATTCCAAGCCGCATCCACAGATGCTGGAGGAGCTGATCGCGGCATTCGCCGTCTCGCCAGCGACGACTTTGATGGTCGGCGATACGACGCATGATCTGCTGATGGCGAAAAACGCCGGCACGCACAGTCTGGCGGTGACTTATGGTGCGCATCCACGGGCTATGCTGGAAGCGGAGGCGCCGTTGTTCTGTGCGGACGATGTACCGCAACTGGCCGCCTGGTTGCGCACGCATGGCTGATTTTTCATGTGTGCCATATCCATACTGCGGGTAATTCAGGATAATTGGCAAACGTGCTGAGTGGCCGTTATTTCAGGAAATATTATGACGCAGGATCAGAATGCGCTTGTCTGGCTGGATATGGAAATGACCGGCCTCAACCCGGACAGTGACCGCATCATCGAACTGGCGATGGTGGTGACCAATTCGAATCTGGAGGTGATCGCCGAGGCACCGACGTGGGTGGTGCATCAACCGGATGCCGTGCTGGACGGCATGGATGAATGGAACCGCAACACCCACAAGCGCTCCGGCCTGATCGAGCGGGTCAAGGCGTCGATCCTGAGCGATGCGGATGTCGAAGCGCAGGCGCTGGATTTCTTGCGCCGCTATGTCCCGGTACGCACTTCGCCGATGTGCGGCAACTCGATTTGCCAGGATCGCCGCTTCATGGCGCGCTATATGCCCAAGCTGGAAGAATGGTTCCACTACCGCAACCTTGACGTGTCGACGCTGAAGGAGTTATGCAAGCGCTGGAAGCCGGAACTGGCGAAAGGACTGAAAAAGCATGGCCGCCATGAGGCTCTGGCGGATATTCTTGAGTCGATTGATGAGCTCAAGTACTACCGCGACAATTTTTTGAAAATCTAGTCGCGACGGTATAGCCGCAAGCGCTCTGTTTTATCACCCGGACGCGAGGTTTCGAGCAGCAGCTTCCAGTTGGCCAGGTTCTTTTCGGTTTGTGGCCTGGCCTGGCTAATCAGATAGCGGCAGTTTTTCGCGCCGTTGCCACTGACCGTGCGGATGCCATTGAAATAGTCCAGCGAAGCGCGTTGCGCCAAGCCCAGGTTGCGCCGCGCAATGCAGCCGGGTTTTTCGCCGAGCAGACGTGAAAAGTCGGCGCTGACGCTACGGTAACTTTTCCCGTAATCAATCCACGGCAGCCAAAGGATGGCTAACAATACCCAGATGCTGGTCAAACCCAGACTCCAGCGTATGGTTGCCCGCCAGGGAGAACGCGGCAGGCGTAGTGCCAGCACCAGCCAGGCAAGTGTCACCACGATGGCAAGGACGATGAGGGCTGCCGGGATGTCCGCCACAAATCCGGGGGCGGGCTTGGTGAAGTTCTTGGCGATGCGTGCAGGTGTGCCGGTCAGCATGGCGATGGCGCCCAGCCAGATCAGTCCGGTGATGAGCGAAAAAGTCATCATGCCAAACCAGTCAAATGCATGCGCCGCACCGCGCCGCAGCCTGCCACTGCCGGTAGCGGCAAGCAGGCAGAGCGGTACAAGCGCAGGCAGGATTGCGGTCGGCCTGGCATCACCAAGGAAGAAGATAAGTAAGGAAATCCCGGTGGCGGTTAATGGCAGGATCGTTTGCGGCAACCATAGCCGACGACGCTCCAGCCACAAATGCCATAATGCCAAGGGCATCAGCGGCCAGCTTGCCCACAACAACATTTCAAGATGGGCACGGCTGAAGCTGTTTTTTGAAATCAGGCTGGCGCGTTCGTTTGACCACCATATGTCAAACAACGCAGGGGCTTGTTGTTGCAGCAGCCATGGCCACGGGAGGATCAAGGCCAGGGCGATGGCGGCAGCTACCAGCACACCTGTCAGACTGCCGCGTGCGCGCCATGCCGGATGGATAAGCATGAGCAAACCTGCGGCCAGCGGGGCGATTGCCTCATCAAGGCCTGCACCCAGAAAACTGCTGCCAATGCCGATGCCAAGAAGCAACCCACCCTGGACCGGCCGATGTTGCCAACATGCCAGACCCAGCAGGGAGATCGAATAAGCGGCGACAGCGACGATGGCCGGCTGGGCGTCGTGCAATGGAATCAGGAAACCCAGTGTGCCGATGGCCAACAGGGGAGCTATGAGCGCGGCCTGTCTGGTGGCCAGGTGGCGGGTGCTTGCCGATAGCGTCAGGAGAAAAATGGCGCCGAGCAGGGACGATGCCAGGCGTGCCGCATCATGCCAGGGCAGCATCCAGTGAAATAACTTGCCGCACAGGGCGGCCAGCCAGTAGTAAAGCGGGGGCGTGGCAAGCCATGGGTCGCCGACGATACGCGGTATCAGCCAGTTGTCGCTGCCCATGCCGAAGGCGATGCCGAGATGGATGGCATCGTCCGGCTTCCATGGGTCATGTGCAACAGTGCCGGCCAGCAACCAGAGGGCGCAGAGCAGGAAGAGACCAAGCCGCCAGATTAGTGGCGCAGCAGGGACATCATGGGCAGTGACATTTGCTTTGGGCATGCGATGAATTTATCCGGCACCAAGAAAAAAAGCAGCCAAAAAAAAGCAGCCTTGTGGCTGCTTTTTGGCTGCTTTTCTTAAACCAACAACCATGCAATCAGGCGGCTGCCGTCTTGTTGTATTTCTGGCGGAAACGCTCAACACGGCCAGCCGTATCAACAATCTTCTGCTTGCCGGTATAAAACGGATGGCAAGCCGAGCAGACTTCGATATTCAGGGCTTTGCCACTGGTCGAACGGGTAGTGAATTTATTGCCGCAACTACAGGTCACTTCAATGTCCGTGTAATTCGGATGGATGCCTTCTTTCATTGTTTTTCCTTTTCAGCAACAGCTGGTTTCGTGCGGCGCGTGGGAGTGGCGCACCGTCAGGGCGCGAATTATCCGTTAATTTTGGGTTGTTTGCAATCAGCTTCTGCGCATGGCATCAAAAAATTCGCCATTGTTTTTGGTCGCCTTGACCTTGTCGAGCAGGAATTCCATGGCTTCCATGTCGTCCATGTTGTACAGCAACTTGCGCAATATCCACATTTTTTGCAGCACATCAGGCTTCAGCAGCAGTTCTTCACGGCGGGTGCCGGAGCGGTTCACGTTGATGGCCGGATAGACGCGTTTTTCAGCCATGCGCCGGTCCAGGTGGATTTCCATGTTGCCGGTGCCCTTGAATTCTTCATAAATCACATCGTCCATGCGCGATCCGGTTTCGATCAGCGCGGTGGCGATGATGGTCAGCGAGCCGCCTTCTTCGATATTGCGTGCGGCGCCAAAGAAACGCTTGGGTTTTTGCAGGGCGTTAGCATCCACACCGCCGGTGAGCACCTTGCCCGAGGCGGGTTGTACGGTATTGTAAGCGCGCGCCAGACGGGTGATGGAATCCAGCAGGATCACCACGTCCTTCTTGTGTTCAACCAGGCGCTTGGCTTTTTCGATGACCATTTCAGCGACTTGCACATGGCGCGTGGCCGGTTCGTCGAAGGTCGAGGCGATGACTTCACCCTTCACGGTGCGCGTCATTTCGGTGACTTCTTCAGGACGTTCGTCAATCAGCAGCACGATGAGCACGACATCAGGATGATTCGCGGTGATGGCACGGGCAATGTGCTGCATCATCACCGTCTTGCCGCTCTTCGGGCTGGCGACCAGCAGGCCGCGCTGTCCCTTGCCTATCGGCGCAATCATGTCGATGATGCGGCTGGTGATATTTTCTTCAGTACGGATATCACGCTCGAGGAGCATGTGTTCCGTGGGGTGCAGCGGCGTCAGGTTTTCAAACAGGATCTTGTGCTTGCCGACCTCGGGCGACTCGCCATTGATACGATCCACCTTGACCAGGGCGAAGTAGCGTTCGCCATCACGCGGGGTGCGGATTTCACCTTCGATGGTATCGCCGGAGTGCAGGTTGAAGCGGCGTACCTGGCTAGGGCTGATGTAGATGTCGTCAGGCGTGGCCAGGTAGGACGATTCCGGGGTGCGCAAAAAGCCAAAGCCGTCAGGCAGGATTTCCAGCACGCCGTCGCCGAAGATGGTTTCGCCTTTTTTGGCCTGGTTTTTCAGCAGGGCGTAGATCAGCTCCTGCTTGCGCAGCCGGTTGGCGTTTTCAATATGATCGGCGTCCGCCATTTCGAGTAACTGGCTGACATGAATGGCTTTGAGTTCGGATAGATGCATGGACTACCTGCAGGATAGCCACGGCGCAAGGCGGCGTGGCAGGAGAGGGTGACGAGGGTGGATTCGTGTTTTAACGCCAGGACGCCATTGGAGAAATGGCGTTAACCGTATTGCTCAGGCGCGAGCCGAATATCGACTCTGCAGGGAATGTAACGGGATCAGAGGTTGTTGTCAATAAATGCGGTGAGCTGCGATTTGGACAGGGCGCCGACTTTTTGCGCTTCCATCGCACCGCCCTTGAACAGCAGCAGGGTGGGAATGCCACGGATGCCGAATTCACCAGGCGTCTTGGGATTGTCATCGATATTCAATTTGGCGATGCGCAGCTTGCCGGCGTAATCTTTCGCCACATCTTCAAGGATGGGGGCGATCATTTTGCAGGGGCCGCACCATTCAGCCCAGAAATCGACGAGGGTGGGTACGGTGGCATCAAGCACTTCACTTTTGAAGGTGCCATCGGTGACGTGGATAATGTGTTCGCTCATGAATTCCTCTGGGGTTTTGCTTGGGTTGAGGTGTGATTATAGGGGGCATCCTAGCAAAAAAAACTGTGCGGGGAAACCGACCCTGTGTGCCAACGGGCTGGCTCAGTGATACATTTATCGCTCAGACTGGAGTAATGATATGACTTATGTAGTGACCGAATCCTGTATCAAGTGCAAATATACCGATTGTGTCGATGTCTGTCCTGTGGACTGTTTCCATGAGGGGCCGAATTTTCTGGTGATTGACCCTGACGAGTGCATCGACTGCACCCTGTGTGTCGCGGAATGTCCTGCCGAGGCCATCTTCGCCGAGGATGATGTACCTGCCGGGCAGGTGCAATTCATCCAGTTGAATGCCGAGCTCGCCAAGCAATGGCCGGTGATTACCGAGCGCAAGGAACCGCCCGCCGACGCAGATGAGTGGAAGGCCGTGCCTGGCAAGCTGTCCATGCTGGAACGTTGATTCATATTCCATAAGATTGCAGGTTGCGCTAACGCTCATGGCGGTGAAGGCCACCCACGGATTATGAAACACGCTGAAACACGCGAAAGACGGCATACAGACCCGCCCCCTCCCGTCCTCCCCCGCGCGGGGGAGGCTATTGGTTTGCTCGTTGCGCTCGATCTGCCACCCAGCACTAAACCCAGCACTAAATTTTGTTGTTTCACGCTAAAACAGGCTGTACCTCGAGGGAGGAAATGACATGCAAGTCAAGGAAATTCTCGCCATCAAGGGCTCGGTGTTGTATACCATTGCGCCCGAGCGCACCCTGGCAGAGGCCATCACCGTCATGACTGAGCAGGATATCGGTTCGCTGGTGTGTTTCACGCGTGGCAAGATGGCTGGCATGCTGACTTTTCGCGAAGTTTTAAACGCCGTGCAGGCGCATGGCGCGGATTGGCAGCGTGTGGCGGTGGCCGGGGTGATGGTGGCCAAGCCGTTTTGCGCCAGCCCGGACATGGAGATGGATGAATTGCGCCGCCTGATGGTGGAGCACCATCAGCGTTATCTGCCGGTGATGGATGGCGATACGCTGATGGGTGTGGTCTCGTTCCATGATGTGGCCAAGGCTGTCCTGGAAGAGCAGAGTTTCGAGAACAAGATGCTGAAAGCCTATATCCGCAACTGGCCGGAAGAAAAAAACGATTAGTTGCCGGCCTCTTCCAGCGAGGGGGATAATGGAAAAAATCTGGCTGAATAGCTATCCGGCGGGAGTTCCTGCCGAGATTGACGTCGACGCCTATGCATCACTGATCGATGTATTGGATGAATGCGTGCGCTTGTATGGGCAGCGCACTGCCTTCGTGTGCATGGGCACAGGCATCAGCTATGCGCAGCTTGACCGCTTGTCGCGCGACTTTGCCGCCTACTTGCAAGTTGTTCTCGGCCTGCAAAAAGGTGCGCGTCTGATGCTGATGATGCCCAACTGCCTGCAGTATCCGGTGTGCCTGTTTGGCGCGTTGCGCGCGGGTTGCACCGTGGTCAATTGCAACCCGATGTATACGCCGCCTGAGCTGGCGCATCAGCTCAAGGATTCCGGCGCGGAAGTCATTGTCATCCTGGAAAATTTTGCCCATGTTCTGCAAAAAGTGGTTGCCAATACGCCAGTGAAACATGTGCTGACCACACAACTGGGTGATTTGCTGGGGTCAGTCAAAGGCGGCGTGACCAACTTTGTGGTTACGCATGTCAGGAAAATGGTGCCGGCCTGGTCGCTGCCGATGGCGCAAAGTCTGCCATTGGCGTTGCGCCAGGGCGCGGAAAAGCGGAGTGACAAACGCTGCACGAAGGTGCCGCTCACGCAGGGTGACATTGCCTTCCTGCAATACACCGGGGGCACGACGGGGGTGTCCAAGGGTGCCATGCTCACGCAGCGCAATATGGTGGCGAACCTGTTGCAGGCGAAAGCCTGGATACAGCCCGGCTTGGGCAGCGAGCCGCAACTCATCATTACCGCCTTGCCGCTTTACCATGTGTTTGCGTTGACGGCGAACTGCCTGACCTTCATGGCGCTGGGCGCGACCAATGTGCTGATTACCGACCCGCGGGATATTCCGGGGTTCATCAAAGTGCTGGCGAAATACAAATTCACCGCGCTGACCGGCGTGAATACCTTGTTCAACGCCTTGCTCAACCAGGCGGATTTTGCACGGCTGGATTTCAGCCACATGCAGATTGCGCTGGGCGGCGGCATGGCCGTGCAGCGTGCGGTGGCGGAACGCTGGAAGCAGGTGACAGGCAAGACGCTGATCGAAGCCTATGGCTTGACCGAAACCTCGCCCGCTGTGGCCATCAACCCGATTGACCTGGCAGGCTTTAATGGCGCCATTGGCCTGCCATTGCCTTCGACCGATATTGCCATCCGCGATGAGGCGGGGCACGACGTGCCATTGGGCGATTCGGGTGAGCTTTGCGTCAGCGGCCCGCAAGTCATGGCGGGTTATTGGCAGCGTCCGGAAGAAACGGCCAAGGTCATGATGGCGGACGGGTTTTTGCGTACCGGTGACATGGCGACGATGGACAACAAGGGTTTTCTGCGCATCGTCGACCGCAAGAAAGATTTGATCGATGTCTCCGGCTTCAAGGTCTATCCGAATGAGGTCGAGGATGTGATTGCCATGCATCCCGGCGTGCTCGAAGTGGCCGTCATCGGCGTGCCGGACGAGCGCTCCGGTGAGGCGGTCAAGGCTTTCGTGGTCAAGCGCGATGCGGCGTTGACCGCGCATGACCTGATCGCACATTGCCGAAAAAGCCTGGTGGCTTACAAGGTGCCGCGCCAGATTGAATTCCGCAGTGAGTTGCCGAAAAGCAATGTCGGGAAAATTTTGCGTCGCGCACTGAAGGACGAAGCGACATCCGCGCTGCATTAGCCCCGACGAAAAGTCGGCGCTGGCGGTACGGCGAGTACGGCGTGTTGCCGTGCTACAAGCCCAGCACGCCGGGTAAATCCTTGATTGAAGCGATCACCAGATTCGGTTTGATGTTTGATGCTTCGGCATAAGCCTGCCGGTATTTGCCTGTTTTCACCAGAATGCCGGTAAGGTCGGCAGCCTGTGCACCGCCGACATCTGCGTCGATGTCGTCGCCGAGCATCGCGACCTGTTCCGGCAGCAATGCCATGCTGGCCAGTGCCATGTGAAAGAAATCCGGCGATGGCTTGCCGATGAGCAGCGCGCTGGTGCCGCTGGCATATTCCAGCGCATGGACAAAGCCGCCGATATCCATCTGCAGGCCATGGGCGGTTTGCCAGAACCGGTTCTTGTGGATGGCGATCAGCTTTGCGCCATTGATCAGGGATTGGAAAACCTCGTTCAGCAGCGGATATGACCAGGCGTCGCCAATGTCGCCGATGATGATGTAATCAGCGGCGCTATCGGATGATTGTGGCGATTGCGACGATTGCGGCTGGCGAAACTCCGCGAAGTCCTTTTTCACATCGTCTGCCAGCAACAAACGGCAGACTGGGTTTTGTTGCTGCCGCAAATACAGGACGGCCGCTTGCGGCGCGCTGATGATTTCCTCTTTGTCGATCGCAAAGCCCAGGGCGTTGATTTTTTGTTGCAGCGAATCCAGCGACAAGGTGCTGGTGTTGGTGACAAAGCGGCATGTCATGCCGCTGGCGCGGACGCGAGCGACCGCTTCAAGCGCACCGTCGATGACCTCTGAGCCGACGTACAGCACGCCGTCCAGGTCGAACAAAATTCCGCGGATGGCAGGCAAGGCATTCATGGTGGTGATGGCATCGGGATTGGTGTGGGGTTTCCTTGGGCTGGCGTTGTCGTGCATGGGCCATGCGGCAACAAAAGTCGGCGCTGGCAAGACGGCGACATGATAAGCTTACACCCTCCCATCTGCTGGCTTTCAGCCCTTCGAGCGCGTTTTCGCCATGTCCGGAAATAGTTTTGGTTCCTTGTTTTGTGTCACCTCCTTTGGCGAATCCCATGGGCCGGCGATTGGCTGTGTGATTGATGGCTGCCCGCCGGGCCTTGAAATTTCCACTGCCGATATTCAGCATGAGCTCGACCGGCGTAAACCGGGCACCTCGCGATACGTTACGCAACGGCGCGAATCGGATACCGTGGAAATTCTTTCCGGCGTGTTTGCAGGCCGCACCACGGGTACGCCGATTGCGCTGCTGATCCGCAACGAAGACCAGCGCAGCAAGGATTACGGCAACATTGCCGAAACTTTCCGCCCCGGCCATGCGGATTACACCTATTGGCAGAAATATGGCATCCGCGATTATCGCGGCGGCGGCCGGGCTTCAGCGCGCGAAACGGCGGTACGTGTGGCGGCGGGCGCGGTGGCGCGCAAATGGTTGCATGAACGCTATGGCGTCACCTTGCGCGGCTGGATGAGCCAGCTCGGTGAAGTCGAGATTCCCTGGCAGGACGAGGCGGCGATTGACGGCAATCCCTTCTTCGCGCCAAATGCGGCCATCGTGCCGCAACTCGAGGATTATATGGATGCCTTGCGCAAGTCGGGCGATTCGGTGGGCGCGCGCATCAATGTCATGGCACGCGGCGTGCCGGTCGGCTGGGGCGATCCGGTGTACGGTCGGCTGGATGCCGAGATTGCTTATGCCATGATGGGCATCAATGCGGTCAAGGCGGTGGAAATTGGCGCCGGCTTCAAGTCGGTAACGCAAAAAGGCAGCGAACACGGTGATGAGCTGACGCCTGATGGTTTTCTCACCAATCATGCCGGTGGCGTGCTGGGCGGCATTTCGACGGGGCAGGATGTGGTCGTCAGCATGGCGGTCAAGCCGACCTCAAGCATCCGCTTGCCGCGCCGTTCGATTAACCTGGCCGGCCAGCCGACGATGGTGGCGACGCACGGCCGTCATGATCCCTGTGTCGGCATCCGCGCCACGCCGATTGCCGAGGCGATGCTGGCGCTGGTATTGATCAATGCCGCCTTGCATCATCGCGCGCAGTGTGCCGATGTGACGTGTCCGACGCCGAAAATCCCGGCGCAAGCGGGACGCGGTCCGCAGTCTTCCTGAGCCGCTTTACCGGCTGCACGGTTGCGCATGAATCAGGCATACCGCTTGTCGGTCTGGTATTTCTGGTACTTCGCCTTCATCGGCGCTTTCCAGCCATATTTCAGCCTCTACCTGCAGGCCATCGGCATGGGTGCCGAACGCATTGCGGTGCTGATGTCGCTCGGCCAGTTGATGCGCCTGGGCGCGCCCCTGTGCTGGAGCTGGCTGGCCGACCGCAGCGGCCGCCGGGTGCGCATCATGGTGTTGTCCACGCTGGCCGCGCTGGCCAGCTTTTCCGCCGTTTTTTTGACCCGCGATTTTTTCGGCCTGTTGACTGCGCTGGCCGTGCTGCATTTTTTCTGGAGCGCATCGCTGCCGTTGACTGAGGCCTTGACGCTCGATCATCTGGCAGGCCAGCCCGAACGCTATGGCCGTATCCGGTTGTGGGGTTCGCTCGGCTATATCGCGGCGGTGACGGGCACCGGCTGGCTGCTGGATGTCAGCCCGATCCATGTGCTGCTGTGGGTCAGTTGGGCCTTGGTGTTCGCCACCTTCATTTGCAGTCTGGCGTTGACCGAAAAGGCCGCGCCAACGCATCACCCGCTGGCGGTGATGGATCAGGCATGGCGGCAGCCGCGGGTCATTTTCCTGCTGTTGTCCAGTCTGTTCATGGTCGCCGCGCATGGGGCGCTATATGTGTTTTATTCCATTCATCTGGTAGCGCATGGCTACGACAAAACCACAGTCGGCCTGTTGTGGATGCTGGGCGTGCTGGCTGAAATCCTGGTGTTCTTTTGCATGCCGAAGCTGGCTGTTGGCGCGTCGCTGCGCGGCATCCTGCTGGCCTGTTTTGCCCTCGCGGCACTGCGCTTTTTGCTGATCGGCTGGGTCGCCGATATCCTCTGGCTGTTGCTGTTGGCGCAAGTGCTGCACGGTGCGAGTTTTGGCGTGCACCATGCGGCGGCGATGATGGCGCTCACCCGCTGGTTTCCGCCGCACCAGCAGGCGCGGGCGCAAGCGCTGTATGGCAGCGCGGCCTACGGCCTGGGCGGTTTGCTCGGCGCCTTGCTGGCCGGTGTGCTGTGGGCAAGTGGCGGGGCAGGGGTGGCGTTCAGCGCCGCATCCGCGCTGGCGCTGATCGGCCTGATGCTGGTGTGGTATGGCATTCCGGGCGGTCCGTTGCTCCATTTGAAGCCTGAAGCTGTGAGATAATCAGCGGCTGATTTCAGCCAGCATTTGCTTCTGCCACCATGTCCCAAACGCTTTATGACAAACTCTGGGCAAGTCATGTCGTCCATACCGAAGAGGATGGCACAGCCTTGCTGTATATCGACCGCCATCTGGTGCACGAAGTCACCAGTCCGCAGGCGTTTGAAGGCCTGAAGCTGGCCGGACGCAAGCCCTGGCGGGTGTCATCGATTGTCGCCACGGCCGACCACAATACGCCGACGACCCATTGGGAACTCGGCATTGAAGACCCGATTTCGCGCCAGCAGGTGGAAACGCTGGACGCCAACATCCACGAGGTTGGCGCGCTGGCGTATTTCCCGTTCAAGGACAAGCATCAGGGCATCGTGCATGTGATCGGCCCGGAGCATGGTGCGACGCTGCCCGGCATGACCGTGGTGTGCGGCGATTCGCACACCTCGACACATGGCGCATTTGGTTGCCTGGCGCATGGCATCGGTACGTCGGAAGTCGAGCATGTGCTGGCCACGCAGTGCCTGCTGCAGAAAAAATCCAGGGCGATGCTGGTGCGCATCGAGGGAAAAGTCGGCGCTGGCGTGACGGCGAAAGATATCGTGCTGGCGCTGATCGGCAAGATCGGCACGGCCGGCGGCACGGGTTACGCGATCGAGTTCGCCGGTTCGGCGATCCGCGCGCTGTCGATGGAGGGCCGCATGACGGTGTGCAACATGGCGATCGAAGCGGGCGCACGCGTCGGCTTCATCGCGGTGGATGAGACGACCATTGAATACCTCAAAGGCCGTACGTTTGCTCCTCAAGGGGCTGACTGGGACAAGGCCGTTGCTTACTGGCGCACGCTGGTGTCCGATGCCGATGCGAAGTTTGACGCAGTGGTGGAACTGGATGCCGCGCAAATCGCGCCGCAAGTGACCTGGGGAACGTCACCGGAAATGGTGGTGGGTGTGGATGCCGCCGTGCCGTCGCCGGAAGATTTCAGCGATCCGGTGAAGCGTGAAGGCGTTGCCCGTGCGCTCGAATACATGGGACTTGCGCCACGCACGCCGATCAAGGAAATCGCGATTGACAAGGTGTTCATCGGCTCCTGCACCAACTCGCGCATTGAAGATTTGCGCGCCGCGGCGGCCGTTGCCAAGGGCCGCCGGGTGGCAGCCAACGTGAAGCTGGCGATGGTAGTGCCGGGTTCCGGGCTGGTCAAGGAACAGGCCGAGGCCGAGGGGCTGGACAAGATTTTCATCACCGCCGGTTTTGAGTGGCGACAACCGGGTTGCTCGATGTGCCTGGCGATGAACGATGACCGCCTGTCGCCGGGTGAGCGTTGCGCATCGACCTCGAACCGGAATTTTGAAGGCCGCCAGGGCAATGGTGGCCGCACGCATCTGCTCAGCCCGGCAATGGCCGCCGCTGCCGCGATTGCCGGGCATTTTGCCGATGTGCGTGAATTCACGAATTAGTTGACAACCTGAAAGGAGAAAAAAACCATGGTGCGTATTTGTACGGCGCTTGTTTTGATCACTTTGCTGGCTGCCTGTAACACGGTGCAGGGCTTGGGCAAAGATATCGAAAAAGGCGGCGAGGCGATTCAGAAGTCCAGCAAGTGATGGAAAAATTCATTACCCATACGGGTTTGGTGGCGCCGCTGGATCGTGCCAACGTGGATACCGACGCTATCATTCCCAAGCAGTTCCTCAAGTCGATCAAGCGTTCGGGCTTTGGCCCCAATGCATTCGATGAATGGCGTTACCTGGATCACGGCGAGCCAGGCATGGACAACACCAAGCGGATCAGGAATCCTGATTTTGTGCTGAACCAGCCGCGCTATCAGGGGGCGTCGATTTTGCTGACGCGGCAGAATTTCGGTTGTGGTTCATCGCGCGAACATGCGCCCTGGGCATTGCAGGATTTCGGTTTTCGCGCCATTGTCGGCGAATCGTTTGCGGATATTTTTTTCAACAACTGCTACAAGAATGGCCTGCTGCCGATCGTCTGCGCCAAGGACGAGATCGATGCCTTGTTCAAACTCGTTGCGGAGACGCCGGGCTACCGGCTGACCATCGATTTGCAGAATCAGCGCGTCACGCGTCCTGACGGCCATGCCATGCCATTCGAGATCGATGGATTCCGCAAGGAATGCCTCCTCAACGGCTGGGACGATATTGGTTTGACGTTGCGCCATGCTGACAAAATCTACGCCTATGAAGATCGTCGGCGCAACGAACAGCCCTGGCTGTTTTCTTGAATCAAGTTTCTTGAGAGTAAGCGAGTTTCCATGAAGATTGCAGTTCTGCCGGGTGACGGCATTGGTCCCGAGATTACCGCCGAGGCGGTACGGGTGTTACGTGCATTGGATTTGAAGTTTGCAGTGGAAGAAGCGCCCGTGGGCGGTGCCGGTTATCGCGCCGCGGGACATCCGCTGCCGGCATCGACGCTGGCGTTGGTCAAGGCATCGGATGCGGTGCTGTTTGGCGCGGTCGGCGATTTCAGTCTGGATACGCTGCCGCGTGAATTGCGTCCGGAGCAGGCGATTCTCGGCCTGCGCAAGGCGCTCAACCTGTTCGCCAACTTCCGTCCGGCGCTGGTGTATCCCGAACTGGTGCAGGCATCTTCGCTGAAGCCCGAAGTGGTAGCCGGGTTAGATATCCTGATCATCCGTGAGTTGACCGGGGATATTTATTTCGGCCAGCCGCGCGGCATCCACACACTGGCCAATGGCGAGCGTGAAGGTTTCGATACCATGCGCTATACGGAATCGGAAATCCGCCGCGTCGCCCATGTCGGCTTTCAGGCGGCGCGCAAGCGCAACAAGCGCCTGTGTTCGGTGGACAAGGCCAATGTACTGGAAACCATGCAGCTCTGGCGCGAAGTGGTGATTAGCGTGGGCCAGGAATATCCCGATGTGGAATTGACGCATCAGTACGTGGATAACGCGGCGATGCAACTGCTCAAGAACCCGAAGCAGTTTGATGTCATCGTCACCGGCAACATGTTCGGCGACATCCTGTCCGATGAGGCGTCGATGTTGACCGGTTCGATCGGCATGCTGCCGTCGGCTTCGCTGAATGACAAAGGCTTCGGCCTGTACGAGCCAATCCATGGTTCGGCACCGGATATTGCCGGCCAGGGACTGGCCAATCCGCTGGCGACGATATTGTCGGCGGCGATGATGCTGCGTTTCAGTTTCAGCCTGGATGCCGCAGCGGACCGCATCGAACACGCGGTGAAAAAAGTGCTGGCGCAGGGTTATCGCACACGCGATATCGCCGAGCCGGGTAGCCAGGTTGTGAGCACCAGCGCCATGGGCGACGCCGTGCTGGCGGCGCTGTAATTCAACGAGGAAAAATACACAAATGAAGCGGGTCGGTTTTGTCGGTTGGCGCGGGATGGTGGGTTCGGTGCTCATGCAGCGCATGCGTGAGGAAAATGATTTTTCGTTGATTGAGCCGGTGTTTTTCACGACGTCGAACGTGGGCGGCAAGGCGCCGGATTTCGTTCCAGATTCGCCACCCTTGAAAGACGCGAAAAATATTGCCGAACTGAAGGCACTGGACATCATCATCACCTGCCAGGGGGGCGATTACACCACGGAAATTTTCCCCCAACTGCGGGCGGCAGGCTGGTCAGGGCACTGGATCGATGCGGCGTCGAGTTTGCGCATGCAAGATGATGCGGTCATCATCCTTGATCCGGTGAATCTGGATGTCATCAAGCAAAGCCTGGCCAAGGGCGGACGCAACTGGATTGGCGGCAATTGCACGGTAAGCCTGATGCTGATGGCGATGGGTGGCCTGTTCAAGGCGGATTTGGTTGATTGGGTGAGCGCCATGACCTACCAGGCGGCATCCGGCGCCGGTGCGCAGAACATGCGCGAACTGCTGACGCAGATGGGTGAGGCGCATCGGGTGGCCAAGGGTTTGCTGGATGATCCGGCGTCGGCCATCCTCGATATCGACCGCGAAG
>Ga0209066_10003036_pt1 | contig 19643 bp, 19 predicted proteins | sample All_14_2_FD_187198 | JGI IMG/M metagenome (GOLD analysis project Ga0209066, IMG submission 187198) | Freshwater microbial communities in response to fracking from Pennsylvania, USA - Allegheny Zone_MetaG_DW_15 (SPAdes) (version 2) ... | reverse complement strand
AGGTCCAGGCACAGACCAAGCGGGGCTTCGGCGCGATGTGTCATGGCCAGGATGCCCAGACCGCGAATTTCCAGCCGCCCGGCGATACTGGCCGGGGCGCTGGCGATCAGGCTTTCGCCATCCCGGCGAATATCCGTGTAGTCGTCGGCGATCAACTCGGCCCCCGCATCGAGCAGGCGCAGGGCAAGATCCGACTTTCCCGCGCCGGACGGCCCGCGGATCAGGACGGCCAGACCGTCCATCGCCACTGTGCTCGCATGCACCCGCTCCATGGGGCGCGACCTTGCGGCAGCCCGGCCCGGCTTGTCAATCGCGCGAAGATGCCGCAGCAGGTGTCGCCCGCACGAAATGGGATGTCGCCCCGGCCGAAGCGGGAGCGCAGAGCCGGGGTCTGCGGCGGTGGGAAAATTTGTGCGGGTGGCCGCTACAACCCTCTCCCCCCTTCCGGGGGGCGAGGGCTTTTCAGTGCACGCAAATCCGGCCCGCCAGCCCGTCCGCTTGCCGGGTTATTGCATCACGAATTCAAAGGCGCGCTGGCCGGTGGGTTCGATGCCCGAGGTCTTGGCCGCCTCGCACAGATCGGCGATGGAGGTGCGTTCCAGCCGCAGAAAGGCCTGATCTTCCAGCTCCTGCCAGATCGGGCGCAGCACCGCATGGCCCAACTCCGACCCGGCCGGATCGGTCAGCGGGTCGCGCGTGTCTTCCAGCTTGTAAACGGAACGCACGATATCGGCGACGGAGATCTGGCTGCGGTCGCGGCCCAGCCGATAGCCGCCGCGTGGGCCGCGCTGGCCCGACAATATCCCGTCATGCACCAGCTGTTGCAGCACCTGTTCCAGATAGCGCCGCGGAATGCCCTGGCGATTGGCGATCTCCTTCGACGGCACCGGCTCGCCCGTGCCGTAGAAGGCGACGTCCAGCACCGCCTCGATCGCGAACATGAGCTTTTTCGTCAGCCGCATGGTCGCGCCCCAACCCCCGGATCAATGCCGCCCGGTGGAGCCGAAACCCCCCGCGCCGCGCGCCGTCTCATCCAGCTCCTCCACCCGCTCGAACCGCGCCTGGAAGACGGGCGCGATCACCATCTGGGCGATGCGCATGCCGCGCTCGACCGTAAAGGCCTCCTCGCCCAGATTGGCCAGGATCACGCCGACCTCGCCGCGATAATCCGCATCAATCGTGCCGGGGGTGTTCAGGCAGGTGATACCGTTCTTCAGGGCCAGGCCCGAGCGCGGACGGATCTGCGCCTCCCAACCTTCCGGCAGGGCGATGGCAAGCCCAGTGGGGATTAGCCGGCGCTGACCCGGCGCCAGGGTGACCGCTTCGCCCACCGCCGCCATCAGATCGCAGCCGGCGCTGCCGGCCGTGGCATAGGCGGGCAGGGCAAGCCCCGCGCCATGAGGCAGAATCTTTACACGCACCGGAACCATGCTCACGACTGCAACCCCTTCGTTTCCCGTCCGTTACCGCAGGGCGGCGGCGATCCGCCGGGCGAGCCTTGCGGCCACCTCGGTCTTGGTCAGGCGCGGCCATTCCTCGACCCCCTGACCATCCAACAGATGGACCAGATTCTCTCCTCCACCGAAAGTCCCCGATCCGCTGGAGACGTCATTGGCGAGGATCCAGTCGCATTTCTTGCGCTCCAGCTTCGCCCTGGCATGGGTGATCAGGTCAGTCGTTTCGGCTGCGAAACCGATAACCAGCTTCGGGCGCGCCGGGCCGGCTGCCGAGAGCGTGGCCAGGATATCGGGGTTTTCCGCCATTACCAGGCTGGGGGCGGCGGCGCCGGGCGCCTTTTTCAGCTTCTGATCCGCCTGCCGCTCCACCCGCCAATCGGCGACCGCCGCGGCGCAGACCGCCACATCCACCGGCAGGGCTGCCTGACAGGCCTCCAGCATCTGGCGGGCGGTTTCCACCTCCACCACCCGCATATTGCCCGGGCGACGCAAATTGACCGGCCCCGTAACGAGGGTGACATCCGCCCCCACCCCTGCCAGGGCGGCGGCGATGGCGTGGCCCTGTCTGCCAGAGGATCGATTGGCGATGAAGCGCACCGGATCAATCGGTTCATGCGTCGGGCCGGAGGTCACCAGTGCGCGGATTCCGGTCAGCAATCCGCCTTGGGCCAGGGGGCCGGCGGCGAGCGCCGCCTCGATCGCATCGGCGATCTCCATGGGTTCGGCCATGCGGCCCGGCCCATACTCGCCACAGGCCATATCGCCCTCGTCCGGGCCTGCCACAAGAACGCCACGGCTCTGCAACAGTTTAAGGTTTGCCTGGGTTGCGGGATGCTCCCACATGCGCACATTCATGGCCGGCGCGATCAGGACCGGCTTGTCGGTGGCGAGCAGCAGTGTCGTTGCGAGATCGCAAGCAAGCCCGGCCGCCATCTTCGCCATCAGGTCGGCCGTGGCGGGTGCAACCACCAGCAGGTTGGCCTGACGCGACAGCTGGATATGACCCATCTCCGCCTCGTCGGTCAGGGAGAACAGGTCGGTGTAAACCTTGTCGCCGGACAGGGCGGCCAGGCTCAGGGGCGTAACGAACTGCTCCGCCGCTTTCGTCAGCACCGGCCTTACGGCGATGGCACGGTCGCGCAGACGCCGGATCAGCTCCAGCGATTTATAGGCGGCTATCCCACCGCCAAGGATCAACACGATACGGGCGCGTGGCTCGGTCATGACTGCGGTCCCGACTGGTGTGCATGTTTTACAAAGAATAGATGTAGATTGATTTTCTCCGTCGGGCAAGGGCGGTGGCGCGGCGGAATCGATCCGCCTCCGTGATCTTTTTACTTTGTTTTCCTTTCAGCCCACCATGCAAAACTGCAAATGCAGCGCAGGGCGGTTGCGCAGGGGCAAATGGGTTAACAAGGCTTGAAATCCAAACTGCAAATGCAGCGCGTACCCCGCGCCAGCCGATACCGTTGCGGCCCCGCGCGGCGAAGAGCAAATACCCGCCGGCACCGATCTTGTCTTAACTATTTGATATCATATGAAAAAACGGCACTGCCCGCGATCCGCCACACCCTGCGGCGTGGCCCGGCCGCGTGCGGGCCGCATCAGTCCAGCAGCACCGCCGCCAGCAGGGCCGCCGCCGCGATCACGCAGCTTGCGGCCAGCATGCTGTCGCGAAAGGACTTCCGGCGCTCGCGCGCCATCTCGCGCGGGCTGGTATCGCCCAGATGGTTCAACACATCCTCCGCCTTGCGCAGAATGCGCGGCAGACGTTCCATCGTATCCAGCGCATCGCCCAGGGCCTGGCGGATACGGGCCTCCGGCCCGCGATTGGCGAACATCCAGTCTTCGATCAAAGGCTGGGCCAGGACCCACATATTTACTTCAGGATCAAGTTTTCGCCCGACCCCTTCGGCTACCAGCAAAGTCTTCTGAAGCAAAAGAAGCTCCGGCCTTGTCTGCATGGCGAATTGTTCGGTGGTCTGAAACAGCTGCGCCAGCAGCTTGCCCAGCGAAATGCGGTTCAGGGTCAGGCCCTGCAGCGGCTCCCCGATCGCCCGCAGGGCCTGGGTGAAGGCCTCCCGGTCCTGATCGGCCGGCACATAGCCCGCCCGGAAATGCACATCGGCCACCTTGCCATACTGCCGTCGCAGGAAGCCCGACAGCATATCGGCCAGATAGCGCCGCGTTTCCATATCCACCCGGCCCATGATGCCAAAATCCACCGGTACCAGCTCGCCGCTCGCCAGCAGGAACATGTTGCCCGGATGCATATCGGCGTGGAAGAAGCCGTCGCGGAAGACCTGCAGGAAGAAGACCCGGGCAGACCGGGCGGTAACATCGCGCCGGTCCAGCCCCATCCGCTCGATGGCGTCCAGATCGTCGATGCGCACCCCGTCGATCCATTCGGTCGCCAGCACCCGGCGCCCGGTCAGGTCCCAATGCACGCGCGGCACGCGGAAATTCTCCGGATTGCCGGGCGGAAAATTCTCCGCCAGTTCGGAGGCGGAGGCGGCTTCAAGCCGCAGATCCATCTCGACCCGAACCCATTTCTCGAACTCCCGCACCACGGCCAGCGGTTTCAGCCGCCGTGTCGCGGGCGCGGCCCGTTCGGCCAGCCGCGCGATCCAATACAGAAGCTTGAGGTCGGTATCGAAGCGCGCCTCGATATCGGGCCGCAGGATCTTGATCGCGACTTCCCGCCCGTCATGGGTGGTGGCGCGATGCACCTGGGCGATGGAGGCGGCTGCGACGGGGGTTTCTGAGAATTCGGCGAACAGCTCCTCCAGCGTCTGGCCCAGCTCCTCTTCCACGGCCTTGCGGGCGGTGGCGAAGGGGAAGGGGGGAAGCTGGTCCTGCAACCGCGTCAGATCCTGGGCAACCTGTTCGCCGACCAGGTCGGAGCGCACGGCCAGCGCCTGGCCCAGCTTGATCGCGACGGGTCCCAGTTCTTCCAGGGCGCGGGCCAGCTTTTCGCCGGGGCGGCCGTCCCGGCGGCGCTTCCCGCCCAGCAACCGGCCCAGGAACAGAGCGGGCCTGGCCACGCCCAGGCGCTGCAACGGCCACAGCGCGTCATGGCGCGCCATGCTGCGCGCGATGCCGATCAGCCGCATCGTATTGCCAAAGGCATCCAGCATGGAAAACCGGGCCCTGTCAGATCGCCCAGCCGGAATGGATCGCCGCGATCCCGCCCGACAGATTCATGTGATCGACCCGGGCGAAGCCCACGGCGCGCATGCGCTGCATCAGCTCCTCCTGCGGCGGGAAGCGGCGGATGGATTCCACCAGATAGACATAGGAATCGCGGTCCCTTGCCACGATCTCTCCAATCTTCGGCAGAAGCTTGAAGGAATAGCGGTCATAGAGCTGATCCAGCCCCGGCAGCACCACGCGCGAGAACTCCAGGCACAGAAAATGCCCGCCGGGCCTCAGCACGCGCCGCGCCTCGGCCAGGGCCGTATCGATCTCTGTCACATTGCGCAGGCCGAAGGCGATGGTATAGGCGTCCACGCTGGCATCGGGCAGCGGCAGGCGCTGGGCATCGCCCACCACCCAGTCGATTCCGCCCAGCCTCGCCTTGTCCAGCGCGCGGTCGCGGCCCACCCGCACCATGGATTCGGTCAGATCGACCACGCTGACATGGCCGCCGCCGGCATCCAGGAAGCGGAAAGCGATATCGCCAGTGCCGCCGGCCACGTCCAGCAGATGCATATCCGGCCTTGGCCGCAGCCGGTCGATCAGCGTGGCCTTCCACAGCCGATGCACGCCGCCCGACATCAGATCATTCATGATGTCATAGCGCGCCGCGACCGAGGTGAAGACATTCCTCACCCGGGCGGGTTTGTCCGCCGGGTCGATATCCTCGAAACCGAAGCTGGCCTTGCGGCCTGTCTGCCCTTGCGTTGTCATGGCGCGGACCATAGCCCTTCCCCCGGGGGCCGTGCTAGCTGCAATATTCATTATTCGCTGCGGGAAAATGTCATGCCTGAACTGCCGGAAGTCGAAACCGTGGTCCGCGGGCTGCGCCCTGCCCTGGTCGGACAGCGCATCCTGGCGGTGGATCAGCGCCGGGCCGATCTGCGCTTTCCCTTTCCGGCCGATTTCGCGCGCCGGCTGGAAGGCCGCCGGGTCGAAGCGATCGACCGCCGGGCCAAATACATCCTGGCCCGGCTGGATGACGGCATGGTCTGGCTGGCCCATCTGGGCATGACCGGGCGTTTTCTGGTGGGAGCGGTGGAACGTGCCACCTCCGGCCAGGCGGGGCATAATTCCGGCTGGGCCATCACCTCGGCGCATGACCATCTGTTGCTGACGGTCGAAGGCGGCGCCACCGTCACCTATAATGATGTGCGCCGCTTCGGCTTCATGGATCTGATCGCGGGTGAGGCGCTGGAGGCATCGAGCCATCTGAAAGCCTTGGGGCCGGAGCCACTGTCCGACGCCTTCTCGCCTGGCTATCTGGCCGCGCGGCTGCAGGGTCGCAAGACCCCGATCAAATCCGCGCTGCTGGATCAGTCCGTGGTGGCGGGGCTGGGCAATATCTATGTCTGCGAAGCGCTGTGGCGGGCCGGTATCGCCCCCGAACGGATGGCAGGCGATGTCAGCACGGCGGAAATCGATGTTCTGGTGCCGGCGGTGAGGGCGATTCTGGACGCCGCGATTGCCGCCGGCGGGTCGTCCCTGCGGGATTTCGTGCATGCCGATGGCGAGCTTGGCTACTTCCAGCATTCCTGGGATGCCTATGATCGGGAAGGGGAAATCTGTCGCCGGCCCGGCTGTGGCGGGATGATGCAGCGCATCGTGCAGGCGGGTCGATCCACTTTCTATTGTGCAAAGCATCAGCGGTAATGGTAAAAACGCCGCCATGACGACGGGCAGGAACCGGGCCGGAACACGCATTCTATGGGCTGCGATCACGGGGTTGATGCTCCTGATCGGTGCGGCACGGGCAGAGAATCGCTTCCTGCCCGGCATGGAGGACATGCCGCTGGCACCGGGGTTGAGTGTGGTGGAAGACGCCTCGCTCGCCTTTGATTCCCCGTCGGGCCGTATCGTGGAAGCCTATGCGGCAGGCAAGGTCGCACCGGAGGCGATCCGGACATTCTATGCCGAAACCCTTCCCGCGCTCGGCTGGCAGCCGGCCGGGGAGGATGGTTATACCCGCGAGGCCGAACGGCTCGACCTCGACCTTTTTGTGAAAGAGGGTGTCACCACCCTGCGCATGACGGTCAGACCCAGATAACCCGGGGGGCGGTTCGCGGCGGGGAGGGGCTTGCCGCGGCCGATACGGGGTTCACCGGACAAAATAAAGGCGAAGGAACGATGGCTTACGAACATATTCTTGTGGAGACGCGCGGCGCGGTCGGGCTGATCACGCTGAATCGTCCCAAGGCCCTGAACGCGCTCTGCGCCAAGCTGATTGCCGAGCTGGCCGAGGCCCTGGACGATATGGAAGCCAATGGCGATATCGGTGCCATCGTGCTGACCGGATCGGAAAAGGCATTCGCCGCCGGAGCCGACATCAAGGAGATGTCGGAGAAGTCCTATATGGACGTCTATCTGGAAAACTTCATCACCGATGGCTGGGAACGCATCACCACCTGCCGCAAGCCGATCATCGCCGCCGTGGCGGGCTATGCGCTGGGCGGGGGCTGCGAAGTCGCGATGATGTGCGATTTCATCCTGGCTGCGGAGAATGCGAAATTCGGCCAGCCGGAAATCACCATCGGCATCATTCCCGGCGCGGGCGGCACGCAGCGCCTGACCCGGCTTGTCGGCAAGTCAAAGGCCATGGAAATGGTGCTGACCGGCCGTATCATGGAAGCGGCGGAAGCCGAACGCGCCGGTCTGGTCTCGCGCATCATCCCCCTGGGTGAACTGGTGGACGAGGCGGTGAAGACCGCCACCCAGATCGCCGGCCTGTCGCGCCCGGTGGTGATGCTGGCCAAGGAATCGGTCAACCGCGCCTATGAAACCACGCTGGCGGAAGGCATTCGCTTCGAACGCCGCCTGTTCCACTCCACCTTCGCGACCGAAGACCAGAAGGAAGGCATGGCCGCCTTCGTCGAGAAGCGGTCGCCCAACTTCAAGAACCGTTGAGTATCACTATGGTCACTGTCATTCGTAAGAACCCGCTGAAGCTCAACCCGCTGCAGCTGCGAACGCTTGTACTGGCCCAGGTGCTGGCCGGCGACCCCGTATCGGGTCGCCGGGATGCCGAAACGGGGGAGGTCACGCTGATCCGCCTGCCGCATACCCACGGCAACCATGCCCATGTCGGCCCCTATTCCCTGCCGGCCCGGGCTTTGTCGGGCTTTGAGAACCCGGCCGTCTGGGTGGTGCTGGCCCGCAAGGGTCTGGCGCGGCGGGAAGAAAACGGCATGATCGTGGTGATGGCCGAAGGCATGGCCTATGAAACCGGCTTGATGGAAGAGCTGGAAAAGTCGGATCATTGATCGAAATGACCGGTGATTTCAATGCCTTGCCGGATGATCTTCGCGACCGGCTCGCAGGCGTCGGTCCGATCTGGTCCAGCGATATCGCCGGCCATGCCGCCCGGATGTACGAGGCCTTCGCGCCGCTGTTGCAGGCGGCGCCCAAAGTCGCGCGCATCAACCGGGATATTGCTTACGGGCCGCATCCGCGGCAGGTTCTGGATGTCTACCATCCCGACGATGCGGCGGCGCAGCCGCGCCCGGCGCTGATTTTCGTGCATGGCGGGGCCTTCGTGAAGGGCGACCGCCGGGTCAATGACGAGGTCTATGCCAATGTGCTGCACCGCTTCGCGCGGGCGGGCGTGGTTGGCATCAATATGGAATACCGTCTGGCCCCGCAGGCCCCGTTTCCCGGCGGCAGCCTGGATGTGGCGCTGTGCACCGCCTGGGTGCGGATGAATGCCGGGGCGCTGGGGGTGGACCCGGCGCGCGTTTTCCTGATGGGGCATTCGGCGGGCGGGGCGCATGCGGCCAGCTATGCCTATGACCGGCGCTGGCAGCCGGAAGGTGTGCATGGCCTGGCCGGGCTGATCCTGGTCAGCGGCCGGGTGCGGGCCGATCAGGCGCCCGACAATCCCAATGCCGCCAATGTCGCGGCCTATTACGGCAGCAATCCTCGCGCGCTGGAGGATGCATCGGCTGTGAACCATGTCGGTCCCGACAGCCCGCCGACGCTGATCGCCTATGGCGGCTATGAAAACCCGCTCTTGGATGTCTATGCGCTGGAGCTGGGCCATAGGCTGGGTCTGGCCAGGCGCCGCGCCCCGCGTATGGTGGTGCTGCCGGAACATAATCACAGCTCCATCATCGCCCATATCAATACGGGCGATGACCGGCTGGCCCGCGAAATGCTGGCGTTTATCGCCGATCCCACGCGCTATAGCCTGATGATATCAGAATGAATTCAATCTGATATCATCAGGCTCTACAGCCCCAGCTCGCGCGCGATGCGGGCGACCAGCGGCGGACAGTCGATATGGTCGGAATGATCGATCGGGCGACCGGCAACCTCCGTCGCATTGACGGAAACAAAGTTGGGCGGCGCGTTGAACGGGTGCGGGACCGAGCCCAGCCGCATTTCCCAGCGCTGGTCGGGATTGCGTTCCAGGAAATCCAGCAGGCCCAGGGTCAGGCGTGACGCCGTATCGCCGAGCACCAACCCTTTGTCCTTAACGCCCTGCGCCACATTCGAAATGTTCAGCGCGCCGTCGAAGCGGGAATAGACATTCACCACGCGCCCGCACAGATGCTGGATTCCCGGGTAATAGGGACCGACATAGGTTTCCGCCAGACTATCCTTTTTCGCATCGGCTTTGGTCATGGTCCGCACGGTGCCACGGGTGTCTTCCCACACCTTGGTGACATGGCGGCGTTCCACATCCGGGGCGATCATGACGAAGGTGTCGATCAGATAATCCTGCCGGTTCACCTCGCCCGGAATACGGCTGTCGACCGCCTTGGCCCGCTTCAGGCGCGCCAGGATATCGTCGACCCGCCCCTTCTTCTCCTCCTGCTCGTCCAGCAGCTTCTTGACGAAGATCGTTTCGGTCACCAGCCCGGCCAGCATGTTGCAGGCGACATAATTGCCCATGGAATGGCAGATCAGCTTGACCCGCTTGCCCGCCAGCAGGCAGCGCACCACCAGATTGGCCAAGGGTGCCGACGATTTTTCCGCCCGTCCCTGGTCGCCATAGTAATTCACCGTGTTGCCTGCCGACGGCCAGGAAAAGCCGATGAAGGCATGCAGGCTGGCCGGTGCCGCCACCGCCATGCGGTCCCGGTCCGCCTCGTCATCCGGGTCGAGTATGAAGCTGTTCGCCAGCCCGGGATCGTGGCGCATCGTATCGGTCAGGATGCGGAACCAGGTCGATGCCTCGCGCAGCTCCACATTGAAGCCATGCACGCAGATCACCACGGTGCCGACCTTGTCCGAGCCGATGAAATCGGGGCCAAAGACCGTCTCGGCCGATTTCAGTTCGAGTGCTGCGGGCGGCATGGTTTCTTCATCCACTTCCGCAAAGTAGAAGGACATGTAGCGGCACATATCCAGGAAGAAATAGCCGCCGGTCGACAGCTTCAGCCGGGCTTCGCGGTCAAGCGACCGGGCCAGCGTATCCATCCCCCGATTGGTGGCGAAATAGCGCAGCACGATACCCTCCCCTGTTGCGTCCCAGGGGAGGATATCGCGGAAAGCGAATGAAATGGAGTCCGATTTTCTCCCTATAAGGGCAATTCGAACCGCAGCAAATCAGGCCGCGACGGTCAGGGTGGTATCCAGCGCCGGGTTGCCCTTCAGGGTCTGCAACACCACGCAATAGCGCTCGGTCAGTTTCAGGAGCGTGGCCCGCTCCTCCTCGCTGATATCGCCCTTGATGGTGAATTTCAGCGTGATCCTGCTGAAGCCGACGGGGGCTGCCTTGTCGACGCCCAGCGTGCCGCGGAAGTCGAGCAGGCCTTCGGCTTCCACCAGCCCTTCCTCAAGCTTCAGATTCAGCGCGGTGGCCACCGCCTTCAGCGTCACGCCCGAACAGGCCACCAGCGCTTCCAGCAGCATATCGCCCGAACACAGCGCCAGCCCGTCGCCGCCGGTTGCCGGGTGCAGCCCGGCCTTGGCCAGGGCCCGGCCGGTTTCGACATTGCAGGCGATTTCCTGATCATCCAGCCGGCCGCGCGCGGACAGCGTGATCAGGGCTGCTTCCGGATCGCCCTTGTAGCGATCCTTGAGGGGGGCCTGCAGGGCTTTCAGGGCATCGGAATCCATAATCGCAAATCCTTGAACGGGTTGGTACTGACGGGGACGCCGCTTATTCCGCCGCGATGGCGATGGCGGGCTCGTGATCTTCCGGATCGTCGACGGCCGACAGCGCGGTCGCTTCGATCAGCGTGGCGAACAGCTTGGCGCGGAAGGCCTGCACCTCCGGATCGGTCAGGTCGCGCGGCCGGGGCAGCGGATTGTCGATTTCGGCATGGATGCGGCCGGGATGGGCGGCCATCACCACCACATGATCGGCCAGACGCAGCGCCTCGTCGATATCATGGGTGACGATCACCAGGGTCTGGCGGGTTTCGGCCCAGAGCGACAGGATATGGCCGTGCAGCTTGGCGCGCGTCAGCGCATCCAGCGCGCTGAAGGGCTCGTCCAGCAGCAGCACTTCCGGTTCCAGCGCCAAGGCGCGCGCGATGGCGGCGCGCTGCGCCTGCCCGCCGGAAAGCTGGTGCGGCCAGCGCCCGGCCAGCGCCTCCAGCCCGACCTTCTCCAGCACATGGGCGACGCGCGCGGCGCGATCGGCCCGGTTCATATGGCCAAGGCCAAAGCCTACATTGTCGCCAATGTTCAGCCAGGGCATCAGGCGCGGCTCCTGGAAGATCATGCCGATTTCCGCGCGTGTGCCGCTGATGGGCGATCCATCCAGAGCCAGCCGGCCGGCGCTGGGCGTATCCAGCCCCGACAACAGGCGCAGCAGGGTCGACTTGCCACAGCCCGACCCGCCCAGAATGGCGGTGATGCGGCCCTTGGCGAAGCGGATATTCACCCGGTCCAGCGCCAGGAACCCGTTGGGATAGGTCTTCGTTACGCCTTCCACGGTCAGCATGCGAATGCTCCCTTACGTCCGGGTCTTGTCGAAGCTGTCCTGCCAGGACAGCACGCGAAGGCTGATGCGCTCCAGCACGATATCGCTGAGCTTGCCCAGCAGCGCGAAGAGCAGGATGGCGGAGAGCACCACATTCGGCCGGCCGGTCATCTGCCCGTCGATCAAGAGATAGCCCAGCCCTTCCGATGCGCCCATGAATTCGGCCGCGACCACGAACATCCAGCCCAGACCCAGGCCGGAGCGCAGGCTCATCATATAGGTGGGCAGGGCGGCCGGCACGAAGATGCGCCGCACCATGGCAAACGGGGTGAAGCCGTAGAGCCGTCCGACCTCGACCAGCTTGCGGTCGGTGTCGCGCACCGCGCTGGCCAGGCCCAGATAGACCGGGAAGAACACGCCGACGGCGATCAGCATCACCTTGGGCGTTTCGAAAATGCCGAACCACAGAATGAAGATCGGCACCCAGGCGATGGAGGGGATATTGCGCAGCGCCTGCAAGGTGGGATCGAGCAGGCGATGGGCCAGCACCGAATAGCCGGTCAGCGCGCCGAACACGGTGGCGACAGCGGCCCCCAGGATGAAGCCGGAGGCGACACGCAGCAGGGTCGCCGTCACATGCTCCCAGAAATAGCCGTCCAGGATCAGCTCATGCACCGTGCCGATCAGCACGGCGGGCGGCGGGAACAGCCGGGCATTGATCCAGCCCAGCGAGGCCAGAATCTGCCAGCCGCCCAGAATGGCGACCGGCAGCAGCCAGCCGATCGTCCACCCCGGGAGAAGGGATCTCCGCGGGGTGGTGGAGGCAATCCTGCCCAGCGGGGGGGCGGGGTTCTTCACCCCACCTGCATCTGCGGTTCTGTCCAGACTGGCCATCTCAGGCCTACCCCCTTGGCAATCGGTCTTTGATCAGCGTCCTACGATCGATTTCAGTTCGACGGCAGTGAGGCGGCGAAGCGGGTATCGATCAGATCCTGGGTCTGCTTGGCAACATCGACATCGGCGGCGATCACGCCGGCCGATTGCAGGGCGATGCCGGCCTGGGTGATGGCGTCGATATGGATCGGGCCGATCACCGGGTTGGACAGGTCGGTCCGCTCGCCCAGCTGGATCTTGGCGACCTCTTCCGTCACCCCGGCGGCCTTCTGCAGGATCGCGGCCAGCTTGTCGGGATTGGCAATCGACCATTTCCGCGCCGTTTCATAGGTCGCGAGCACGCGTTCCACCGCCTTCGGATATTCCTCGGCGAAGGCCGTGCGCACATTCAGGAAGCCATAGGTGTTCAGATCGGCATTGCGATAGAACAGGCGCGCGCCGCTATCCACCTGGGTCGACGCCATCATCGGGTCAAGCCCGGCCCAGGCATCGACATCACCGCGCTGCAGGGCGCGCGCGCCATCGGCATGCTGCAGCAGAACGGTCTTCACATCGCGCTCCGTCAGGCCGGCGCTGGCCAGGGCGCGGATCAGGAAGATATGCGGATCGGTGCCGCGGGTCACCGCGATGCGCTTGCCCTTCAGATCGGCGATGGCGTTGATCGGGCTGTCCTTGCCCGTTACCAGCGCTGTCCATTCCGGCTTGGAATAGACATAGATCGCGTCGATCGGCGCGCCGTTGATATGGGCCAGCAAAGCGGCCGCGCCGGCGGTCGACCCGAAATCGACTGAGCCGGCATTCAGGAATTCAATGGCCTTGTTGGAACCGTGGCTCTGCACCCAGCGGATTTCCGTGCCTTCCTTGGTGAATTCCTGCTCCAGCAGGCCCTGTTCCTTCAGGACCAGGCTGACCGGGTTGTAATAGGCCCAGTCGACGGTGATACGCTCGGGCACATCGGCGGCATGGGCCGGGCCGGAGATCGCGGCGGCGCCGGCGATCAGGGCGAAACCGGCCAGCGCGCCAAGCGCGGTGCGGCGGTCGAAGGCTTTGGTGAGGATCGTCATCATCTCAACTCCATCAGCAAGTCTGTTGTTCCTAAAACGGAACCGCTTGCCGATAGATCCGGTGACGCCCGCTTTCCCTTCGGGTCATCGCCGGTCGGGTCACGGTCCCGCCCAGCTTTGCTCGGCGAGACCGCCGAACGCTTTAGCTGAATTTGTTACGCGCCCAGCAAGCTGTTGCCTTCAAATCGGCGCGGTGGGACTGATGTAGCAAAAGGGCCGAAAGGGGACAAGAAAAAAGAATAACGACATAACGATTTTTTTATCTCGTGATTCCGTCAGCCCATTTCCTCCGGCTCGGAATCGAGCGCGCGCCGCGCGGTTTCATAGGAAAAGCCTCGCCGACCCAGGGCGGCAAGGTCGCGGTCGCGGTTCTCCGCCCGCTCCGCCTCGTCCCGCCAGGGGCCGATCCGGCGCTTGCGGCAATAGGTCAAAGCGGCGGCAAGGTCCGGGTCTTCCTCGCCTGCCTGTTCGTCCAGCGCTTCGACGGCGCGGTCCACGGCGCCCCCACCCAGCCCCAGCGCGGCCAGACGTTGGCGGATCGCATTGCGGCCCAACCCGCTGCGCTGCAGGCGCCCGGCCCTGGCCTCGGCGAAGCGGTCATCGTTCACATAACCCTGCCGCTGGCACAGCGCGATCACCTCCTCCAGCCATTGCCCGGCTTCGGTCGGGTCGGTGTCGTGTTCCTGGACCGACCGGGCGATGCGGCGCGACAGCACCTGACGCAGCCGGGCGGTCGGGGCGGGGAAGCGTTCCAGATAGGCCAGCGCGATGCGTTCCAGCCGGGGACGCGTCACCGGGCGGGCGGGTTTGCGCATCACGACCATCCGGCCAGCTCCAGCACCAGGCCGGACAGGGCGCAGGCGACCAGCAGCGGCCCCGTCCCCAGGCGGAAGCGAAAGGCCGCGATCAGCGCCGCCAGCACCAGCACGGCCATGGCCGGGTTCAGGCTGGCCGCGTCGGGCCAGGGCAGCGCGACCGGCCCCAATTCAAAGGCGCCCACCCGGGCGAACAGGGCGTGCAAGGCGAACCATAGCGCCAGATTGGCGATCACTCCCACCACGGCGGCGGTGATGGCCGACAGCGCCCCGGCCAGGGCCGTGTTGCCGCGCAGGGCTTCGATATGGGGCGCGCCCAGGAAAATCCACAGGAAGCAGGGCAGGAAGGTAACCCACAGGGTCAGCAACGCCCCCAGCGTGCCCGCCAGCACCGGATCGAACGGGCCGGGATCGCGAAAGGCGGCCAGGAAGCCCACGAACTGCACCACCATGATCAGCGGGCCGGGCGTGGTTTCCGCCAGACCCAGCCCGTCCAGCATTTCCCCCGGCTGCAGCCAGCCATAGTTTTCCACCGCCGCCTGGGCAACATAGGCCAGCACGGCATAGGCCCCGCCAAAGGTCACGACGGCCAGCTTGCTGAAGAACAGCGCGATATCGGCGAAAACCGCATCGGGTCCCGACAGGGCGACCAAGGCCGCCACCGGCAGAAGCCATAGCAGCAGCAGAAGCAGGGCCGTTCCCCACATGGGGCCGGCCACCCGACGGTCATCCCCATCGCCCAGAATGGTGGCCGCATCCGCGATGGCAATCCTGCCCCCGCCATGTCCGCCGGAACCGAAGGCGGGCGATCCGCTGCGCGCCACCAACCAGCCCGTCAGCCCCGCCGCCGCCACGATCAGCGGGAAGGGCAGCCCCAACAGGAAAATCGCCAGGAAGGCCGCGATGGCGGTGGCGACGGCCGCCCGGTGACCCAGAATGCGTCGGCCCAGCCGCAGGATCGCCTGCGCCACGATGGCCAGCACGGCGGCTTTCAGGCCGAAGAACAGCCCGGCCACCAGCGCCACATCGCCATACAGCGCATACAGGATGCTGAGCGCCAGAATGGCCAGCGCGCCCGGCAGCACGAACAGCGTACCCGCTATCAGACCGCCCAGCCGTCCATGCATCAGCCAGCCGATATAGACGGTCAGCTGCTGCGCTTCCGGCCCCGGCAGCAGCATGCAGAAATTCAGCGCATGCAGAAAGCGCCGGTCGCCCAGCCAGCGTTTTTCCTCCACCAGGATGCGATGCATGACGGCGATCTGGCCTGCCGGCCCGCCAAAGCTCAGCGCCGCGATCCGGGTCCAGACGGCGATGGCCTGCGCCAGGCTGGGCCAGGGCCTGCCATCGGCGCCCAGCCGGTCATTTCCGCGCCCCATTTCAGACATCGCCATACCCTTTACCAGACCCGACCCAGTCGTGGCTTTCCTCCGCCGCATCGCGCGCCCAGCGGAAGAACGCATCGTAGATGGGCATTGCCGCCTCCAACTGGTCAAGATCGGATGCATGAAGATGGGACAGGCCCAGACAGACGGCCAGCAATCCCGCCGCCTGCGGGGCAAGATCCGGTCGCCCGGTATCGGCACCGCGCACGACCAGGGCCAGCCTGTTCAGGGCCGGGGTTTCCAGCCCGAAGCCGCGCAGCATGGCATCGAAGCTGCAGGCCTCGCCCACATGGCTCCAGCGCGTGTCGGGAATGTCGAACGCCGTGGCGGCGAAGCGTTCGGCCACGGCCTGCACCTGATCGGCCCCCACATACAGAAACTGCGCGTCGGGATCGACGAAGCGCCGGATCAGCCAGGGACAGGCAACACGGTCAATCTTCGGCCTGGCCCGCGTCACCCAGCGCGTGCGACCCTGACGGTCGCGAGGCGGCAGTGCATCGGCCGGGACCAGCGGCAGGGACGCATCACGCCAGGCCCTGAAGCCGCCCGTCAGGATGCGCGCGGCAACGCCGTGGTTCCGCAGCTGCGCCGCCGCGCCCTGGCTCAGCTTCAAGCCAGCCTGACAGTAGACGACGAGCCTTTGGCCGGACCAGCGGCCAGCCCACTGGTCCACGCTTTGCCAGTCCAGGCGCAGGGCACCGGGCAGCAGGCGGGGATCGTCCTGGAAATCCTCCTCGATCCGCAGATCAATCAAACGCGGGGATCGGGCGTGGCCAAGCGCGGCCCAAAGTTCCATGCAGGCAAGGGATTCGGGATCGGCGGACATGACGGCGTTCCTTCCGAAAACAGGAACGCGATGCTTGGGCATGCCGCCTGAAGGGGAGATCGCATGTCCCCACGGGTGTAAGCCTGCTTCTTTTCCCACTGCCGGTCAAGCGGCGCATCGCGGCGGATCAGGTCAGGCGCGCTGCCGGCGTCGGGCCATGGCGCGGGATGCAGGCTTCCGGCGGCAGCTGGATGACCGCTTCGGTACCTTCGCCCAGCTTGCTGGTCAGGCTCAGCCGCCCGCCATGCAGTTCCACGATATGACCGCAGAGCGGCAGACCGATCCCCAGCCCCTGCTGGCGCCGGGTCATTGGGTCTTCCAACTGCTCGAACAGCTGGTGGGCCTCCTGCAACTGCTCCGGCGACAGGCCCTTGCCATTGTCACGTACCCGGAAGCACACCATCCCGGCATTGCGGTCATAGTCCAGCGCCAGTGTCACGGTTGTGCCGGACTGGCTGGCGGTGATGGCATTCAGGCACAGGCTTTTCAGGGCCTGGCTCAGACGGCGCGCATCGGCCCGGATCAGCGGCGCGTCTTCCGCCAATTGCACCTCAAGGGTCACCCCGGCGCGCTCCGCAAGGGCTTGGCATTGGCGATAGGTTTCCGTTACCAGCGATTCCGGCAGGCAGGCATCCTGGTTCAGCTCCAGCGTGCCCCGGCTGGCATGTGCCACTTCCAGAAGATCGTTCACCAGCCCCAGCAGATGCTGGCCGGCATCCACGATGAAATTCAGATGGGTCCGTGCTGCCGGTTCCTTTTGCGTGTGCAGCAGCAATTCACCGAAGCCGATGATGGCGTTCAGGGGGGTGCGCAGTTCATGACCCACGATGGACAGAAAGCGGCTCTTGGCGCGGTCGGATTCCGCCAGACGCTGCAGGGCGCCGGCCAGCGCCTCCGTCCGGTGCAGGACCTGCCGGCGGACCAGCAGATTCTGATAGGCGAGCGCCGCCAGAACCATGCTGACCAGCAGGGTGATCACGCTGCCGCCGATCCCGATCAACCAGCCCGTGGCGGTATCGGCTCCGCCCTCGAACCGGGGCAGGATATGCCAGGTGAAGGTCCAGCGCGCCTCATCATAGGTAAAGGCCTGGCGCAGGGTCAGTTCCGCCGGCACGGGCGGCATGCCATAGGTCAGTATGATCGACGGTGCGCCGGATGAATCGCCCATCGCCGCGCTGCTGCTGCCCTGACGCTGTGTCACCGCCAGCCCAAGCCCGGATTGGGTGAACTGCATCACATCGGCGAACATGCGTTCCACATCGATCAGCCCGATCAGAACCCCATCGACATCGGCGTTGCGCGCGGTCACCGCGATGGCGCTATACCAGCGTTCCGCTTCCTCGAATGCCGGCCCCATGACCGGGACCCCAGGGCTTTCCAGCGCGCGCTTGGCGGTTGCGCCCAGCGCGGGATGCCGGGCCAGATCCTGGCCCGACCCCAATATCGGGCTGAAATCGCTTTCCAGCATGATCGGCAGGGCAAGCGCCACCGCCGCATCGCTGCCGCCGGGCTGGGCCGTTCCGTCGTCGCGCCGCAACAGGCCGGTGAATGCCAGGCCGACCAGCAGGGCACGCCTCTCGCCGGTGGACAGGCTTGCCTCGGCAATCCGCAATTCCTGACGCGTCACGTCGTTGGATGCCTGGAACAGGACGGAGAGGGAGCGCATCTGGACCGAGCTGCGTTCCAGTTCGCGATTGATCTGTGCCGCAAGGTTCGAAATCCGCCGTTCCACCCGCGCGGTCCATTCCGTGGTGGCGCGGGCAGCCACGACGCTGCCGATCTGCATGGATGCGATAACGCCGCCCAGGGCGAAGAAGCCGAGCAGCATGCTGGCCCATAAGGGGCCGGAGATAACAGCCTTGACCAGGCGTCCCATGGAACGAGCGACCTCAAGAGCCATACCCGCTCTCCCCCTTGCGGGCCATTTCTAGCATGAAGGGACCATGTCGAACTACATATTCCAGTAGCCAAAAACTCGCAGCCATGGACCCGAATTCCGGCTGGAGCAGAAAAAAGCAACAGCTGTGACCATCATCACAGCGCGGCTGCGATCCGGGGCCTAATGTGTGGATGTGAACGGGGCGCCACGCCCTGTCACGCCAGGGTCCGGATCGCGGCGATCCAGAATTCCTGCCCCTCCCATCCGGCGTCGGGGTTCGGGCTTTGACAGGAACGGCGGCATCTTCGGGTGCCGCCGTTTCGCGTTTCGGGCCCTGGCGGCCCGATGGAGGTTATGATCCGGACGGTTCCCAAGTGCCGCCGGTAGCGGCGGGATCGTTGACCCCGTCCGGCAGGTAGAATGTCGTGTTCCTCGGCATCTCAGCCCTCCGACCGCCCCATATATATGTGAAGCCCGCAGGTCGCGTTAACGCATGCCGGGGCCGATCATCGCTGTATAGGCGCGGGGCCGCTGCATTCCAGGATCGCGATTAGCCGCCTTCGGCCAGTTCCTGCAGCTGTCCGATATCCGGGATTTCCACCCGCCCGCCTTCGCGCAGGCGGATGGTGCCGGTCGCCTTCAACGCGGTGAAGGTGCGGCTGACCGTTTCTGTGGTCAGGCCCAGATAATCGCCGATATCGGCGCGGCTCATCGGCACCGGTACGGGTGCGTTGCGGCCTTCATGCAGGGTCCGGCGGCGATGCAGCGACAACAGGAAGGAACAGACCTTTTCCTTCGCCGTCTTGCGGCCAAGAAGCAGCATCTGGTCCTGGGCCTGCACCAACTCGTTGGAGGCCATGCGCAGAAGCCGGCTTTCCAGCTGCGGGAACCGGTCGAGCAGCGCTTCCAGCTTGCGGCGCGGAAAGCGGCACAGGGTGACGCGCGTCACCGCTTCGGCCGAATAGGCGTAGGTGTCGTTCATGGCGATGCCCAGGAAATCACCCTGGAACAGAAAGCCGGTGATCTGGCGGCGCCCATCGGGCAGGAGTTTGTAGAGCTTGACCGCGCCGGAGGTGACGTTGAACAGGTAGTCCGCCCCCTCCCCCTCATCGATGATGGTGTCGTGCGGATCCTGGGTCAGATTGGTGATGATCGCGGTGAGTTCCTTGATCTCCACATCGTTCAGGACACCGCAGATCGACATTTCCCGCACCGAACAGGCAGCACAGGGGTTCCCGGCATCCTGGGACCGGCGCA
>Ga0209066_10003034_pt1 | contig 19644 bp, 20 predicted proteins | sample All_14_2_FD_187198 | JGI IMG/M metagenome (GOLD analysis project Ga0209066, IMG submission 187198) | Freshwater microbial communities in response to fracking from Pennsylvania, USA - Allegheny Zone_MetaG_DW_15 (SPAdes) (version 2) ... | reverse complement strand
TCATGTCCATGGTGATCACTCCTTGTCCTCTGTTGCACAAAAAAGCAGCAGAGTAGGTTGTTCACCTGGCTCAGTTTTGGGTCGGCACTACCCTCAAAAGTGGCTCAGTTTTCGGTCGGCGACAACATGCAAAGCGAGCTCGACAGCTTCTTCGCCCACAAAGGCGGTGAGTGCAGCGGCGCTGGCCTGTTGCGCCATGTCACCGACCGGGCCTTGGCCAAAGCACGCTCCCAACTGCATGTGCCCGCTCTGTGGGCGTTGAATGCGCAGCTGATTCAGGGAATACAGGATCAGGGCTTGGTGTCGCTGTGGAAGGGACACCGCCTGGTCTGTGCCGATGCCACCGTGTTGGCTCCTGCGCAAAGGGCCTGTCACTACACCCGTCATCTGGCTGCCCCCCAGCCAGCGCGCCCTGGGGCTGTATCTGGGGTCGTCTCAGAAAATGGAAAAATCTACAGGGACTTCCCACGTAGTCAAGTACGGTAGGCATGGTTTTCCTTGAAGACAGTTTCCTGGTGCCTGACGCGAACTGAGCTGCATGAAACGAGGAACAGACTGCACATCTACAGTCGGGCTTGTTGCACATGGTGCGGCCCCAGATACGAACCGCTCAGCGGGGCTCCATTCGTACGTCGTGGCATCTATTGATCCACACATATTTTTCCCCGAGCTTGCCCGCTGCCGGTCTGACCTGTTCAATGCATCTTCGATTTCACGTCTGGCAAGGAAAGAAACTTCGTGGTGGACTGACCGGTTACGCTACCGCCGGTATCACCCCAGCAGGGGGAATGCTGACATGGTGGGAGTCATATCGCTTGTTTCCAGTCATGACAGCCCAAAAAATCCGCGCGTTCTTGTTGGCGAGCGCCACTGCCGCCTTCTGCCAACCGCTGCGTTGGCGCAGTCGCTGCACCCACTGCGAGATGGGGTCATCGTTGTGTTTGCCGACCAAAACGACCGCCTTGGCACCCTGTATCAGCAGGGTTCGCAAGTAGTTGCTGCCTAGCTTGGTGATGCTGCCCAGGCTGGTCTTGCCGCCGCTGGAATTCTGTTTCGGTGCCAACCACAGCCAGGCACCGAACTGGGCACCGTTTTTGAACTGCTTGAAGTCACCGACTGTGGCCACCACTGCCGACGCGGTGATGACTCTCACTCCCTAGAGTTCGGCAGCCTGCTGAACCTGCTCATCGTCCTTTTGGTAGGCTGCAATGCGCTCGTCGCACCACTCGATATGCTTGTCAAGTTCTCTCCAGTGTTCCTGTGCCCTTTGCAGCACCAGGCGGGCCATCCCGGCGAGGTCGTTGCTGGCATCTTCCAGTACCTCGTTGAGGTTCTGCCGCAAGATGGCGGGTGTCTGGGGCAACACCACTCCGAACTCTGCCAGCAGACCTCTGATGCGGTTGATACAGGCCGTGCGTTCTTCCTTAAGGGCTTCGCGCAGGCGATGCACGCACAGCATGCCTTGCTGGGCCAGCGTCTTGGGTGGAACGAAGTTCATGTGTGGCCGCGAAGCGGCTTCGCAGACGGCAGCTGCGTCGTTGGCATCGTTTTTGCCGCTCTTACCCTGTATCCGGTACGGTGCGACGAACTGCGCCGGAATCATGCGAGCATCCAAGCCGCTTTCGCGCAGCTTGCGACACCAGTGGTGGGCACCCTGCAAGCCTCCATCGCAACGAGGCAGCCTGCGGGTAAAGCGGCACACCAGACGAGAAACTTCTCGCGCTTGAGCGCCCGGTTCGTGACCACCTTGCCTGCGGCATCAACCGCGTGAACCTGGATGAGGTTCTTGGCCAAATCGACACCAACCCGTGTAATGTTGCTCATGGGACTTCTCCTTCCACTGTGGTTGAGATTGACTTTTCCGCATGCCAATCTTGGCACTCCGATGCCGTAGCCGGAAGTGGGAAGTCCCTTCGTATTCGTACGCTAAGCCACGGACAGCGGCTCCAGCCGCAATAACCGAATGCTGTCCGCCAAACGATCGTTTGACGGACAACGGCCAGGGCGCAGCAAGTTCAACAGAAACCAGCTTAGCGTGCTTTATTTTCCGTTTTCTGAAACGACCACAACCAAGCTTGCGCAGGTGACATCACCCACATCCGCACCGCCACAGGCTGGGTGTACCTGGCCAGCGGTTCTCATTTTGAAACGGTAGGGAGAGAAAAGTGGACATGGGCTGGATCCGCTTGACTACGCCTGCCCCCATCCCAGCCTTCCCCCAGCGGGGGAAGGGGCAAGACACCCCCGTTGCGAAGTGCCTGAGCGCGTAATGCCTGACTACCTCCCCCTCTGGGGGAGGATTGGGGTGGGGGCTCTCCCAAACTTTTCAAAATGAGAACTGCTGGTACCTGGCCGTGGTCGTTGACCTGTTCTCCCGAAAAATCGTAGGCTGGTCAATGGCTTCTCATATGCAGGCTTCCCTGGTGTGTGAGGCTGTCCAGATGGCCACCATCGGTTGCAGAAACCCCAAGCCTGGCGTGCTACAGCCCTATTTTGATGGCTTCATAATTTCAGCCAAGATCTTTATCCCTGACTCGCGTGAAGTCTTGCCATCTCAACAAGCAGGTGTGTAGGAAGACGACCACCCGCAATAAACTGTGCATGACCTTGAATCGTTGAGGGTGTCCCAAGACCTCGATTCCGTAGATCAGCGAGTACACGGTTCGCAAGGTCATGCTGCTCTTGTATTGGCAATGCTGAAACCTCTGACTTGGCAATAGACAAAGGCGTGATGGTTGCCTCCACAACCATCTCTGGTTTTGCTTTAGCTTGACGAGATAGCTTAAATGGCGGATTGCTGGCAACAAAGCCGTCGAGATCTCGCGCTACCGAGCGCGCATATGCGCCGGTGTTATTGATCTCCTCTAAGTCAATGTTGTTGATGCGCTGTTGAACTTTTAGCATTGCTGCACGTGCGACAGCTTCCCCACCGGCCGATACCTTTACGATCGAAAGAACAGTAGCCATCGGTACGTTAGCTTTGGTTGCTTGCTCTACAAGATCCGCACTTAGGCCAGCACCTTCCTTGGATGCGCGTGATGTCTTCTTCCTCCGTACCGAGAACTGAACCAACGTCACAGCCCTGCCTGTTTTTTTTTCAATGAGATCGACTTCAATATCCGTGATTTCATTTATTTCGGAGATCGCCTTCAACAAAGATGCGTTTTTCACCTTTCGCCACTCACGCTTCACCTCGGGTTGTTTTGCATCGTCAGTTTTCACTTTGGTGGAAGGTTTCACATCCATAGACTTCGTCGTCAGTGCACGAACCCACCAATCTGGTGAACAAGCGCACGTCAGACCGGTCGGGTTGTTCTTATATCGGGAACAAATTTCATAAAGGGCAAGGGCTGCATATGACTTAAGGCGCGTCAGATGCTCTAAGTTCAGCTGCGTAAATAAAATAGGATCCCTGAGCCGATCATGTACTTCATCAGGTAGCCTCCACTCGCAGTAAAGTCGTTTGCCTTGCATGTAGATGCCTGGTCCCTCCAAAAGTGATGTTTCCTTGAAGAAATACTTTCGAGACCCGCCGTGCACACCAAGTGTTGGTGGCGGTTGGTCTTCATGCGCTACGTCAGCAAAACTTTGATCCGTAGGCCTCCAAAGAACAACCGTCGTGAGCATCTCGTGAAAGTGCTTCTTGGCCACTTTAACGAGATCATTTGCATCTGCCGCAAAGGGCTCTAGCAGATCCACCAAAGGACATGTGAACGTCCCCCCAGCGACAACACCCTTGCCAAGAATCTGTCTTTGGGACTCCTTCAAGATCACGTTGTATAGCTTTCTAGATATTGAGCTCAAAGCTCCCTTCACCGGGATCATTACCAACAAGTCATTCGACTTTTTAAAGTTCTGCGGTTGGCTTTCGAATTTTTCCATGATCGTTCTGGACAATGTGTCCATTGATTCTAACCGGATGGACATTTAGAGATCCAAGCGTACGAGGGAAAAACGTAACCAGTTGGGTTGGCCACCAACTTCCGAACTGACGCCTTGTACACGCGGAAAACGTGGACACATGCAAGCAGCGTATGGCGCAGTCTTCCTGCTACACATGCGGATAACGTGGACAGTTGGCTTGGGTGCCATCTTCTGAGCCATGACCTGGTGCACGCGGAAAATATGGACACATGCAAGCAGCGTATGGCGCAGTCTTCCTGCTACACATGCGGATAACGTGGACAGTTGGCTTGGGTGCCATCTTCTGAGCCATGACCTGGTGCACGCGGAAAATGTGGACATATGCAAGGAGCGTATGGCGCAGTCTTCCTGCTACACATGCGGATAGCGTGGACAGTTGGCTTGGGTGCCATCTTCTGCGCCATGACCTGGTGCACGCGGAAAATGTGGACACGTGCAAGGCGCGTATGGCGCAGTCTTCCTGGTACACGTGCGGATAACGTGGACACACTAAAAAGTTGTGAACAGAGTATTCGGTAAACGAACCAGGACACAGGCAATGATTTTTTAAATGGTTAGTGGTCGGTAACGCGGCTTACGTGGACACAAGATGCGGAAAACAAGGGACACATCAGCGGATAACGTGGACAGTTGCGCGGAAAACATGGACACATCAAACTAAAAATATCCATATAAATCAATAACTTAATACAGTTATCCACAGGTTAAATTTATTAAAGACTTCTTTGAAGGATATACATAAAGACAGCCTGCGAGGCTGAACATTGGCTAATTTCGAAGCAAAAATGAGAGTTTTACCGTTTGATGTACGTGTGGGTAACATCACCTTCATCGATGATCAGGAAAATTTTCAAAAAATAGCGAACAGCTCATTTTTCGAAGAATTTTCCTTCCTGGCGCATAGAATCCAACCATGCGAGACCACCCCATGAAACAAATCCATACCACCCCCCCCAGCATAGGCATTGCAGAGCTTTTAGAAGTCAGTGAAAACGCTGCTGCTGTTGTGTCGCAAGTTCGAGCATCGATGCTCGCACCTGAAGCGAGGAAGTCCCCGCCAAAGTTCAACAGTGCTCAACTTGCTGAACTCTGCGGCATTGAGAAAACCAGGCTTCAGTACTTGGCTAAAAAAGGTGAACTGCCTTCTGGGAACCAGGAAGGTGCTAGTCGAAGAGAATGGACTCTTGTAGAAGCGCGTGAGTGGGTGCGGACAATCAAGTCTGAGAGTTTGCGTGATCCCACAGTCGCTGCCGGTGCAGTCATCACTATCGCTAATTTCAAGGGCGGAGTCAGTAAAACGACGACAGCTGCAGCCGTTGCGCAAGGCCTAAGCCTTCGCGGCCATCGTGTACTTGTAATCGATACTGATCCCCAGGGCTCCCTTACTACCCTATTTGGCGTATTGCCGGACGCAGATGTAGACGAAGAGCAAACAATTTTGCCCCTTTGTGCAGGTGATGTTGACTCGGTGATGCCAGCCATTCAGCGAACATATTGGGATGGCATCGACTTGGTAGCTGCAGCTCCAGTCCTTTTCAATGCTGAATTTTTGCTCCCGTCACGTCAAAAGTCAGAAAAGGGATTTGCTTTCTGGCGTGTGCTGGACGAAGGTTTGGTGCAAGCGCGAGATGTGTACGACGTCATCATCATCGACACCCCGCCTTCACTCTCGTACATCACCATCAACGCATTGATTGCCGCTGACGGTGTCATCATGCCGCTGCCGCCAAACGCTCTTGACTTTGCAAGCTCTGCTCAGTTCTGGAATCTGTTCACGGAGGTCTGTGGTGGCTTGTTCAAAGCCGGTGGTGATGATAAGAAATTCTCTTTTGTTGACGTTGTTTTGTCGAGAGTTGATCGAGCAGACGCAGTAAGTGCGGCTGTTCGCCAGTGGATCGTTTCGGCATACGGTTCCAAGGTGCTACCGATTGAGATTCCAAAAACCTCAATTGCTGCAAGCGCTAGCGCCGAGTTCGGCACTGTTTATGACGTTGATTCTTCATCAGTTCAAGCCAAGACGTTAAAGCGTGCCCGCGATGCTTACGACCAACTCGTTGACCACATTGAAATGCAGGTGACGGGTGTTTGGGCCCACAGCGCTGAAGTTGTTCGCTCCGTTCTTCAAAAGACTTGAGTCAGTACTATGTCAACCAAAAAACCTTCCTTGCATGATCGCGCGATGGCGGCTGTAGGTGCTACGCCCTCACCTCCTCCATTTTCTGCAGACACTGTGTCCGTTGTTAAAGTAAAAACTGGACCTGGGGCATTGATGGCTCACTTGGCAAAAGAGTCCGATGCCCAACGTGAGAATGAAAGACTTCGGGACGAGCTGAAGTCTTGGGATGACGCTATGCCTGTCCGAAAGATTCATCCTACCGAGATCATTCCTTCCCAATGGTCGAACCGTCACGCTGACAGCTTTGTTGGTGCCGAATTTGAAGCGCTTAAGCAGGAAATTGCAGCTTCCGGCGGCAACGTGCAACCCATCAAAGTTCGTCCTATTACTTCAGGTCAGTATGCTGGGAAATTCGAGGTGGTATTCGGTCACCGGCGACACAGGGCTTGCCTTGACCTGGGCATTCCAGTCTTTGCTCTTGTTGAGTCCGTAGATGATCGTGGTCTGTTCATCGAAATGGATCGCGAGAACCGTCAGCGAGCAGATCTCCGACCCTACGAACAGGGCGAGATGTACCGTCGAGCTCTTAGCCTCGGCTTGTTCCCGAGTATGAGGAAGCTGGCTGAGGAGATAGGAGTGCCTGTTAGTCAGGTTTCTAGATCTCATCAGATCGCATCGCTTCCGGCGGAAATACTCGCTGCGTTTTCAAGTCCTCTCGACATTCAGTTCCGTTGGGGGGCTTATCTTTCAGGGGCGATTCAAGAGCGGCCTGAAACCACGAAGAAGATCGCCGCAGAGATTTCCCTTGCTCGTGCTGAAGGTGAGACCTTTACCCCGCAAGAGGTCTTTGCACGGTTGCTGGAGATCCCTCAGCCTGAGATATTGCCACCAGAAGTGATCAAGGCTGAGAATGGCGCTTCTTCGGCAAAATTCACGCGAAAGGGCGGACGGGTTTTAATTGAGTTTGAAGAGAAATCGATTTCTCCAAAGGCTCTGTTGCAGCTGAAATCTGAAATCGCTAGGCTTCTGGACTAGGGTGTTGCACCGTGCAACACCCCGCGTTGTGCAGTCTGGATCTTGAAGTAAAAGGTGGTGTTGCACGGTGCAACACCACCTTTTACCATTCTTGGTCAGGCAGTTTGTTTGAGCTGAAAGCTTCGAGCGGGTGAGCGCTGTTGGTCACCAACACCGCGTACTCCCAGGCCTGAACATCCTGGTCTGGTATCAGCAGCTCAATCTGTTCGCCCAGCTGGGGGCGCTCACCCGATGATTTCGCTTTGCGGTTCGGTGCCAGATCGGCCTTGAGCACTGGGCGCAATACAATGAATCGGCTTGCATTGTCCCAGCGCGAGAGTTTGAGTATGTCCTCTACCGCGCCCCAGCCTTGGTCGCTGGGTGTCGGTGTGATCCAGTCCTCTCGAGCGAATTGACGTGTCAGCAGCTTTTTGACACCGGTCGTTTGTTTGAGCTTGAACAGGTAGGGCTGATTGCATGCCTCCAATTCAGCAATGAAGGGCTCGTTGCCAAAGCCACAATCGCCCCGAACCAACTTGGGGGCTTGCTCGGCTCTGAGTTGCCCGAGTACGTGCATCAGGCCAGGTCGGGCTTTACCCGCACTGTGTTCTTTGCCAGGGGAGACGACGACATCAAGCACCAGGCGCATGTTGGCCACCCAGTAGGTGTGCAGTGCGTGGCTGGCTCGTCCTGGTTTGTGCGGGTTGTAGCTGACCTGAGCACCCGCTTGTTTGCCGTACAGGGGTTTGATGGTGGTGTCGATGTCCAGTATCCACCCCGTGCCCAGTGCGGCTTGCACACTGGCCATGAGTTGGGGGCAGAGCCAGTCTTGGCTTTGCTGTGCGCTCAGGCGCGTGAGTGCTCGGCGCGGCGCGTCTTCGCTGATGATTTTGTTCATCCCAGCACCTGTGGGCTCACCGCGTCCGATGGCAATGCGGTGATATGGGCGTACCGGTTGTGCCCTGCGAGTATGCCCAGCAGCCAGGTGCCCAGTACGTCTTTTTTGGTGGGGGCGTTGGGGCTGGTGTAGTTCAGAGGGCAGCTGTTGACCCACGCCTCATAGACACCGGTGGCGGCCAAAAACTCAGCAAAGAAGGTCAGCTGGGTGTTGGGCGTGGCGCTGGCTTCATGGTCCCACTGCACGTGTTTTCGGCCACAGGGCGTGTCCACGGCCATGGCCTCCATCTCCTGTTTCTGATCCGCCAGTTTTCGTCTTTTTTCTCCACCCATTTGGTGATCGCTCCAAACCGCTGGAGCTAGCTTCAAGCCTAGCGCTCAACCGGGTGGTTGACTTCGTATCACTTGAATGCTCGTGCCAACTCCTCAGCACGTCGCTTAAGCGGCGCCCTGGCGTAGATGCTCATCGTCGTATTGACGCTCGCATGTCCCATTTGCTGCTGGATGACGTCGTAGGGTACATCGCGGGCAACCGCTTTAGTGCCGAAGGTGTGGCGCAGCCAATGTGTCGTTGCCCCAGCCAGGTCAGAGCGCTCACGCGATGAAAGTTCAGATGAAGAAATCGCCTTACCCAACCATAGCTTGACGGTCGTATATAACGCCTGATAACCGACTGGTGCCATGGGATCTTCAGCGCTGGCCAGCAATGGCGCCTGTGGTGGCGCAGCTTCAATACCACCAAGACCACGTTGTTCCAGATAGGTCTGTAGCGCCTCGAACGCCGGCCTGGGAACGTAAACAGTGCGGGTCTTCAAACCTTTGCCGAGCACCCGCAGCGTCCAACCCTCCGGTTGAAGAGAAAAATCTCCCAGACGGGCATTCAAGAGTTCGGAGCTACGCAGACCGACAGCCTCCAAAAAAGTCACAATGAAGCGTATGCGGTGTAGCGCCGGCGTGGGCGTTTGCGCATTAATGAAATGGTGAATCTGCTCCAGAGCCGTGTCACTGATCGATTTAGTGTCCAAGGCTTGAGAGACCTGATCGGTGCTGCCAGTGTCCGTATTCACCAGCATCCAGGGATTGCCGCTGAGATACTGGCATGCCGTGAGCCACGCAAAAAGACCACCCAGGATCTTGACCGCCTGTTGCTGGCTGGCTGAGGTGAGTGGGCCTTTGAATGGCGCCCAGCCGACTTGCCCGGGGGGGATTCTGTTGCGAGAAATCCAGCCAGGAGGGATGTGCTGCAAGAACGTTTGGTAGGCCAGGCAGTCCTCCACCGTCATATCGCAAAACCTACGGGCGCCGCGCTCCCGGTGAAGCCATAGCATCAGCCGTCTGGCTTCACGTTCGTAGCTTTTCGATGTGGCCGCGGAGCTACAACGGGCCTGGATCCAGGCCTGTACCGCCTCCATGTCCGTGCTCGCGTCAAGGAGGCTCTCAGATCGATGCAAAGCAGCCTGGTAGGGCAAAGCACTGGCCGCAAAAGATCCTCGATCCTGGATGGCTTGGAGCGCAAACAACGGGCGCTCGGGGGGAAGGGCGGCGGGGATCAGTGTCAGGAGGTGGGTGGCGATTCGGCGTGCTTTGGTCTCGCCTACCCCGGGCATTGAGCGGTACCAACGACCGCCTGCAGCAATCAGGCGCGCGAGATCTTGCAAAGTGTTGTGCCCAGCACCGATCAGCTTGCCAGCGCTCACGCTATCGAACCAGTCGCAGACTAAGTCGGTTGGCCTGGGATGCTCACAGGCGGTGTTCTCCAGACGGCGCAGAAGCTCCACTTGTCGTTGGCGAAGCCGGTCGCGCCGCGAGGAGCGCCGGTCGCTTGGGAAGGCTGCATCAAACATCTCCAGCTGCTCTTCTTCGCTCCAGCCGTCCAAACCCCGTGCTTCGATAAAGGACTGAAGGGTAGGGCGCTGCGTGCTGCTGGGCGCAGGATGGATAGTTATGCCCACCAAGCGCCAAGCGCGCTCCCCGTTGCGCCTGGCAATACCTCGCACCAGGTCCACCAGCGCGGTGTGAGCGCTGCGCCGCTCGTGTCCATGCTCAATGCCCAGATAGCGCAGCGCCGACGCTGCAGGATCTAGGCCTTCGGCGCTTGCCCTCAAGTACGCGAAGTGGTGCGGGCCCAGGCGGCGGCCCAGCAGACTTGTTTGGGCTGAGGTATGGGCTTGATTCATATAGATTTTTTCCTCAAACTTTTCTGAGGTGTTAAATCGTCATAGATTTTTTGACTTTAGATTATTGAAGTAATCTTATATTAACAAGGCTGGTTTTCCTGCAAACTTCGCGGCAGGCATCCTTAGGGCGCCTAAGTAAGTGCGACTCCCGCCACAGTGTGGCTAGTTGTTGCTACTGAACTACCAAAGTGGGTCTCCGGTACGAGATGGGAGCAGGGGAGGAACGGCGGAGACACGGTCGATCGAATCAACAAACTGGTCCCGAAGCGGTCAACTCCAAACCTCGACGCCGATTGCTAGAACTGGTGAGGACGGTGGCTTCAGAGTGCTGGTGCCAAGGAAGGCCTCACAGAGGCTCCCACACCACCCCAAGTCAGCAGCCGGTGTGCAGCGTGTCCAGCCCTTCGGTCGCCACGACCGAACTCACGCTGTTGGACTCCTACTGGGCACTGACATGCGCGCCCCATGGTCGGGCAAATGCACAGGTGAATGCACAGTCCGTGCGGCGCTGCGGTCATTCGTCAATGCCGTAGACCTATCTACTGAATCCGCGCCGATTCAATGCCGCCGGGGCGGTGAGTGCGATCGCCCGTTGAGGCGACTTCTTGGCAAAGCGTAGGTAGCAACATGACGCAAGGTTGCAACCTTTCGAAAAGTAGCAACTTACTGTAAAGTAGCAACCTTATGAGCCAAAGCTACATCGCAGAAGCCAAAAAGGGATACGACGGTCGCTGGGTCGGCCCCGACGGCGACTTCCTCATTGAGGTCAAGCGGACCAACAACGCCCGCGACCTGCGCGGCGCGCTACTGGCGCTCGCCTACGCGTTGGAGAAGGAACTGGCCAGCGCACAGGCCATGCTGGTGCTCACGGAGTCCAAGCTGAGCACCGCTAGGCTGCGAGAGGAATTGAACCAGTTCCGCAACATCGTGAAGGATGGCGTAGGGCGGAAGATCCATTTGGTTGCTTTCGGTGAAGAAGTCGACCGCATGCAGGGGGTGCTACCGCAATTCAATGACGACCTCGCGCTATTCATCCAAGAACTGGTGCTCCATGACACGGCCACTCAGGGCGGGCGAGTCAGCCGCGTGTTCGTCCAGTCGCTGGTTGTCGATCGCTGGCTGCAGGGCCGGCCAATGACATCCTCTTTGGAAGTCTTGGGCGAGTCCAAGGCAAGCAAGCCCACGGTAAGCGCCGCGCTTGAGCATCTGAGGAAGCTCAACGTCATCGCCGGCGCCTTCGGGGACTTCGCGGTCCAGCCGCCGAGTTGGGACGCATGGCAAAGCCTCGCACTGGATCTGAAGTCGGAGCGCAAGGCCGTCTACTTTGCGGACCCGAGTGGCCTGGCGCGGGGGCCGTCAGCACTCCTCAGCCGGCTCCTCAAGGTCATGGACCGAGCAAGCAAACCACTTGACATCGCCCTAAGTGGGGTCATGGCGGCCTATCACTTTTATGAGCATCTGAACATAACGGCGCCGCCGCGCCTGGATTTGAGCGTCTACGACGGCAACACGAAATTCGTTCGCAAGCTCGATGCAGGCCTTGTCGAAGTCGAGAGCGTGAGGGCGCATGCGCCACTGGTGCTGCACCTTGGAAGGCGGCTCAGGACTCCATCGGCATCGCGGACACCAGGGGTTGGCCAGGCCTCGCCCTTGGAATGCCTAGCTGACCTGCTGGAGATCGGCCTCATGGCCGAGGCCCACGATTTCACGCAACACCTGAACCGAACCACTGCTCACGGCGTCACGTTTCCATGATCGAACCCGACAACATCTCCCCCAGCCAGGTCCTCAATCAGGTCGCCGCTGCGCTGCCGGCCGGCGTGCGCGACAACCTGATCGTCTGCGGCTCGCTGGCCGCCGCGTACTGGTTCTTCGCCAGCGATGGGAACCGGGCTATCCGCACGAAGGACATCGACGGCCTGTGCAGCCCTCATGCCAAGGCGGTCGCCGCGGCCACCGCCATCACCGACCAGTTGCTGGACGCCAACTGGAAGCCGCGCGACGACCCCCGTTTTCCGCCAGGTAAGCCCGGCGATGCACTGGATGGTCTGCCGATGGTGCGCCTCCATCCCCCAGAGGGCAACAACTGGTTCCTGGAGCTCATGGCTGCGCCGCCGCCCTACCAGCCAGGATCCAACGCCAAGAAGCTCCAGGCGATCGACACCGCCCACGGCACCTTTGCCCTGTGCAGCTTCGATTTCCTGGCGCTGGCCGAGTGGAATCCGCAGACGACGAAGGTGGGTATCAGAATTGCCCGCCCGGAGATGATGGCCCTGGCGAACATGCTTCATCACCCGACGATCACGGACACCTTCATCGAGGGCACTTCGTGGAAACGCTCGAACAAGGACCTCGGTCGGGTGCTGGCCCTAGCTCACCTGACGATCGAACGGGACCGGCGTGTCGGGACTGAGGTTCTAGGCGAATGGCCGGCGAGTATGTGGGCTGCGCTGCAGGATAAGTTCGGCCCAGATGCGCGAGAGCTGGCGCTGCGCGCCGGCACGGGAATCCGGGAGTTGATGCGAAGCGAGCCCGATCTGAACCAAGCCATCCACATCGTAAACTTGAGCTTGCTCGCTTCGATGGACCTGGGCGTTGAGAAGCTTTCGGCCACAGCGCGCCGTCTGGAGGCGGAAGTGATCGAAGAACTCGAGCTGCTGGCCGGGGAGGCGCCCTGACGCGAAGGTAGAGGGTCGGGCTTCCGGCAAAGGCATTCCCGCACCCATCGACGCTGATCGGTTTGACCGGGGCGTAGCGATGCGGGTCAGGCTGCTGGCGGTACCGAGCGGGCGCCATGCCGGCTGGGCGCAGCGCCCAGTCCAAGAGCTACATGTGGGCGCAAATGACCGATGGCTCTGGCGCCAGCGGCACAGGGGGGGTGTCCAAATTTTTGTGTTCGAGGCGCTGAGAGACTTGTCCACGGTGACGTGCGTCGCTTGGCGACGAACGACCGACACGGTGGTCAAGTTGATGCCACATCTTACGTGGCAGCCTTCGTGAAACGATCTTCATAGAGGATCGCAAACTGGTTCATCGCATCCTTCCAGTTGTGCACAGCACGGCCCCACTTGGCCGTGATGTTTCGCAGCGCCAGCCAGATCAGCTTGGATGCAGCATCGTCGCTGGGGAAGTGCCCACGCGTCTTGATGATCTTGCGCAAGCGCGCGTGAACGCTCTCGATCGCATTGGTCGTGTAGTGATGAAGTCAATGCCCCGCTGATGCAGCAGTTGTACCAGCCATGTGGCCGGGTAACCCCGGTCAAGCACCAAGACATCACCCGCACGCAACAGATCGAGCTGGTCAAACAGCATCTGCCTTTCACCCTCACTCTCGGGGCCCACGGCCACGTGCAGCATCACCTCATTGCCCGGCAGATACAGCCCCAGGGCGCGCTGGCTGGGGGCAGCCAGATGACGGGTGCGGTGACAGGCCCTTTGCGCAGGAGCCAACACGGTGGCATCGGCACAGACCAGGCGGCGACCTTTCCACAGCGACAGCAAGCCCTGATCCTGCATCCCCTGAATCAGGCGTGTATTCAACGCCCACAGGGCGGGCACGTGCAGTTTGGATCGGGCTTTGGCCAAGGCCCGGTCGGTGACATGGCGCAGCAGACCAGCGCCGCTACACGCACCGCCTTTGTGGGCAAAGAAGCTGTCGAGCTCGCTTTGCACGCTGCCACCGTGAAAGCCGCACAGTGCCGCCACCAGCGTGGGCAGGGGCAACTTGCGAGAGCGCGTGAAGGCGGTGGGGAAATCGGGGTGGCGGGCCGAGACCGCAAAAGCCGGGCTACGAAGGTGTTCGGACAGCTGAGCCAGAATAGACTGAATGGAATCACAGTATTGAGGCAGAAGTCATGCCAGCCTCAAGAAAATAATCAATTAAATCAACAGCTTACGGATTCTAATGACTTAAGTTCGGTGCATTGGGCTCCAACCGGGGCTACGCACCCGATCAACTCATCACCCAATTCATGCTCTCGGTATGGTGCGGGGCCAATCGCTTCGAGCACGGCGAAGTCACCCGTCACGACTCCGTTCTCAAACGCATTTTTGGTATCAAGCGAATGGCCAACTTCAAGGCCGTCTTTGGCACACACACCCTGAGGCGGCACCCACAACCTCCGGCACTGACGAAAGGCTTGCGGCTGATCATGCGCGAGTTGCCATTACTGTTTTGAACGGATTAGCCCTCGTAATTCTCGGAAGTCGAACATTCCCAAATGGTTGCTACGTTGTATTTCGCGATAGGGCTCGTTTTCAAAAGCCAGATCTATTGCCTTCGTGATAGTTTTTAGGCTTGAATCTCTCGACGAAAATGCGCGATGAACAGTTTCCCCGGGAGTACGATGGATTCCTCTCCATGTAGCTAAATTTGAGCGTCAACTTTTTGGCCAATAGCCTACTTGAAAGCTTTTTCTAAATTTGCGATCAATTTAATTGCTTTGCGTAATTGTCATATTCTAACAACTTGCGCTTAAGACCATCACGTTACTTGACCAAATTAGCCAAAAACCTCATCACGATAGGTGACCGTACTCGTTATGGTAAAAGCCATCCGTAGATACCTTCGTCTTTCACTTCAACGGGGAAGCACGAGCCATTTTCAATTTTCCATCCTTTGCCTGTGCATTTGGTGAGTTTGTCTAGTTCGCCAGTTTGGGCGAGTCGGTATGCCAGTGCGCCTTGAGGAGTATTGGCCCATGCGGCTGCTGCAATTTGGTTTTTAGCTTTCTCGTAGCCGGCGGCATTACCTGCTGCCAAGCCTGCATTAAAGGCGCTGTTATGCAGGTACCATGCCAAGATTGTGATACACAAGAAAGCCACGGTAACTGATCCGCCAGCCCATTGGTACATCTTTTTTGTTGAGACTTCGCCGGCGACTTTGTTGGCGATATTTGCCAGTGCTTTAGCATTGATTGACTGTGTCTCATTGAATGCTGCAACAGCCGTTTTTTCAGCGGTCAGTTTGAATTCTGCAAGTACTGATGCAGTGCTTGCATTGATCTTCGCTGGAATGTAAGAATACAAATTTTCGTAATGGTCTAGTGCGACTAGAATAGAAAGTATAGCATCATTTGGAGTGGTTTCCAGCAAAGCTACAAGACGCTCAAACTTGAGTACTTCTTCGCTATTGGCTTCGCGACCGTTTAACTGCTTGTAGACCTCTTTAAATTGCATTTCATATGCCTGCAGTTTTTAGCGTATTATGCAACTCTGCGCGCAGTCTTGCGCCTTCTACCCTGTTGCCTAACGGCGTTATCGTCGAAATTTCTTTCAGCGTCATACGATCGATTCGCAAGTGTTCTTCAATTCTGCTTGCGATTTTTGGTAGTTCAATAATCTTCACGTTCATTGAATTCCTAATTAATTTCATGGATTTGGATTCATCGAAGAACTGAAAATTTTTTCCCTTGCGGAAATTTTTAACTAGCAAAATCTGATCTGCGTCTTTTATGGCTGACCAGCTTGCATGTAATGCATTTACTGGTGTACGGTCGTTGCAGTCGATCAACCACACAAAAACGGATTTAATTCCTGCTTGCTTGCATGCCAATGTGATGATTTCACCAGCATTTACAAGGAGTGTTGAATCACCTGCCGGCGCGTCGATGATGATTGTTTCTACATCCTCGCTGTCAGCGAGATTGAGTGTGTTGATAAGGCCGCTTGAGTCAATCTGTCCGCTGCTATCTTCGCTTCGAATTTTTTCACGGATAGCGCGCACGTTTTCTTCTTTTCCGTCTTTGTAGCTTGCGCTACTATCTGCATTTGTTGGATCGGTGTCGACCAGTAAAACGCGACCTGTTTCGGATTTGTAATCTGTGATTGCCTGTGCAAATGTGGATTTACCGATACCACCTTTACCGCCGGTTACGTAGATATATGTTTTATTAGCCATTATTCAACGTCTTCAATTTCGGTTACTTGCTTTGATTTTGCAGTTGTGTTGGCAGAGGTTGCGACAGGTGTTGCAGCGGCTTTGCCGACTGCTGATTGAGTGATCCGTTTCGGCTGTTTTTTACGGCTTGTTGCGTGCTTGTTCAATAACTGTGTGATCGATTTTGGAAGAATGCCGAACACATCATTCGACATTGCTTTAGCAATTTGATTTACTGTGTAACCTGCTTCGTGTAGTTCTTTTATGGCTGCCTCCTGCTGCATCAAAATCACGGTCTTTGTGCCCATCCCTGACGCTTCGCCCGGTTTTTCCTTGACTTTCAGATCTTGTAATGCTTGCGCGATGCGTGCACTCTCTGTTTGAATATCAAACAACCGTGTTTGCTTCACATTGTTTGATTTTGTTTGTTTTGTTACCATGTTTGTTACCTGCTCGTAAGTTGATTTTTGGCTTCCAATGTGATGCTATCATAAAAATATTTTCAGCTTGATCGATTTTCTTTAGAATGTTGTTATAAGCTGGTTTTGACTTCAGGATCCATAGCAAGTGCGCTTTTTTTCTTGGCTGTTTTGTGTTTGTGAGGAGCTTGAGTGCCGTAAGAGCTTTTACAGGATGGCCCATGTCTGACACATAGATGCACTATGTGACACACAGTGTGCTCTCTGTAGTCGGCGGCTTCGACTTCTTCCAGCTCGCCAATCTGCTATGACTGCGCCCTGAACCCTGGTGCCCGTGCGAATTTAGGGAGATCGATCTGTATGGTTTTCGAAGTAAAAGGATCCGTAGCGTTGACCGAGCGCGTCACTTTACGTCTTGCATCCGACGAAAAAGATAAGCTCAGACTCGATGCGGATCTGGCCGGCTTGAGCGTGAGCGAGATAGTGCGCCGGCACTACTTCGGACGCCCGGTAATTGCTAATTCTGACCTGGCAATGATAAAAGAATTGCGGCGCATGGGTGGTCTCATCAACCAATTGCATATAGCAAGCGCCGGTGCTTACAGTGAGCAAACCAGTGCTGCTATCGATTCGATCGTCAAGTATATCGATACATTGACATCAGTGGCGAAAAATAAGTAAATCATGGTGGTTGCTGTTAAGATTCCAAATCCGAAATCCGCAGGCAGCAAGGCCGGTCGGGTGCAGGGCCTTGCCCAATACATTGCAAAACCTGAGCGCGAAAACGCTACAGAGAAGTGCATTTACTTTGGTGCGTGGGGATTTTTAAGCAAGAGCTTTCCGAGCCAGATTGCTGAGATGATTGCACTTGCTGACGAGTGCGTAAAGTCCAAGGATCCCATTCGACACGATGTGATCACCTTCAAAGAAGGTGAATCCCCGACTGAAAATCAGGTTGAAGAAGTTATCGATTTATACTCCAAAGAAGTGGGCCTTCAAGGACATCAAATTTTCTTCGGAATGCACGTAGATACGGACAATACCCACATTCACATCCAATCGAATCGCGTCCATCCATACACTTTCAAGGCAGTCAAGATTGACCGAGGTTTTGACAAAGAGGCGTTGCAGCGTGTATGTGCAAGGATCGAGTATGCGCAGGGCTGGAAGCCTGAGAAGAATAGTCGTTATTGTGTGCTTGAGGATGGCCGCATCAGTGACCGGCCTGAGCGCCAAAATCACGATGCAAGGCCTTCACCGCAGGCTCAAGGCATGGAGAATAGGACCGGAATCAAAAGTGCTGAGCGTATCGTTATTGAAGATGCAACAGACATTTTGAAGTCAGCGAAAACATGGCGTGACGTTCACCACCAACTTGAACAAGTTGGGATCCGGTACGAGCGTAGCGGCAGCGGTGCTGTTATGTTTGTTGGTGCCGTTGCTGTCAAAGCGAGTGTCGTTGAACGATCGGCTCGTTTTGCATCACTACAAAAAAATTTAGGGCCATTCGAGCCACAAAATCAGGAGAAGCCTAATGTCTATTTCATCCACAAACTCGACAGAGTACGCGCAGCAGAGCGGAGTAGTGAAGCAAAAGAGCAAGACCTTGGAGATGCTCAATATCTCGCCAAAAACGGCTTGCGCAGATTGTCAGAATGCCGTGTGGCAATCACCGGCTCCAGCGCTCAAAGGAGTGCCCACAGTGCGCGTGTATTGCAGATTGATGTACGCACTTGTAGACGAGAACCTGACCAGTTGCGACGCCCAGAACCCAATGCCAGTAGTCGGGTAGATCGCTTGAACGAGCCTTTGCACGACAGCTTGTTGAGTTCCCGAAGTGGTTGGCATGAGTATGCCAACGCAAGGGGCGAGCATTACAAAAATCGGCGTATTGATATGGAAACGACCCGCCAGAGGCACGCCGCAGAGCGCGAAGCATTAAAGCTCGCACAACGTGCGGAGCGATCCGCAGCACTGCCAAAACTTCGCACTGGCGAGAGCCGAGCAGGTATGACCAATGCATTGCGTCACCTGTTGAAGTTGGACCAAGATAAAGCCAAGCTTAATCTGAAAGAGCGACACGCAGAAGAGCGTGCTGCTTTGAAAGTCAAGTATCCACTGTTTGCATCGACATATGAGCAGTGGTTGATCGAGCGCGGGGACGACGAGAATGCGCAGAAATGGCGGTACCGTGAGAACCCAGATGATGAGCCGTGTGCGATTCGGGGCGACATTGAGGTACGTCCAACAAAGATGGATTTTCTCGACTTCGTGGTATCCAACGAGGGCAAAAATCTTCGTTATGTGAATCGTGATAAATTGGGTTTCGTAGACTGCGGCAGGAATATCGTCATTGTTGATTGGCGAGACGAAAGTGTGACTTTCTCATCGCTTCAGCTGAGCGCTTCAAAATGGGGTGATTATCAAGTCACGGGCAACGATGAGTACAAATCTTTGTGTGTGAGACTGGCAGCCAAGTATGGGTTCAAAATCAGCAATCCAGAATTACAAAGTGAGATCCAGTCTCAACGTGATTTACTTGACCTAGAACTGCCCTTGATGGACACTTCAAATTTTCCTAGTCAGGACGGCTAAATCCGTCAAATTTTTGGCATGGCTGGTTATGATTTCCTTTCTTGCTAATTTATTGTTGACTTGAATATCCGGGTTAGTCAACAAACTGCTTCTTCCCGCCAATGGCCTCTGTGCCCGTTACAGATTTTCCAGTTGCCGCCTCTTTGCTTTACCCATTTGGTGACATCTACGAACGCGTTAAAACTTACTTCCAGTCCAGTTCTCAAGAGGTTCTGTTGGCTTTAACTGTCGGAATCTGACACCTACGGCACCTTGGTTGCTGTTAGATCAGTCACGAACCACTTGTCACTGGCCTCAACTTCTTGCGCCTTGAGTCTTCCTGCCACCGCCTTGGCAATGCGCCGCATGTGCGTGCGCATCACAGTCTTGTCGTAAAGCTCCTGGTACTGGATGGTCACCACTTCGTAGTCGGTGTTCAGCAGTTCGTCACGAATCTGCCTGTCCTTGGCCGCCGTCTGCGCATTGCCGTGTAGGTGCTCACTCATGCCGTCCAGGTATGTCGGCGCCGATCCAAATTTGAGCCACCGTGCCGACTGAATATTGAGCCAGGGGTGGAAGCCGACTTTTGTGGTGTCGGCTGTGGATAAGTGTAGAGGTTGTGCTGGTTTGGTGATCTCCTTGGCG
>Ga0209066_10003033_pt1 | contig 19650 bp, 16 predicted proteins | sample All_14_2_FD_187198 | JGI IMG/M metagenome (GOLD analysis project Ga0209066, IMG submission 187198) | Freshwater microbial communities in response to fracking from Pennsylvania, USA - Allegheny Zone_MetaG_DW_15 (SPAdes) (version 2) ... | reverse complement strand
GTCGGTCGTTGTATCCACGCTTTCGCAGGTTGCCGATCTCGCGCATCAGGTCGATCGGGTTGTGCTGGCGGCGCGCGCAGTTCTCCACAAGGCTCATGACCAGGCAGTCGCTCTCGTTGGCGTCAATGACGATTGCCGGGATGGCGTCCTGCTGAAGCTCCATGAAGGCCTCCAGCCGCCCTTGGCCGCAGACGAGATCGTATTCCACCGGATCCGTTCCCGCGCGCGGCGCTACGGTGATCGGCCGCTTGAGGCCGATGCGGGCGATGTTCCCCACCATCTCCTCGAAGGTCCGCCGGTTGCGGACACGTGGATTGAGGATCCGGATCCTGTCGGTCGGGATGAGGGTCACCTGCCTCTTGCTGTTCGGCTCCATGTCGTCGGGCATTACGCCACCTCCGTGATCCTGGCCCGCGCGGCGAGCACATAGAAGAAATCGAGCGTGTCGAACCGGTAGGCATCCAGCGCGAGGCCGTTCTGCTCGGCGAATTTCAGGCGCCCGAAGGTCATGTCGATGCTGGGCAGCACGTAGTAATCGCGCGGCACCTCGTTCACCTCGTCCATGCGCACAGCGATCGTGATGTCGGGCATGAGCCCGGCATCAAGGCGGATGCGCCAGCGCAGCGATCCGGCCGCCGTCGCCGTGCAGCGGGCGAGCACAATCGACACGGTGAACTCGTCGTTGACCCGAACCAGATCGGTGTCGGGGTCCTGTACGGCCGACCCGCCATGCCGCGCCACCCCGGCGACGATTTCAGCCACCACCTGCGGGTGGGCCTGCCGAAGGGCCCGGTTGATCTCGATGTAGCTGTAGTCCCGGACGGGCTCGTAGCCGATCAGCCGGTAGGCGCGCAGCAGGCTGCCGAAACGGCTGCGATAGGCGCTGGACGAGGGCAGATCGTCCTCTTCGTCGATGATCAGGCCAGACAACATGCCTTGTCGTTTGAGGATCGCGCGCAGGGCGTCGAGCAGTTCCGCGTCGGAGAAATGGCGGCTGCGCGCGTCCACGATTTCCCGCGCGCGAAGGAACAGGGCCTGGTCGATGATGGCGGGATAGGCGCCCTCGGCCCGGATCCACATCTCGCGCGGGTTCACCACCCGCCGCTGCTTCAACTTGAAGGACACCTTGGCGAAAACATTGTTCCCAATGTATTTTTCGCTGGTCAGCACCTGATGGACGGTCGCGCGCGTCCACGGGCGGTCGAGATCGGTGCGGTGTCCTTCGGCGTTCAGGGTCTCCGCGATCTCGCGCTCCGGGCGCCCCTCGTTGACGAACATCTCGTACATGCGCTGGACAACCCGCTGCTCCTCCTCGGGGCCGGGCACCAGGATCACGCGGTCGGTCTGCAGGCTCTTCTGCTCGCCGCGCGACAGCTCGCCCTTCGGATTGCCATGCTCGTCGATCAGCACCCGCCGCAGCCCGTATCCGGCAGCGCCGCCCTGGCGATAGCCCAACTCGACCAGACGGCATTGCCCGGCGAAAACCTTCACGGACAGCTCGCGGCTGTACTCGCCCGCCATCACCCGCTTGACGGTCTTCAGGAGGTTCGAGCCGATGCTGCCGTCGTTCTCGAACTGCTCGCCGCAGTAATGCACTCGGATCCCGGCGCGGGAGCAGACATGCTCGTGATAGGCGCCCTCGTCGGCATCCTGAAATCGGCCCCAGCGGCTGACGTCATAAACGAGGATCGCCTTGAAGTCGGCTTGGCCGGACTGGACCTCGGCCATCAGGTTCTGCAGCGCCTCGCGGCCATCGAGCCGCAGCCCGGAGCGCCCCGAGTCCTCGAACACCCGCAGGATCTGAAGCCCGCGAGCGGCGGCATAGCTGCGGATGACGTCCAACTGGTTCTCGGTCGAGTATTTCTGGTGATCGGTCGACATCCGGACATAGGCGACGGCCGGGGCGTCCTGTTCAGCGCCCGCGCTGCCGTCTTCGCTGTCCGCCCGGCCGCCTCTCACACGCGCTTCTCCTCTTTACCGCCCAAGACGCCGATGCAGCCGCTCGGGGTGCTCGGCAATATCGGTGTGCGCAGAAGACAGCGACGCGCCCGGAAAGTCGTTTCCCGAAAAGGGCAAGTTTTTTCCAGTCCCGCAATTCAGCGACTGCGACCGCCGATCCCAGCTGCTCGCGCGAGGCGCAGATTTTCGAAGCATTGCTGTCACCGTCCAATAACGAAGTGTTTTGCCAGGCGGACCCGAAGGGTCGTTTCGGGCGCAAAAGAGATTCTCCCGTTTTCATGGCTCTCCAGACATTTATCGGAGAGGAACGGGAAGATGCGGATCAAGATGGGCACAGTTGTGCCGAAGATGGGCACATTTGTGCACCTGATCGACGAGCCGATTGACTATCGGAAAGCCATGGCGATGGCATTGCACGAGGAACTCGGTTCGACCAATCGCGCGATCAAGATGGCGATGCGGTGGACGGGCGCCAGCGAGCGCACAGTGAAATACTGGCTCGCGGGCGAACGGGGACCCAGTGGCGATCATCTCATCGCGCTGGCGCGACACTCCGATGCCGTGCTGTTCGTGCTTCTCACGCTTGCGGGACGCCATGTGGTGGAAGACGAACACGATTGAAGGCCGTACCCTGCGGAGAGTCACCACGTCACGCTTTCTCATATTCCTCGATGTCAGAGAGGCGGTAGACCACTCGACCGCCCACCTTGAGAAACTTCGGCCCATCACCGGTCCAACGCCACCGTTCAAGTGTGCGATGGCGGAACCGCTGCGAACGCACGTCGTCCAAATGTCCGTAGAGGTGTCATCGATCTTGCCTGTCTGCCCGTTCGTCGTCGCAGCCCATTCACCGAGCCATCTTGTTGTATCCTCCTGGGGGGATAGTATCCTTCTATGACAAAGCCCCATGTGCACGCAAGCCATCCCGCCCTGATCGCCCGGCTGAAACGCGCCGACGGCCACTTGCGGGCGGTGATCGACATGATCGAGGCGGGAAGGCCCTGCCTCGAGATCGCGCAACAGATGCAGGCGGTCGAGAAGGCCGTCGCGAACGCCAAGCGAGCCCTGATCCACGATCACATGGATCACTGCCTCGATGCCGAACACTCAACCGCAGATCGCGACGAACTGAAGGCGATCTCCCGCTACCTCTGAGGCACCCATGCTGGAAATTCTTGCCGACCGAACCTATCGCCACCTCTTCACCGCGCAGGTCGTGGCGCTGCTGGGCACAGGGCTTGCCACGGTCGCGCTCGGACTGTTGGCCTACGATCTGGCGGGCGACAATGCGGCGATGGTGCTGGGCGCGGTCTTCACCATCAAGATGGTGGCCTATGTCGGCATCGCCCCTGTCGCGGGCGCCTTCGCGGATCGGGTGAACCGGCGGGCGCTTCTGGTGGCGCTGGATCTCGTGCGGGCGGGGGTCGCGCTGTGCCTGCCCTTCGTCACCGAGGTGTGGCAGGTCTATATCCTAATCTTCCTGCTGCAATCGGCCTCGGCGGCATTCACGCCGACCTTTCAGGCGACGATCCCCGACGTCCTGCCGGAAGAGGCGCGCTACACTCGCGCCCTGTCGCTGTCGCGGCTGGCCTATGATCTGGAGAATATCGTCAGCCCGATGCTGGCCGGGCTGCTGCTGGCGGTGGTGAGCTACAATTCGCTTTTCCTTGGTACAGCGTTCGGGTTTGCGGCCTCGGCTGCCCTCGTGGTCTCGGTCCTGTTGCCCAGCCCGAAATCCTCGGAGCCGCGCGGCATCTACGACCGCACGACCCGCGGCATCCGCATCTACCTGGCCACACCGCGGCTGCGCGGGTTGCTGGCGCTGAACACGGCCGCCGCCGCGGCAGGGGCAATGGTGCTGGTCAACTCCGTCGTGCTGGTGCGCAGCACGCTGGGCCTGGACGCGGCCGCGCTGGCCTGGACGTTGTTCGCCTTTGGCGCAGGGTCGATGATCGCCGCGCTCGTGCTGCCACAGGTGCTGGACAGGGTGCCAGACCGTCCTGTGATGGTGGGTGGTGCCGTGCTGATGGTGCTGACACTTGTGGGGCTGGCGGGCGAGGTCGCCATCCTTGGTCTTGTCTGGCCGGTCCTTCTTGGCGCGTGGCTGGTCGTGGGGCTGGGGTATTCCACGGTGCTGACGCCTTCGGGGCGGCTGTTGCGCCGCTCTGCCCATGCCGAGGATCGCCCCGCGCTCTTCGCGGCGCAGTTCGCGCTCAGCCACGCCTGCTGGCTCGTCACCTATCCGCTGTCGGGATGGCTGATGACACGGTTCGGTCCCGTCGTGGCGCTTGGCGTCCTGGCGGCACTTGCGGGTGCGGCCGTGCTGACCGCCCTGCGGCTCTGGCCTTCAGGCGATCCCACGACGGTCGAGCACACCCACGAGAACCTCCGGCTTGATCATCCGCATCTTCAAGGTGAACGGCGGCACGCGCATCCCTTTGTTGTGGATGACGAACATCCCCGCTGGCCATCCCAGATCTGAGCGACCTCCGTTGTCAGCCACTGGAGTCGTCTACTGAGCGGCCGTCAAGGTGCGCCCCTGCAAGGCGCGCCCCTGAATGTCATCCGGAACTCAGGCCGCCTGGTAGCTCGAGAACGGCTCTGTCGTCCCGTCACGACGGATCAGGTAGACGACATAAGCCTCTCGCTGCGATTCCGGCCCCAGCCGTTGGAAGCTCAAGCCCTTTTCAATGGTGGTCGGGAGCGCCTTCTCCAGGCCTTCTCCGCATGGCGACCCAGAGCAGCGGCAACCCCGTCACAAGCCCGAGGCCGAGCACCGCCCATGTCGCCCGGCCCAGGTCTCCGCTGACCGCCTCGCCACCGAAATGGGCCAGAAGGAAGCTTGCCGGGATGATGCCCGCCAGTGTCGCGAGGGCGAACCGCCAGGCATGCAGACGGCTGAGCCCGGCCGCATAGCTGATCATGTCGAAGGACACGAAGGGCATCAGGCGACTGGCAAAGACCGTCGCCGTCAATGCGGTCTGCGACCCGAGCAGCCCGGTATCCACCGAGGTGCCGAACACCCGCCGCAGGACATCATGTCCCAGAACCCGTGCCAGGCCAAAGGCGATCAGCGCCCCGAGCTCTGCGCCGATAACGACCTGCACGGTCCCCCAAAGATGCCCGTAGGCCGCACCGGCGGCCAGTGCGATTGGTGCACTTGGAATGGGGCTGGCCACGACGGCGACGGTCATGAGCGCGACAATCAGGACCGGCCCCCAGAGCCCGGCGCGCGCGACCAGCATCTCCAGACGCTCGCCGTCCAGCAGTCCGCGTGCCTCGGTGAACACCGAAGGCGCGAACTGCCAGACACCGAGCAGGCCGATCCCGAGGATCGCCAGACCTGCGAGAATGCCGGCGCGCAGGCTCATCTCAGATCGCCTCGACGGTCTTCGCGAGAAGGTCACGCACATGGCCCGCGACGGCTGTCAGTTCGGCGTTCTCGATCGCCTGCATCGACGCCACCGGGTCGATCGCGCTGACCTCCACGCCGCCCTCTACCTCGCGCAGGATGACGTTGCAGGGCAGCATCGCGCCCACCCGAGGCTCGATCCCGATGGCCTGATGCGCCATCTTCGGATTGCAGGCGCCAAGGATGCGATAAGCCGACATCTCGATATCGAGCTTCTTTTTCATCGTCGCCTTGACGTCGATCTCGGTCAGGACGCCGAAACCATGATCCGCAAGGGCTCTGCGAGTGCGGGCATCGATGTCGTCGAACGTGGCGTCGTTGAACATACGGTTGATCGTGTAGCTCACTGAAACGAAATCCTTATTCTTGGGCTTGGGAGACGCTGACTTGGCGTCATGCTATAGTATCTTAGCACTGCTGTATTGATACAGATCACGGCCAGCGCGCCGTTATTCCCTTATGATGCATAATGGTGCATATCTGATGGGCGGTCGCAGTCGATGCCACGCAAAAGGGAGTCATAGGATGGAATTCAGGAATTGGGCGACTGTCCCGAGCGTGGTGGGCGCACTCTGCGTCGCCGCGACGTCGGCGATGGCACAGGTCGGCGAAATCCCGGATCGAAACGGCCCGTACTATTATGGACATGACATGATGTGGGGCAGCAGTCAGTGGGGAGGCTTCGGAATGGTCATTGGGCCGATCTTCATGATCCTGATCGTGGTCGGGATCGTTGCCGGGATCATCTATCTCCTGCGCCTGTTCGGCGCGGCCGGACCCACCGTCGGCAACCATGCCGGTCACGACCGTGCCCTGGCGCTTCTGAAGGAACGCTATGCCAAGGGTGAGATCGACTCGACCGAGTTCACCGAACGCAAGAAGCTGCTGGCTGACTGACCCGCGACGCGTCGTATCCTTTCAGAATACGCGAGACTTAGGCCGCGCCTGCAGTTGCCCGTTCGAGTTTCAGTCTCGTGTTCCGTCACGACGCAGCGTCAAAGTCCACTGCCATAGAAGGGTTTGCCATGGCGACGCTTCCAACCAGGCATTGAAAGATCAGCATGAAAAGACGCCAGTTCCTGACTTCGACGTCCGCAGCGATCCTGACCGCTGGCGTTCTTTCCCAAGCTCTAGTCGGACGTGCCTTTGCGCAGGGACAAGCGCCGCAAACGCGCCTCGCCATGCCAACGCTTCTCGATACCCGGGCAACGAGGCGGTTGATGCTGACGGCAACTTCGAGGAGCAGCGCCTTTGCCGGTGGTCCCGGCGTACCGACCGCCGGGTTCAATCAGGCGTATCTGGGTCCGACCATCCTGGTGCAGAACGGCGAACTGGCCGCCGAAGTGCAAAATACTCTTGATGAACCCATCAGTGTGCACTGGCACGGCCTTCTGGTGCCCGGAGAGCATGATGGCGGCCCGCACCTTCCGATCGCGCCCAGTGCGACATGGCAACCGGAGATGTCCATTGCGCAGGACCCTGCAACCATCTGGTATCACTCACATATCCACGAACGAACTGCGGAACAGGTCTATTTCGGACTGGCCGGGGTCATCCACGTGACGGACGGGCAGGATGACGCGCGCGGTCTGCCGTCCACATACGGGATCGACGATCTGACGCTCGTTTTGCAGGATCGTCGGTTCGATGCCTCCGGACGTATGGTCTATGACCCGTCCATGATGGACATCATGCGCGGGTTTGCCGGGAACCGGATGCTCGTCAATGGTCAGGCGGGCGCGACGGCGGTCGTGCCGCAGGGGATCGTCCGCCTGCGCCTGCTCAACGGCTCGAATGCGCGCATCTACACGCTGTTCCTGAACGACGCGCGGCCCATGCACCTGGTGGCGACGGATGGCGGCTTCCTGCCTGCACCCGTCGCACTGGATGTGCTGCGCCTGGCACCCGGCGAACGGGCCGAGGTACTTGTCGATTTCTCGTCAGGCGGGGCGCCGGTGCTTATGAGCGATCCGGGCCAGGCCTATGGTATCCTCCAGTTCGCGACCGACTCCATGCTGCCAGCACGTATCACCCGCCTGCCGGAGCAACTGGACGGCGCGCTTGAAGATCTGTCGGGGGCCGAGATCGCGACGCGGCAGGTCTCGCTCGACATGGGCATGGGCGGCATGATGATGGGCGGCGGTAGCTTTGCCATCAACGGGCGCCCCTACGACATGCGTCGGATCGATTTTCAGGTCGCCCTCGGATCAGTTGAACGCTGGCAGATTCGCAGCACCATGGTCGCGCATCCGTTCCATGTCCACGGCGTACGCTTCCGGGTGGTCACCGAGAACGGCGCCCCCCCGCGGCCTGAGAACACCGGCTGGAAAGACACCGTGCTGGTGCCCGGAGAGGCCGAGATCCTCGCCCGGTTCGACCAGCCCGCCAGCCGCGAGACGCCGTTCATGTTTCACTGCCATATCCTCGAACATGAGGATGCCGGTATGATGGGCCAGTTCACCGTCACCTGACGCCTGCTCCGCATTGGCCGTCGTGGTCGACCGTTGAGGGGGCTTCGTCCAGAAGACGAGGTGCGGGCCTATATATTTCAGCATGTTAGCGTGGAAAAGGTTGGACGGCAGGCCCACCCCATCCGCCACTTGCCCTCGCGAAAGCGTTCTCCCCATCCGGCTCCGGCCGGATTTTTCCGTTGTTTTCGAGGGTTATGCGGGGAGAACTGTCAACCGGCCCAAGTGTCAACAGAGCTGAAGGCCGTCTCTCAGGGCAGTTATTCTCTGGACCCGTCAACCAAACCCCTATGGTGCAGAGGGTTAGCGCTATGATTTCATTCACATAATTTTCATCTTGCGCGGCAACCGTTCGCGAATTCCATCCGCATGCAAAAGGGACCGTGATCCAACCCCGCTTCATCCATTCGACCCAGGTTCGCCTTGGGGCAGCGTGCCCTCTGCTTCCCAGTCTGCGTAGCATCGCCCATCGGCTAGCTTCCACAGTATGCGTCCGTTCGCGCTGGCTCCGATGACCGTTGCTGCTGCTGCAGACGCTGATGCGTCGAACCCGTTCTCGGCCAAGCTCAACGCCGCGCTCTGGACGGCGAAGACCCTGGCCGAGGGCGGCACTGGCGATCTGTTCTACACCATGAACAAGGAGTCGGCGGGCGACGATCTCGGGCTGACGCTGCAGACCGGCTTCGTGACCAAGGCGCTGGTGGGGTTGTTCGGCTCCGACCGATTCCGGCTCGCGGTCTCGGCCGACGGCAGCACCTTCTTCGACGGGCTCAGCGTCGACAACGCGAACGGCATCGTCGATCAGCCCCGGCTGCCGCGCTTCAAGGCGTACACCAACTACGACAACTATGTCGGCGTCGGGGCCTGGACGAAGATCGGCCTCAACAACACCGACTACAACGATCAGGGCGCCTTCGACGCCGCAAACAACCACTTCGTGGCGCCCGTCGACGGCACCTACCTCTTCGGCGCGACGCTGCTCTACAAGATCAACGCCAGCGCCACGGCCCGCATGCGCGGGCGGCTCGTCATGAACGGGACGACCGAAATCCGCGGCTCCCTTGGCGAAATCTCCGCCACCCATGTCTCGCTCGCCACCGCGATCTGGCTGCAGACCATGGTGCCGCTCAACGCGGGCGATACCGTCGAGCTGCAGGGGTATTTCCGCGTCGCGGACGGCTACTTCGCCGCCGATCACACGTCCTTCTGGGGCTGCAAGGTCGGCTGAGCGGCGGAAGGAGGATCCGATGAACCCGCTCGCGAAGGAGATGTTGCTCACCTAACATTCGACTCGGAACGCCTCGCCGGGGCCGATCAGATCTCCTCAGGCGAATAACGCTTCCTCCCCGTTCTATGCCTACTTCTGCGCTCCAGATTGTTGCTTCTAGTGCGGCAGCGTTGGAACGGGCAACGTTATCTCGACGACGACTTGACGGTGTCATCTCCGTGTCTCATCCAACGCAAGCCGATACGACGCGCAAAACCCTTGACCAGCTTGGGTCAGTCCCATATGATGCATGGTTGAGGATAGCCCAGCTCTGCTGGGACCGCGTTTAGCGCGTGTAGGGCCTCAGTCCATCTCCGCTTTCGGGCGGTGGTGCGGCTGAGGCCCTACTTTTTTTTTGCGTGCTTTGCCGGGTGCTGTCCTAAATGGAGGCACAAATGAGACCTTTGATCGACATCATCTACAACATGACCCCAGTCTGCCCGCACGACTGCCCGTTGTGCTGCGTAGACGCCGCCCATGTTAAGCGCCGCGGCAACGAAGTGATCATCCGGGTTGATGGCCTTGAGACCGAGCACCGCATTCCGCGGAGCGATCCATCGAAAAGCATCTACGATGTGGCGGCTGAAAAACTGCAGAAGCTCGGCCGCGAACTGACGCTCGACCAGAAGCTGACGATCTTGACAAATATCGACATGGACGGCGTCCGTCTCGATATCTCAGGCGGCGATCCGCTGGTGGTCAGCGACAACGTCACGATCCTGAAAGCCGCTAGCGCCAAACTCGGCCGCCAGAACGTCACGCTCACCGCCACGGGCTCCGGCCTCGCTAAGATCGACCTGGTCGAACTGGCACCGCTCGTAGGTGAATTTAACTTCACCTATGACAGCGCCTCGATTGAGGATGTTGCTGATCGTCCCGACGCTTACGCAAGTGCGAACCTAGCGGTCGGCCGCAAGCTCGCCGCGCTCGGTTCGGTAACGCGCGCGGAATTCCCGATCACGCGCGACACCAACGACCCGGACCATATCCGCCGACTGTATAGAAACCTGCACGAGGCCAAGATTTCAAAGCTTCTGCTGATGCGGCTGTTCCCGTCCGGCCGCGGGGCGACCGTCGAGGAGAAGACGCTGGATCGCGGCGAGTACATGTCCGCCATTGCGCAGTTGCGCGCGCTGGAAAATGAGTTTGGTTCGCCGAAAGTGAAACTGCAATGCGCGCTACGGCACATCGAGTCAGGCGTCGGCGGTGTCGCGGCCAACGCACCGAACCCGTGCGACATGGTGCGGGAGTCGTTCGGGCTGACGCCGCTCGGCGTTCTGCTCGCCTCGCCGTGGGCGATCAACGCCAAGGGCTCGCCCTCTGACCCTGACTTCGTCTTGGGCAGCCTCCTCGAAACGCCACTCTCGGCAATCCTGGCGACCGAGAAGGTCGCGCGAATGCGCGCCCGCGCGAATGATAATTACGGTCAGTGCAAAGTGATCGCCGAGCGATTTTCGACGTTGCCGACGGCGTTCGAGCGTATGCATGACAGGACCGACCCGCTCTACGCGCCGCCGCCGGCGGCGGCGGGCGCGGCCAAATAGGAGCTGCCATGGCGCGAACACCTTCTCGGCTGGAGACGAATTTCGCGGGCTTTGCGCTGAGGAGCCCGATCATAGCGGCGTCGGCGCCGCCGACGGAGTCCGCATCGGCGATGCGGGCCTGTGCCGACGCGGGTGCTGGCGCCGTCGTGACCAAGTCGATACTCGACTACGCGCGATCCGATTGGCCGGATGTGCCTCGCCGCGTAAAGCGGAATGGCCACCGCTATTGGATTCAGGGCAGCTTCGCGAGCGAAACGCTGACGCTGGCCGAGGGTGTGGCGATGGTCACCGCAACGCGCGACACCGTCGACATCCCGATCATCGCTAGCGTCGGTGTCCTTGATCCGTTGAGTGAGGCGCCGATCGAGACGGCAAGCCGCCTGATCGAGGCGGGCGCCGACATGACGGGTCTCTGAACGTTTCAGTGAAGAAGTAAGGCCTACAACCCTTCGACCTGAATCCCATTTTCTGCCAGCCAACTCTTTCGCCATCGCCAGTCAGGAAGATGCTGCTCGACTTTTATCCAGAAGTTGACCGAATGGTCTGGAAATAGCCCATGGGCCAGCTCATGAATCACCACGTACTGGGCGATCCTCGGAGGCAGCAGAATGGCCTTCCAGTGAAAGGACACCCGGCCGCAACTACCGAATGATCCCCAGCGATAACCAAGATCTTGAACGTTGACCTCCTTGACGGACACGCCCATCCGGTTCGCTTGCTCGGTCACTTGTCGTTCAAACCAGTCCTGCGCCCGGCGGGTATACCAGCTTACCAAGATTTCTCGTCCACGATGCACAGATGCCTTGCGAAGGCAGAAGCGTCCGTTGCGAAGCGACAGATCCACCAGTTGGTTTTCCACAAGCCTGAGCCGGTAGCTTTTGCCCAAATACAGGAACCCCTCGCCATCAACGAATTCCTTGATCGGAGCCCTCTGTTGGAGCCTTGCCTTCTCTTCGATCTTGGTGTGGACCCAGAGTAGCTTTTCCTCAACGAACTCCACCAACTGCTGGTCTGCGGCCTGAGATGGCGCAATGATAGAAAGCGCGCCGGTCCGCTCGACCGTGATCTGCAAGGTCTTGCGCCGATCACTCCTGTGCACCTCGAAAGAAAGGCCGTCGACCTCCAGCCTGTGATCACTGGTTCGAGTCTGCTTGCCGCCTGTTCTAATCGGTGAAAGCGGTAGGTGACGCATCACGCTGTCCTGAGCCTTTCATCGTTTGCCTTGGCTTGCTGTATCAACTGATCGGCAAGGCTTTCAGCATTGGCCACCGTGAACCCGCTCAGTCGCCGGTCAAAGATTATCTCGAATATTTCCGAGCGCAGATTTTCCTGATCCGCAAGCTTGAAGCTGCTCCAGATGGAACGGTTGGAGCCCACCTCCTCAATGATCCGGTCAACAATCTCTACGGTAATTTGGTGGATGGCCTGCAACTGGGCTGAGTCCGTTTCCGGCCCCGCTGCGCAAGCCTCAAGCACGGTCCGCAAGAAGGGTAGATAAATCTCGGGGATGTCAGGCGCTGTCCCGTCAGCGGGTGCGCCTTCGGAGCGAAGCTCATCGATAAGGGCTTGGAGTTGTTCGATGATCTGGTCCCACTGCTGGCCGAGCCCCTCCAGGATCTGCTTCAGGCGCTCCGACATCTTCTTGAAACGAACAGGGTCCGCTTCAAGGTTCTTGCGGATGTGCGACCGGATCGCATGCTCCATCTCCGACGCTTTGGCACGACTGCCGGTCGTCTGCCCAACATGGTTGTCAAAGTTCGCATCGGTCAGCTGAACCGGCGGGATCTTCGGGTCGATCCCTAAGGAGATCACATGGTCATCGATAAGCTTGCGGACCTTTGCCCCGACATCGGACCCAAGCGACATGACATCGCGATATCGGTTGCGCGCACGGGCATGGATATAGGCCAAGCGCTTCGCATCCTTGACGAAAGGAAGGCCTTCGGGACGTGGCAGGATGATTTCGAGCGAGGTCAGGAAGTCCTTGAGCTTGACCGTAAACTCGGCCCGAGCCTTCTCGGTCGCAAGGACTTTCAGGCAGCCCTCATCATCAGAAAGGGCTTCAAGGCCGGCCCTGCGGAAAATGTCGATGACCCGGATGTGGCGATCCCGCAGCACCGGAATCTGGTCATTGAGCCCGACCAGGGCGCCTTCGATATCCTCGTCCGCATATGCGGCCAACGCAGCCTTCAGGTGATGTGCCACCCCGAAATAATCCACGACGATGCCGCAGGACTTGCCGAAGCCTGTCCGGTTGACCCGGGCGATGGCCTGCAAGAGTTCGGCTTCGCGGATCGACCGGTCCAGATACATCACCCCCTCAATGGGGGCGTCGAACCCGGTCAACAGCATGGATTTGACGATCAGGAACGCCAGCGGATCGGTCTTGGCCGGTTCCTTGTGGAACAGGGGTTTCTTGAACCGCTTGATCCGGGCTTCCTGAGCATGTCCGTCCGTCCATTGCCGCCAGGTCGGGTCATCGTTATTGCCGCCCGACATCACCGGTGCAAACTCGATCCGCGCCAGCGTGTCGCGATACCGCCAAGCCTGGACGAGGGCCTGCGTCACCGGCGGCTTGGTGCACAGCACCTCATCGTCCATTGCCTTGTCGTAATCAGACAGCGCGGCCGCCTGCGCCAGCAACTCATCCCGCGCCTCCAGAAACGCAGCATGGTAGCGGATCACGGCGAGGCGGCTATAGGCCACGACCTGCGCCTTGTAGCCGTTGGGCAGCAGGTTCGTCACATAGTGCCGCAGCATGTCGCGGGCCTTTTCCGCGATCAGTGCGGGCGCCTCGAGGATGTTGCCCTTGGTCGCATATTTCTTGCGGATCGCCTCCAATTCGTCGTCGGTCCGGTCGCGGAACATGTCCTCGAACAACCCGTCCAGCGTGGCGCCGTCCTTCACCGCGCCCTCGGCCGTTCGCCCCTCATAAAGGACCGGCACCGTCGCCCCGTCGGTCTCGGCCTCCTTGATCGTATACCGGTCGATGAAATCGCCGAAGATCTGCGCCGTCCGCTTCTTTTCACCCATGATGATCGGCGTGCCGGTAAAGCCGATCCGGGCGCAGTTCGGCAGCGCGGCCATCAGGTTGGCGTGCAGGTCGCCGGCTTGGGTGCGGTGCGCCTCGTCCACCACGACAAGGATCGTCTCGTCCTCGTTCAGCACCTCGAAGGCCGGGCCCTTGGTCACCTCGGGCACATCGTCCTCGGTCCGGTATTTCTGGATCGTGGCAAAGACCAGCCCCGGCCCCTTGCGCCGCGCCAGCCGCTTCAGCGCGCCCGCATTCGTCGCCAGTTCCACCACATCGCCCGACAGGGTCGCTGTCTCCGACAACTGCCGTTGCAGATCGCGGCGGTCGGTCACCATGATCACCTTGAACTTGCGCAAGGCCGTGTCCGTCCGCATCTTGCGGATCATGAACACCATGGTCAGGCTTTTGCCCGAACCTTGGGTATGCCAGACGATGCCGCCGCGCCGGTCATATTCGCCATCCTGCGCGCGGGTCTTTCCGGTGCGCAGCCGTTCCAGAGCCCGGTTCACGGCGCGGTATTGCTGATATCGGCAGACGGTCTTGATGGTCTGGCCGCCCACATTCATGAACAACAGGTAATGCCGCAGGATATCCAGCAGATGCGCGGGCCGCAGCATCCCGGCGATCAGCCGTTCTTGTTCCGACAGGGCCTTCTTGCCTAGGGCCGCCGCCACCGCATCCTCGGACCCGGTGCCATCCGGGCCGACCACGGTTTTCCAGCTTCCGTAATGTTCCAGCCCCGCGCCGATGCAGCCCACGCGCGCCTGATCGAAGCTTGTGGCGATCAGCAACTGGACGGAGGCGAACAGCGCAGGCGCGCCTTCGTTTTCCTCCACCTCCAGCGCGGCCTTGCGGGCATTGTGATAGCGGCGGAGCTGATTGACCGCCTCGGCCAGCGGTTCGGGGATGGCGGGGCTTTTCGCCTCGACCACCACCACCGGGATGCCGTTCACCAGCAGCACGAGGTCGGGGATGATGAAGCCCTTGCCCACGTCATGGCCCGGCGGGCAATCGATGCGGAACTGGTTGGCGATGGTGAAGGTGTTGGCCCCCACATCGTCCCAGTCGATGTAGCGGATGGTCTGGCCGCGGCCGCCGTCCCAGCCGGGCAGGCCCTCGACCGTCAGGCCGCGCAAGAGCAGTTCCGTCACCGCCTGGTTCGCCTCCATCAGCCCACGCTGGCCGTGTCGGGTCAGGGCGCTGACGGCTTCGGACAGGCGGGCATCGTCCAGCCAGGGCTGGCCGTCGGGGCCGGGGTTGATCGCGCGCAGACGGTCGCGCAGGCAGGCCTCGGCGATGGTGTCGCGGAAGGTTGCGCGCCCGGTCAAGCCGGGGTCGTCCTTTGACCCCTCCTGCACCTGCCAGCCCATGGCTCGGGACTGGTTCAGGAAGGGCAGTTCCACATCGTCATACTCGTGACCCATGACCGGACCCTTCGGTTACAACAAGGGCGTGACGGGAACCCGGCCGGTGAGCAGGTCGTCCATCAGGCCGGATTTCTGGAGACGGAGTTTGTCGAGCTTACGCTCCTCATAAGCTAAGGTGCCGTCACTTGCGGCAATAGCATCGTCAATTTGCTGCTGCTCTTCTTGTGAAGGCACTGCGAAATCCAAAGCCAGAAGCACGGAACTATTGGCAACGTCTCTTCCAGCCGAGTTGACTAACTGTGACATCTGTTTCCGCAGTCGTGCAGAATAGCGTAGCTGAGCATGGAGCAGTGTAGGTATCAGCTTCCTCGGCTCTACAGAAATCCGCATCAGGTTTGACGACATTATCCATCCGGCTTGTTCCTCGGTTACGACGAGACTTCGCCCCACATCTGCAACACGAGAGAATACGAGATCACCCGGATGGACTTCATACTCCAACATGCCTCGGGCCTTCTTTTCATCGATGAAGAGCAGCTCTTCCATGATGAAACTACTATCACCAAACGACCCAATCGTAATAACCGGTCGGCCTACTTCGCGCCAATGTTCCCCCTTCAGCGAGCTTCCAAACGGACCTGTGCGGATGACCGGGCGATTGCTCATTGCAAGGTTTGGAAGCTTCGATGTTCCCCACTCCTTCGGCAGCCAGCCGAGCGGGGTTTGGTGGTAGAGGTAGGGGGCCTCGGGTTGTGGGGGGCGTAGGTCACCGTTCGCGTCGATGCCGCGGGTCAGCAGGTCATGCAGCAGCCCCTGCTTCATAGCCCGCAACTTGGCCACCACCGCCTCGGTCCCCCGGATCGCCGCGTCCAGCGTGTCGAGGACTTCCACTATCTTGCCCTGCTGATCCTCATCCGGCAGGAGCAAGCGCAGATTGCGAATGAATGACTTCTGAAGATGCCGCAGCCCCGATCCCTCAAAGCCAAGATGGTCAATCTTCGGCAGCAGATGTTCGAGTTGACGGAACATAAAGCTGACGTTGGTGCGCTTGCCCGACGGCCTGAAAGCCCAAGTATCGGTCGAATACGCGAACTGACCCTGACCGAGGTGAACGGTAGCAACCCCTCCGGTGCCCATCAGGATCGCGGGGGCGTCGAGCAGCCAGCGATCACAGGATTTCACCTCTGGAGAAGAGCAGAAGAAGGGATACTGCCCGCCAGACTTCGCAAGCCCCGCTGGCAAGGTGCTTTTCGGCAACTCTTCGATGCGCGGGCCAAGCAGAGCCCGTTTAGGCTCAGACATACCCCAACCCCTTCAGGAACCCGGCCAGCTTGCCCGTCGCCTCGGCCCGCGCGCCTTCGATCTGGGTCAGGGTCACGCGATACTTGTCCCACCAGTTTTCAAACGCCGCCACGATCTGCCCGCGCTGCGCGGCGATGTAGCGGGTCAGGATCTTTTCCATGTCGCCGTGCAGGATCTTCAGGATCAGCGCCGCCGCATCCGCCTCGGTCAGCCCGTCCACGGCCCCGTTGATCGCATCGGTGAACTGCGCGTGCTTGGCCTTCAGCGTCTTCTTGACCTCGGCCAGTTCCTTTTTCCACCGCTTCACCTGCGCCTCGTCCACGGGTTCCGCGTCATCCTCCTCTTCCTCGCCCTCCTCGGGCGTGGCGGTCGCGGCCTTGATCTGGGCGTCGAGTTCCGCTTTGCGCGCCTCCAGCTCCGCAATCTCGCGCACGAAGCCGCCCATCAGGAAGCTGACCAGCTTGTGGTCCAACGGGCTTTCCTTGTGGCCCTTGTCCTCCAGCGCGGTGACGATGGAGGTGCGCCAGGCGTCGACCACCCCCCGGCCATCGCGCGCCATGAGGGTGAGGAAGTCGAACCGCGACGCCTGCCAGAACTGCGCGATGATGCCCCGCACGGTAAAGGGGTCGAGCATGGCCAGCCCCTCCAGCGTTTGCGAAAAGCTGGACAGGAGTTCATCGCGGAGATTGATGAGGGCGGCCGCCTGATCGGCCCCGGCCAGCGCCACGATCCCGTCCTGATGCGCGACCCACCAGGCGTTGAAGGCGGTACGGATTTCCGCCTCGCGCGCTTGCAGGCCCGCGTCGGCCTCGATGGCGGGTTTCAGGTCGGATTTCGCGGTCAGGTGCGGGGCGAAGTCGAGGTATCGGTCATCGCGGGGGACCAGCAGGTCCATCGGGTTCAGCCCATGGGCGCGGAACAGGTCGGCCTTCGCCGCGACCTCGGCTCGCGGGATGCCGCCCACCAGATGCGCGCGCACGTCATGCGGTTCGGGCGGCGGCGCGTTGTCGGCATAACGGCGGATGTTCAGGTTGAAGTCGTTGTCGCGCAGGGTGTCGATGTCGACGATGGCCGAAAAGCCGGGGATCTCGCGGTATTCTTCGAAGGTGGTGACGATCTTTTCGATGTGCTCAGGCATCAGGTGGTTCTGCGCCCGGCCTTCGAAATATTCGCGGTCGGCGTTGATGAAGAGGATCTTGCCCTGCCGGTCCTTCGGCTTGCCAGACACAAGGTTCGCGCCAATATGGACGCGCTGGCGCAGGACAATTACGCAGGCCGGGATGCCGGTGCCGTAGAACAGCTGGGGACCGAGGCCGATGATCGCCTCGATCTGGTCCTGTTCGATGATCTTCTGGCGGATCTTGCCCTCGTCGCCCCCGCGAAACAGCACCCCGTGGGGCATGACGGTGGCAATCATGCCGCCGTCGCGGGTGACGTGCAGCATGTGCTGGAGGAACATGAGATCGGCCTTCTTGGCGCCGCGCGGAACCTCGTGGAAAAAGCGTTCGGGGAACTTGGGCTGCCACGTGTATTCGCCGGACCGGTCCTTGTCCTTTGACCCCCAGGGGAGGGAGAACGGGGGATTGGTCAGGATGCGGTCGAACCGGCGGAGTTCGCCGTTCTCGACATGCTGGGGCTCGCCCAGAGTATCCTCGTTGCGCAGGTCAGCGCTGCTGATCCCGTGCAGCAGCATGTTCATCTTGGCGATGGACCAGACGGTGCCCGCGTTTTCCTGCCCGAAAAGGTTGGCCTTGCGCCCATCCTGTCCGTGCTCGTCGATATAGTCCTTGGCCGCGATCAGCATGCCACCCGACCCACAGCAGGGGTCATAGATGTCATGTTCAAGGGTCGGCTTCAGGAGGCGCACCATCATTCGGACTACGGACCGAGGCGTATAGAATTCACCGCCCTTCTTTCCAGCGGAGTCAGCGAATTCGGCAATCAGGTATTCGTAGGCGGCGCCAAGCAGGTCGGGGAATTCGAAGTCCTCGTTCCGAAGGCGGATTTCCCCGAAATGGGTGATCAACTGGCGCAGCTTCTGGTCGCTGATTTTGCTCTGGCCAACCTTGCGCGTGAAGTCGATGTGGTCGAGAACGCCTTCAAGCGCGATGTTTTCGGACTCGATCCCTCCAAGGGCCTTGTTCAGCTTGTCGCCAATGTTTTCATGGGCTTCATCAACAAGGAAGGTAAACCGGGACTGCGGTGGAACCCAGAACGTGCCGCTGCGACCATACCAGACTTTGTTTTCTGCATCCTCGGCCGCGCGATCCGGCGCGATCCCGTTTCCAATGCGCTTTTCAATTACCTCCTGCCGGGCCTGCTCGAAAACGTCGGAGCAGCGTTTCAGGAATAGCATTCCGAAGATGTATTCCTTGAATTCTGATGCATCCATCTTGCCGCGCAGAATATCGGCAGCGCTGAACAGGTGGCGCTCAAGTTGTGGCAGGGTCAAAGGCATTGGTTGCTCGCTTGGAAGGTCTGAGCAAAGTGCACCAGCCTTCAGCCTAGGGCAATGTCTGTGGCTCCTGAATCGTGACCAGACGCGTCAGTTCGCTTGACTGACTATCCCAGTTCGCGGGAAACGGCTCGAACATACGCACCAGCGTCACCTCTGGCCCCTTCTTCCCGTCCAGGATCGCCTCGACGATGTCGGGCGCGAGAAGCGTCAGGCGCAGGACGCGGGTCATGTAGGAGGGCGCGATCCCCTCTCGCTCGGCCAGTTCGGCGATGGTGGCGAACTCACCCGACTCGAGCATCCGCTTCCAGCGGAAGGCGCGGGCCAGCGCCTTGACCAGCGTGCTGTCCGGCGTGCGCTCTGGTCGGACGCGGTCGGGCAGTTGCATCTCCTTGCGTCCGCCGCGCTTCACGATGCGGAATGGCACGTGGATTGTGACCGTCTCGGGGACCGCCGTCGCGCGGGTCATGCTGCTGCTCCGATGCTGCCAGACAGCATCTCGCGCGCGAGCCCTCCGAGGCCGTCCATCCGGAGCCGGAAGTTGAGCCCGTTCGTGCCGATATCGACGCGCTCAACCAGCAGCGTGACAATGCGGGCCTGCTCTGCGGGGAAGAGTTCGTCCCACAGCGGATCGAGCTGCTGCAAGGCCGCGCGTGCGTCGGCCTCGGAGATGTCTTCGGCGTAGGCACGCGCCGCCTTCAAGGTCCCCGCAACAATCTCCGGCTGGCGAAAGACGGCGCGAAGCTGGTCGATCACCGCCGCCTCGATATCGCCCGCGGGCACGCGGCCGACCGGGCACGACCCAGCGCCATGCTTCAGCACCGTCTGGCTGACATAGTAGC
>Ga0209066_10003032_pt1 | contig 19652 bp, 12 predicted proteins | sample All_14_2_FD_187198 | JGI IMG/M metagenome (GOLD analysis project Ga0209066, IMG submission 187198) | Freshwater microbial communities in response to fracking from Pennsylvania, USA - Allegheny Zone_MetaG_DW_15 (SPAdes) (version 2) ... | reverse complement strand
TGCTTCCTTCTTTCGTAGAGCCCTTCAGGCGCCTTCCTCGCATCAATGCTTTCCATGTCCGGATGATAACAAAACAGCTCGCAGAAAGAAACCGAAAAAATGTCAATATTTAGTTGCCGAGTCTATAAGATAGTTTATGGGTTAGGACTGACACATTGTTCGAAAACAATGAGATGAAAACGGCATATCGAATTATGGTTGCTGCAGGCTGAGAAAGTGATGACACGAATCCTCACAAAAGTGGCTGGCGGCAAACTGAGGGATTGGGAATGAGCGTCGTAAGAAGAGCGCTGCGCATCTGTAAATGGGTCATAGGCTTGGCGTTTGCATTGCTTGTGATCGGCCCCGGTCTCTTTCTGACCATCAGCACTGGTGTTCGAGTGGCCTGTCCCTATATGCCTGACTGGAAAACCGTTTTGGTTGCCATATGCTTACAGGTTGCCATCTGTCTGGGCTTTGTCATCTCTGTCATGCGGAAGAAAATTCAAGGGCCGATCGTTGTCGCGATGGTACTCGGCGCGATTACAAGCAATGCGGTATGCTCTGCCGTGGCCTGTGTGTTGGCCTATCAGGAATATGAAGGAACGGCCGCTTATCGTCAAGCGATTGGGCCTCTTGGAGGTCATGACCTGAATTTGCCAGACCCCGACGCTGAGGTCAGCAAGGTTGAGGTCGGACTGCTTCGCGGTCCTCAAGAAGAAAATGACCCTATCCCTCCTCTTGTGGCCTGCACAAACCGCGCGGCCATAAGGAATCTGCTTGTCGTGCTGCGGCAAGGTAAAAAAGCAGAAGGGCATAAGTGCAGCAGCGCGGGCGTGATCTGCCTGCACACGGAAACAGGCTCTTTGGAAAAGATAGAGTTCCTTGCCGGACACTCATGGAGGCACTACGAGTTTCGCCATGGGTCCGGGTTATACCGGGTTTCCAAGTCCACATTCCTGGACGCGCTCACGCGTCTAGGCTTTGACCCTCAGATGCTTCTTTCCCCTTCGGCTGAAGCTCAAGCTGCTCAAAACCACTGAGTCGCGCGTGATAAACCAGGCCATATACCATAGGGCGGCAGAAGGGTGGCCGGCTCACGCCGTCCACCTGCAGACTAGGTTGTGCGGCCGGCTCGGAGATCCGGCCCTACCGTCCCACCTGCAGTCTCACGTGCGACGGTAGGGCGGTCGCGCCGCGACCGCCGACCTGCACTCAACGGCCGGGGTGGAGCCCGGCCCTCCCGCTTAAGGCTCGCGTTTTGCCGATGATTCCATGCCCACGCAGGGCTCGACCTCCGGGCGAGCCGCATCACGGGGCGGGGCGGACGACGAACACTTTGTCGTTCACGCGCACGCGCGCTTCACAGGGGAAGGTGATCCAAGTGCCGCGCTCGGCGCGGGTGCAGACCTCTTCGTCGCGGCGCAGGGCGGTGACGGTCAGGTCGACGACGCCGGTGGTCGGCCCGTGGATCGAGAGCGCGTCGCCCAGCGCGACCGGCTGGTCCTGGATCTGGATCTGCGCCATGCGGGCTTTCGGGTAGTAGTTCAGCACGGCGCCGACGTAGAGCTTCTTGGAGGTGGCCTGATTCGCGTCGGTGTCCGTGTACTGTTCGGCGCCTGGGCGGCCGTGGAAGAGTCCGACGCCGAATTCGCGGTGGTAGACGCGCGCGCAGTCGGCCGTCAGCCGCTCGGCGAGGGCGGCCGAGAAGGTGCCGCCGAGCACCGCCGCGACGGCGGCGCGGTAGGCGGTCACCACGGCTTTGACGTACTCGGGGTTGCGCGCGCGGCCTTCGATCTTGAACGAGGCGATGCCGGCGGCCATGAGCCGGTCGACGAACGGCAGGGAACAGAGGTCGCGCGCCGAGAGCACGGTGTGGGGCGTCACGACGAAGGCGGCGTCGGCGTTGTCGCCGTCGCGCACCTCCCGGATCAGGAACTCGCGGCGGCAGGGCTGGTGGCACTCGCCGCGGCTGCTCGAACAGCCGTAGGCGTCGTGCGAGAGCAGGCAGCGGCCGGAGACCGCCACGCAGACCGCGCCGTGGACGAACGTCTCGATCTCGATGCCGGAGGTCCGCGCGATCTCGGCGACCTCCTCCAGCGTGCATTCGCGGGCCAGCACGACGCGGCTGGCGCCTTGGGCTTTCAGGAAGCGCGCGGCGGCCGAATTGGAGCACGACATCTGCGTGGAGATGTGGAACGGGAGTCCCAAGGTTTTGCAGGCCTCTACCGCCGCCCAGTCCGCGACGATTGCGGCGTCGATGTGGGGCTGGGCGAAGCGGAGCGTCTGCTCCAGCTCCGGCAATTCGGACTCAAACAGGATGCTGTTCAGCGTGAGATAAAGCCGCACACCGCGCTCGCGGCATCGCCGCGCGGCTTCGGGCAGCGTCTCGCGCGTGAAGTTGCGCGTGGCCATCTGGCGCATGTTGAAGGTCGCGAGGCCGAGGTAAACCGCGTCCGCGCCCGCGTCGAGCGCGGCTTGGAGGCAGGTCATGTCGCCGGCCGGCGCCAGGATTTCAGGTGCTTGTGGCATAAGTGAGGCCGAGTATACGGCAACGCGCGCGGCGGAAGAAGCCAGAAGTCAGGGGGAAGGAATGAGGAGTTAGGAATTGGGGGGATGCGGTTAGTACCTTAAAAAAACCGCCAACGGCAACAAGTTGTTTTCCCGCCAAGAGGCTAAGACGCCAAGGGGGCTTGGCGGCTTGGCGGCTTTGCGCCTTTGCAGGAGAAAAATGTCAGGTGTGATTCCACATTGGGGCTAAGGGCTTTTCTTCTACTCCTCATTCCTAACTCCTAATTGGCCCTGCGCCTGCGGATCTCGATGAGGATCAGGACGACGGCAATGAGGTAGCCGATCCAGATGAGGTGCAGCAGGGGCCCCAAGCCTGTGACATCGGTGAGCGGGCCGAGGGCCCACATGACCATGGCGGCGATGCCCCACGAGCCGCCGCTGATCAGGCCCATGCGCTGGCTGAAGCGCATGGAGGTGGCCGCGTAGCGCGCCAGCGTGATGCAGAGCGGGAAGCCGGTGTAGACGATGAATCCGGTGAAGGCCAGCAGGGCCGCGGCGGCCTTCGTGTGCGGGGCGAGCCACAGGTAGAGCGCCGTGAGCGGCGCGCCGACGAGGGTCGCGAAGAGCAGGACGCGCAGGTGGCCGAGGCGCGGCGCGAGGGCGCCCCAGGTGACGGCGCCGACCATGCCGCCGAGGCCGAAGAGCGTGAAGGAGAAGCCGCTGAAAGAAAGCGAGAAGCCGACCTCCTCGTGCAGGTAGGAGGGCAGCAAGGTCGCCTGGATCTGCGAGCAGGTGGCCAGGATGGCGGCCATCACGAAGAGCGGGCCGTAAGGGATGCTCGGGATGTTGTCCCGCGGCTTGACCTCCTCTTGGGCCTTGTCCGATTCGACCGGCAGGCGGAGCCCGCTGGTGTAGAGCGCCAAGGCGGCGACCGGGGCGATCGCGTAGAGCCAGAGCAGGCTGCCCAGGCCGAAGCGCTCGGTCAGCGTCGAGGAGAGGAGCGCGCCGCTGGCGAAGCCCATGAAGCCGGCCACCATAAAGACCGCGGTCGCGAGCGAGGCGGGCAGCTTGTCGAGGCCGTGGACGGCGCGCAGCCCTTCGGGGTGGACGGTCGCGATGCCGAAGCCCGCCACGAGCGTGACCAGCGACATCCAGACCACGCTGAGGGGCCCGGCGGGCAGGCCGGGGATGAACACCGCCGACCCCGCGAGCAGCACGCCGAGGCAGATCAGTTTGGGGCTGCTCCAGGTGGCGCGCAGGTGCCCGACGGGGATCTGGAAGATGTTCGAGGCGAAGCCGAGCAGGGAGGTGACGAAAATCAGCATCGCGATCGAGACGCCGTAGTGGTCGCGCATCGGGATGATCACCGGCGCGATGATGCCGCCATAGGTGTCGGCCACGGCGTGGGCGAAGGTCAACGCCAACAGCTGGCGCCACTGCTGTCCGACGGTAGAGGAAGAGGGGTTCATGGGAGCATCACAACCGGGGTAAGGGGTGAAAAAGAAGCCCAGATGATAGGGGTTGCCCGCGGTGGCGTCAAGGCGGCGCCTGCGGCCGGGACGGGCCGGGACCGAAACGGGCGCAGGTCGGGCGTGGCGTTTTCGCTTGGTCAGGGCGAACCGGATAGGATACTATTAAAACCTAGGTTGATCGTGGTTAAAGGTGCATAAGGAGTCGAGCGTTATGAGCCTGAATGGAATTTCCGGGGCCCTGGCTTTCGTGCTTGGCCTCTGTGCGGTCTCTGTCTATGCGGCGGATCAAGTGTGGTTTGACGCGTCCGCGGACAACACGTGGAGCACCAACGCGCTGACGTGGGACGCCGGGGCCTTGTGGGTCAACGGCAACGGCGCGGTCTTCTCCGGGGCGGGCGGCACGATCGCGGGCGAGACGGTGGAGGTCTCCAACGATGTCGTCGTGGCGGGCATCGCGTTCCAGACCAACGGCTACGTGATCGCCGACGCGGACGGCAACGGGACCTTGACCCTGGCGGGCGCGCCGAGCGTGGTCGCCGTGGCGAATGCGGGAGACGCCGCGGTCGTCAGCGAGGTGGTCGCGGGGAACGGGTTCCAGAAGACAGGCGCGGGACGCCTGCAGCTCACCGCAGCCAACACCTATACGGGCGTGACCACCGTCAGCGCGGGCACGCTGCGGCTCAACGCCAACACGGCCTCGGTGCTGGGCGCCAGCGGAGCCGGGAACCATACCGTCGTGGAAGACGGCGCCACGTTGGACGTGTATTCCGCCTACTCCGGCAACGTGAACGAAGATTTCGTCATCCAAGGGGCGGGCGTGGGCGGTCTCGGCGCGCTCGTCAACACCGGGCCCACGCCCTATTACAACGTGGGATACCGGAACCTGACGCTGACCGGGGCTGCGACCCTCGGCGGCTCGCAGCGGTTCGACATGGCGGGCAACGGCACCTTCACCGGCAACGGCTTCACCCTGACCAAGGCGGGGGGCTTCGAGCTGGCGGTCAGCCGCGCGGTCAACGGCAGCCCGATCGTGATCAACGCGGGCAACTACACGATCCAGCACGTGGACGCGCTGGGCGGGGCGACCGCGGGGGATACGACGCTCAACGGCGGCAAATTGCTGGCGTGGGGCAACTACACCGTGGCAGAGCGTCTGATCGTCAACGGCGGCACGATCAGCTCGAGCGGCACGGGGGCCAACACGCTTAAGTTCACCGGCAACATGACGCTCAACAGCAACGTGGTGTTCCAGACGGAGACGTCGCCGACCAACACGCTCGAACTGGCCGGCGCGATGGACGGCGCCGGCGGATTCACGCGTGCGGGCGGCGGCTTCGTTCAAATCACGGGCGAAGCGAACACCTATTCAGGTCCGACCCTCGTAAACGGCGGGTCCTCCCTGTGGGTCGGCAAAACCGTGGGCGGCACGGGCAAGCTGGGCGCCGGCGCGGTCACCAACAGCGGCACGCTCTATGCCAACTCCGCGGCGCTCGGGGGCAGCGTGGTGGTCAACAGCGGCACCCTCTACTGCAATCCGCCGCTGCTGCAAGCCGCCCGCATCATCAACGCGGGCACGCTGCACGGCACGTCGAGCCTGCAGGTCGCCAACGGCCTGGTGAACAGCGGCACGCTGCACGCGTACTCCGGCGACTTCACCACGAGCGTGGTGACCAACTACGGGACGCTGAATCTGCCCACCAACGTGTTTGCGTACGGCCAGTTCGTCAACCACGGCACGCTGAATTTCCAGAGGGCGATGACCGTTGCCACGCCGCTGACGTTCAACGGCGGCACGGTCCACCTGGCCGAAGGGTCCAACACGCTCTATCTGACGGGGCCCATCACGGTGAACACCAATTTCAACCTGAGTTCGGTGTCTACCTCCACGATCGAGGTCAGCAACGTGGTTTCAGGTCCGGGCGGCATCACGCGCTCCGGCGACGGCTGGTGCTTCGTGACCGGCGACGCGAACACCTATACCGGTCCGACGATCGTCAACGGCGGCAAGACCCTCTGGGTCGGCAAGCCCGGCGGGCTGGTCTCCGCGCGTCTGGGTCCCGGCGCGATCACGAACAACGGCACGCTCTACTTCGACAGCCCCCTCGCCTATACGACGCTCGGCGGCATCAGCGGCACGGGCACGACAGATATCCGCTACGGCGGCGCGATCACGGTCAACGGCGGCGTCTCCTCGAACGGCACCTTCCACGTCGCAGACGGCACGCTCACGCTGACCAACGGGGCGCTGTTCCGGGTGAACGCGGCGATGACGATCGCGAATCGCGACGATGTCGGCTATTCACCCAAACCGACGGTCGTCGTGGCGGTCGTGAACGTGACGGACGGAGCCCTGCTGGATGTCGCGAACGTGACTTTCGGCAACGGCGGCGATCTCTCCGGCGGCGTCATGACCGGCATCGTGAACCAGGCCGGCGGCGGGGTCCGGACCACCGGCGCGGCGGCCGAAGGCAACGGGATACGGCTCGGCCATTACCCGCAGACGCGCAGCTTCTACAACCTGACGGGCGGCTCGCTGACCGTCGAGGGAAACTGGGATCTGTGCTGCGCGACCGATGGCCAGGGGTGGTTCAACATGACGGGCGGCGAGGTGTTTGCCACGCGCGTGATGCTTAACGAGCGCGACGGGACGGGCGGCTACGGCCGGCTCACCGTGGCGGGCGGCGTCCTGAACCTCGGCACGACGAACCCGGCGATCGGCGCGGTCACCAACGCCATCACCGCGGACCTGTCGGCTCCGTATCTGGTGGAGTACGGCGGCTCGGGCGGTACGATCCGCGCGGTCACCAACATCTTCCTGCCGCTCAACGCGACCGTCTCGGGCTCGGGCGCCGCCGCGATCACCTTCGACTCGCAGGCGCATGCGATCAGCCTCTCCGGCCGGCTCTCGGGCGCGGGCGGGTTCAACAAGGCCGGCGTCGGCACGCTGACGGTCTCGGCCACCAACACGTGCAGCGGGTCGGTCGGCGTGCAGGCCGGCACGCTGGCCCTGGCCGTGCCGGATGCGCTCACCAACGCCACGCTGACGGTCGGCGCCGGCGCGCTCGCGGACCTCGGCGGCACCGCGCAGCGCTTCGCCGGCATCGGCGGCAGCGGCGTGATCAGCAACGGCACGCTCGCGGCGACGGGCGACGTGCGGCCGGGCGTGGACGGCATCGGCACGCTCACGCTGGCCGCGGTGGGCGTCGCGGCCCCGGCCGGCGCGCTGATCATCGATGTCGCCACCGACGGCACGTGCGACGTGCTGCACGTGGAGGGCGATCTTTCGCTGGCGGGATTGTCGCTGCACGTGGCGAACGAGGCGGATCTGCAGAAGGGCGAGATCTATACGGTTGCGACCTGCACGGGCGAGCTTTTGGGGACGTTCGGCGCGGTGTCGCTGCCGGACGCTTGGTACGTGTATTACGATTGGGCGAACGACGCGGTTCAGCTGCGCTCCAATAAAGGCACGTTGATCCGTCTGAAATAAGAGTGCCTGCAGGGCGGGCGCGGGAGACTGGGAAATGGGCAGTCATCGATTCGGGGCGGCACTCTGCGCCGCCCTCGCGGGGGGCGTGTGGGCGGCGGACCAGGTCTGGCTCGACGCCGGCGTCAGCGAGGCGTGGAACCTGGCGGATCTCAACTGGGACGGCGGCGCCGCGTGGGTCAACGGCAACAGCGCGGTCTTTTCGGGCGCGGGCGAGACGGTCAACGTCGACGATGCGATCAGCGTGGCGGGCATCGCGTTTCAGACCAACGGCTACGTGATCGCCGATGCGGACGGCAACGGGACCTTGACCCTGGCGGGCGCGCCGAGCGTGTTCTCCGCCGAGTCGGGCGCCACCGGCGCGGTCACGGAGGTGGTCGCCGGCAGCGGGGGGCTCACGATGAGCGGGGCGGGCGCGCTGCTGCTCGCGGCGACGAACACCTATGCGGGCGAAACCCGCGTCACGCAGGGGGTTCTGCGGATGGGGCCCGGGTGCCCGAACGCGCTGGGCGCGACCGGCACCGGCAACGGGACCGTGGTCCTGCCCGGCGCGGCGCTGGACATCAATGGCGCGACGCCCCAGAACCTGAACAGCGCCGAGCCGCTCTTCCTTTCAGGCGCCGGACCGGACGGCCAAGGCGCGCTGGTCAACCGCGGCGCCGGCTGCATGAACTCCGGCTTCACCGGCGGCGTGACGCTGCAGGGCGATACGACGGTCGGCTGTTTCAGCCGCATCGACGTGCGCTCGACGTGGTCGGGCGGCGGCTACACGCTCACCAAAGGCGGCAGCAGTGAGCTGGCCGTGGGATACCCGGTCAACAACTGCCGGATCGTCATCAACGCGGGCAACTACACCTATATGCACGCCAGCGCGCTGGGCGGAGCGGACTTCGACACCACGCTCAACGGTGGCGGCCTGCGCTCATGGGAGGGCCATACGGTCACGGAGCGCCTGATCTGCAACGGGGGGGCGTTCATCGCCGCAGGCACGGGGACCAACGTGTTCAAGTTTGCGGGACCCATCACGCTGAACGGGCGGGTGACCGTGTCGGCCGAGAACAACAACATGTCGGTCGAGCTGGCCGGGCCCATGGATGGTGCGGGCGGATTCACGCGCTCGGGCGGCGGGTCGGTTTATCTGACGGGAAACTCCAACACCTACTCGGGCGCGACCCTGATCACCAGCACGCTCTATCTGGGGCGGACCAACGTGGCCGCGGGCGCGTTCGGCTCGGGGCCGGTCACGAACACCAGCAACCTCTATATCGACCGCAGCGGTTCGTTCGTGAGCTCGAACGGTTTCTTCGGCTCGGGCAACTATGCGATCCGCTATGGCGGCGAGATGGTCGTGAGCGACAGCGTTTCGTCGAACAGCACCTTCCGCGTGGCGGCGGGGACGCTGACGCTCACCAACAACGCGCGGTTCGTGGTCTACGGCCGTTTCTATCTTGCGGAGCGCACCTCCGGCGTCGGTTATCCCGTGGACCCCACGAATGTGACCGCGACGCTGAATCTGCGCGACGGCGCCTGGCTGGAGACGCTGAGCGTCGAGACCGGCAACGGCAACTCGGTGGCCGGCGGCGGCATGACCGGCACGGTCAACCAGACCGGCGGCACGCTCCGCACGACCGGCTGGAGCGGCGACCCCGGCAACTTCCCGGGCGAGTACGACGGTCTGCGCATCGCGCACTATCCGCAGGCCTACGGCGTCTACAATCTGAGCGGCGGCACGCTCCGCATCGACAACGGCTACCGGCTGGCGATCGCGACGGACGGGACGGGCTGGCTGCGCCAGACGGGCGGCGAGCTCTTCGCCAACGAGGTCGTGGTGAATGCGCGCGACTGGGCCGGCGGATACGGGCGCCTGACCGTGGCGGGCGGAACCCTGAACGTCGGAAGCAACGGGGTCACCGCGGGCATCGGGTCGTCCTATCTCGTGGAGTACGGCGGCGCGGGCGGCGTGGTTCGGGCGCAGACCAACTTCACCTCGAAGCTGCCCGCGACGCTGTTCGGCTCGAACGAACAGGCGATCACCTTCGATACGGCAGGCTGGGCAGTGGCGCTCTCCGGCAATCTGACCGGCGCGGGCGGCCTGAACAAAGCCGGGACCGGCACGCTGACGCTGTCGGGAACCAACACCTATGCCGGCCCGACGTGCGTCCTCCAGGGGCGCTTGGTCCGCACGGCGCCCACGGCGTTGCCGGCGGGCGGCGCGGTCCTGTTCGGCGTGGCGGCAGACGGCACGGGCGGCCAGCTGTATGCCGAGGGCGACCTGTCGCTGGAGGGCGTGCTTGTGGGCGTGGCGAATCCGGAGTCGCTGGACAAGACCCGGCACTACACGGTGGCCTCGTGGGGCGGCGCGCTGACGCAGGGCTTTGACGGCTCTGTGCTGCCGGGGCCGTGGTTCGTCTATTACGACTGGGCTAACAAGCGCGCCGAGCTGCGGGCCCAGATCGGGACGGTGTTGCGTTTGAAGTAGGGTGAGCGTCGTGGCCCGTGCGGGGCCAGGGCGCTGTCGCGCCGCAGCGAGGCGCCGGAGCGAGTGTTGAGAAACAAAACAAAGGAGTTGCCGATGAAGACCCTCAGAGTTGCCTGTCTTTCAGCGGTTGCGCTGGGGACGTTTGCGCTGCAGGCTGCGGATCAAGTCTGGAACAGTTCCGGGGCCAGCGACGTGTGGAGCACCAACGCGGCGAATTGGGCGGACGGGGCTGTGTGGACGAACGGCAACAGCGCGGTCTTCGGCAGTGCCGGAGGGCTCGGCGAGACGGTGGACATCAGTGCGACCGTCACCGTCGCGAGCGTGACGTTCCAGACGAACGGCTATGTGGTCGCCGATGCCGACGCGGACGGCCTCTTCCTGGTGGCGGGCTCGCCGAGCGTGTTTTCGGTCGTGAACACCAACGACACCGGCACCGTGCGGGTTGCGGTCGGCGGCACAGGCGGTCTCCAAAAGATCGGTAACGGCGTTCTGAATTTGGCGACCAACAATGCGTATTACGGGGTCACCACCGTGAGCACGGGCGTGCTGCGGCTGGCGCGCGGCTGTCTCTTTGCGCTGGGACAGACGGGCGCCGGCCACGAAACGATCGTGGCGGCGGGCGCGACGCTGGACCTCAACGGGTGCTATTCCTCCAGCAGTTCGTCGGAAGCGTTTCAGATCGCGGGGGCGGGCGTGGACGGTAAAGGGGCGCTGGTCAACTACGGCGTCAACCACGACAACAAGAGCGTCGGCAGCCTGACGCTGCTCGGCGACGCGACGGTCAATTCCGAACGGCGCATCGACGCCAACACGATCTACGGCAACGGCAAGACGCTGACCAAGGTCGGCAACGAGCAGTTCTGTTCGAGGAATCTGACGGACGCCGAGATCGTGATCAATCAGGGCACCTTTACCCTTCTGGACGACTGGCGGGCGCTCGGCGGAACCACGCCGGGCAACACGACGATGAACGCCGGCACGCTGAACGCCTGGAACACGATGACGGTGCCGGAGCGGATCACCTTCAACGGCGGCAAGATTCAGCAGGGCAACCCCAATCGGCAGCTGCTCACGCTCACCGGATATCTGACCTTGAACGCCCTGGTGACCGTCAGCTCGGGCTCGATCACGACCGGCGTGGAGGTCGCGGGCTTCGTCGACGGCCCCGGCGGCTTCACGATGGACCAGGGCTGGATCTACATGACGGGCAACACCAACACCTACTCCGGCCAGACGGTCGTCAACAGCGGCCGCGCCCTGTACGTCGGCAAGACCAACCTCTACGCCGGGCTGCTGGGCGCGAGCGCGGTCACCAACCACGGCACGCTCTACGCCTATTCGCCGCTGGTCACGAAGGGCTCGATCGTGAACAACGGGACGCTCAACAGCTACACCGGCCTGCTCTGCTCCGGCCGCGTGGTGAACAACGGCAACCTTTACTTCAGGCGCGGCGACGCCTTCACGCTGACCAACAGCTTTGCGGGCGGGGGAACGATCTTCCAGGTCAACGATCCCGCCTTCACGCTCAGCGAAGGCGCCTCGACCAACGGCGGTTTCCGCCACGGCTCGGGCACGTTCACGCTGACGAACAACGCGTTCTTCCGTTTCTCGGGGGAGATGCAAGTCGCGGACCGTTTCGCCTTCTCCCCGGCCGATCCGACGAACGTGACGGCCGTGATCAACGTGACGGACGGCTGCACGCTGATGTCCCAGGCCATCACCTTCGGCAACGGCGCCTCGGTGACCGGCGGCGGCATGACGGGCGTCCTCAATCAGACGGGCGGACTGGTTCACACCACCGGCAAGGACGGCGGCGGAGAGGGCAACGGCATCCGCCTGGGCCACTATCCTCAAGCCTACTGCGTCTACAATATGATGGGCGGCACGCTGATCGTCGCGACGAACGCCGACTTGGGCTGCGCCACGGACGGACAGGGGTGGTTCAACATGACGGGCGGCGAGGTCTTCGCCACGCGCGTCATGCTCAACGAGCGCGAGGGCGGCGGCGGCAAAGGGCGGTTCACGCTGGCGGGCGGCGTGCTGAACCTCGGCACGCTCGACGTTGCGGTCGGCAGCATCACCAACGCGATCACGGCGGACGCGGGCGCGCCTTACACGGTCGAGTACGGCGGCGCGGGCGGTACGATCCGCGCGGTTACCAATATCTTCCTGCCGCTGAACGCGACGCTGTCCGGCACAGGCGCGAACGCGGTGACCTTCGACTCGCAGGACTGTGCGATCAGCCAGTCGGGCGTGCTTTCCGGCGCGGGCGGCTTCAACAAGTCCGGCGCGGGCGTGCTGACGCTCTCGGCCACCAACACCTGCAGCGGCGCGGTGACGGTCGCGGCCGGCGCGTTGCGGCTGGTCGTCGCAGACGCCCTCACCAACGCCCCGGTGACGGTCGCGGCCGGCGCGGCGCTCGACCTCGGCGGGGCGGCTCAGAAGCTGGCCGGCGTGGCCGGCAACGGCGTGGTCAGCAACGGCGTCCTGAGTGTGCTCGGCAACCTTTCGCCGGGCGTGGGCGGCATCGGATCGCTGACCCTCGACGTCGGCGCGGCCGCTCCGGGCGGCACGCTGCTGGTCGACGTCGCGCCGGACGGCAACAGCGACGTGCTGATCGCGGCGGGCAACCTCGACCTTTCCGGAACCGCGCTGAACGTTGCGGACACGATGCAGCTGAACACGCACAAGGAGTACACGGTCGCGACTTTCACCGGCACGCTGGCCGGGCCATTCGCCTCGACCAACCTGACGGGTCCGTGGTTTGTGCTGTATGACCACGCCGGCAAGACGGTGAAGCTCAGCGCCAAGAACGGCACCCTGATCCGGGTGAAGTGAGGCCGCGCGCGGCTACACGCCGGCTTTCTGGCGGCGGGCGGGCCGCGCGTAAAAGGGATAGCGGGCGGGGTCTTCGCCGGGGAAGATGTAGCGCCAGCGGCGGTAGTTGAGGCACCAGAGCGACGGATGCCGGCGGATGACCCGCTCGAAGGCCGTGGCCAACTGTTGCGTGCGCGCGGAGTCGTCGATTTCCGGGACCGGCAGGAACAGCTCGCCGGGCTCGATGCGGTAGCGGCCGTCTTTGAGCGGCCGCGACCAGGCGAAGAGAATGGGGGCCTGGAACTTGCGCGACAGCACGGCGGGGGCGAGCGAGATGCCGGCGCGGATGCCGAAGAGGGTGACCCAGCTCCCGCCGTCCCACTCGTGGGTGTGCTGGTCGATCAGAAGGCCGATGCTGGTGCCGCGCTTCAGGGCGAGGATGAGCTGCCGCAGCGCGCCGTCGGCCGGCACGATCTGCTGGCCGATCGTGGTCCGCAGCGCCGTCAGGCGCTCCGTCATTTCGGGAGAGCCGACCTCTTTCGCGACGGACATCATCGGGATGCCCTCCGACACGCAGGCCTGCGAGAGGATCTCCCAGTTCCCGAAATGGGCGCTCACGGTGATGGCGGGCCGGTGGGCGCGCAGGTTGTCGATGACCCAAGGCGCGAAGGAGACTTGATCCTTGATCCGCGCCGCGGTGTCGTGAGACATCCAGAAGATGTTGACCAGCACGCGCGCCATGTTGCGGTAGGCGAGGCGCGTGATCGCGCGCTCCCGCGCCGGCGTCATGCGGTCGCCGAACATCACTTTGAGGTTGGCCCGGGCAATGGCCCGGCCGCAAGCGTCGAAGGCGTAGGCGGTGTCGCCGATGAAGTGGGCGAGTCGCAGCAGCTGCGCCAGCGAAAGCGGGGGGACAAGGCGCAGCGCTATCGCTACGGCGAACCGCTCGAACGGCCTGCGGAGCCTGCGATAAAAACGCTTATACCCTCTTTTTGCCATAACGCGATTTCGAAAATAGCACGCCGGCCTGATTCCGGAAAGCAAAAACGAGGAACCTTGCGGCCGTGTAATCTGCGGCGGCGGTGAAACGCGACAGGCGGCGGGGCTTCAGCCCGGCCGCCTGTCAGGGAGCGCCCGTTTCGCGCGACCGGGCTCGGCTACCAGAGGTCGCCGACCTGGCCGCAGGGCAGGATCTCGATGGTGGCGTCGACCTCTTCGCCCGGCGCGAAGCCGGCGATGCCGACCACGACGCGCAGCGGCATGTGGTCCGGGACCGTGAAGCCGCGTTTGCGCTTGGTGCCGCCCCAGGCGATGTTCATGCGGTTGTAGGAGTAGTGCTTGGCCATGCGCATCTCCGTCTCCTCTTCCAGCATGGGTACCGACATCGAGGCGATCACGCGGTTGTTCTCGCTGACGCTGTAGACCGCGACGCAGGCCGCGGGGCCGGAGTCCTCCTTCAGGGCGGGCTTTTTGGTGCGGAAGACCACCTTGCAGACGAGGTCGCGGCTGTCGGTCAGGCGCCAGGCCATGCCTTTGCCCATCCAGCTGATCGCCTTGTTGTCGAAGTTGAGGGTGCTGTATTTGATGGTTCCGCGCACATAGGCGCGCAAGGTTTTGCCGTAGGCGAAGATGCCCAGCTCATCCGGCTGGCCGGGCATGTTGTAGAGCGAGAAGTCGTGGGCATAGTTGCCGGAGCCCTCGAATTTCCATTTGGTGATTTCCGGCGGCCAATCCTTGTCGTACTCGAGAGGCTTCAACAGGAAGGCCTGGACGACGGGGTGCAGGTCGTTCAGGCTCAAGGCGCTCAGGTTGCGGGGCGTGGTCGGCGCGGCGGCAGCCCGCTCCTTCAGGTTGGCGACGTCCGGCGCGGCCGGCATCAGCCGGATCTTGGTGCCGGCCTCGTCGAAGGCGCGGGCGGCGAAATCTTTGCGCTGCATCGAGACGCGCATGCGGTTGCCCTCTTTTTTGGCCGCCGCAGCTTCGGCCGCTTTGCCGTCGCTCGTCAGGCGGCCGTGCAGCAGGTCCAGGCCGCCGACGTATTTCTCGGCGAAGGCCGTGACCTTTTCGTTGCGGGCGAGGTCGTTGGCGGTGCGCCGCGCCACGTAGGTTTCCTGGATCAGGCGCAGCGCCTCGGGCGCGCTGACCAGCGCCTCGGAGGGCAGCTCCGGAACGGTTTCGAAGGGGTCGGGCTCGGCGCCGAGCGCCTGCATGAAGCGCCCCGCCTCTTTTTTGACCGCGTCCGACCCCGCCTGGTCCTTGGACTCTTTGAAGCGGGAGGAGAGGCCTTTCAGCTCCAGCACGTAGGTCTCGGCGAGCGGCAGAAGCGAGGCGTCGTACTCGGCGGCGATCTTGGCGAGGCCGGAGCGGTAGGCCTCCCGCAGTTTCGCGACCTCCGGGGGCAGCGCGGCTGCTGCGGGCTCGTCGGTCTGGCCGAGCGCGGCGTATGTGAGCAGGCAGAGGCAGGCAAGTGTCTTTCGCATGGCTGAATCTCCGGGTTCGACAATGTGGGTATAGTTATAGCACAGACGGGCGAAAAGAAGGAACGGGATTCCTGCGCCGCCTGCCGTCCGGTTTGGACAGAGCTCCAGCCTTTTGGTATAGTATAACACTTCACTTCACAGATCGAAGATTGGGGTTTTCCATGGTTGATTTGAACGGACAAGAGGCCGCGGCTCTGGTGGCGCTGCAACGGGGCATCCCGCTGACGGCGCGGCCTTTTGCGGCCGTGGGGGAGGCGAGCGGGCTGACGGAGGCGGCCGTGGTGGAGCTGATCCGCAGGCTGCTCGCCGCGGGCGACGCGCGCCGTTTCGGCGCGGTCTTCGACGCGCGCCGGCTCGGCTACCGCAGCGCGCTTTGCGCGATGACGCTGCCGCGGGCGCGCATCGCCGACATCGCCGCCCAGGTGACCGCCGTCAAGGGCGTGACCCACGCCTATGAGCGGGGCTGGCCCGCCGAGCTGCCCGCCGAGCTACCCGGCGGCCCCGGAGACCGCTCGTGGCCCAACCTGTGGTTCACGCTCGCGGCGCCGGCGGCGACCTTCACGAAGGAGATGGAGCAGCTGCGCTCGGCCTGCCAGCCGTATGCGATCCATGAGCTGCCCGCCACGCGGCGCTTCAAGATCGACGTGGTCTTCGACGTCCGCACGCGCGACCGCGACGAGCGCGTCGAGCCGCGCCGGCCGCTCGAAAAAGAGCAGGTGCAGGTGCTGGAGCTGAGCGACGTCAACAAGGCCCTCGTGAAGCAGCTGGAGGGCGACCTGCCCGTCAGCGAGCGCTTCTTCGAGCCCTTGGCGCGCCAGGCCGGCCTGAGCGAGGCGGCGCTGCTCGAACGGCTCGGGGCCTGGCAGGCGTCCGGGGTCATGCGGCGCATCGGGCTGCTGCTGCGTCACCGCGAGATCGGGTTCAAGGCCAACGGCATGTGCTGCTGGGACATGCCGGAGTCCGCGGTGCTGGAGGCCGGGCGGCGCGTGGCGGCCGCCCCGGAGGTGACCCACTGTTACGAGCGGCCGCGCATGGACATCTTTCCCTTCCGCCTCTATGCCATGATCCACACGCCGACCTGGCAGGGCACCCAGCACCTGTTCGAGCGCATCTCCAGCGAGGCGGGGCTGACGGGCGGCCAGCTGCTGCTCTCCGTCACGGAATTCAAAAAAACCAGCATGCAGTTTTTCTAAGCCATGAAAATCGTTTGCGACAAGAACATGCCGTATGCCGCCGAAGCCTTCGGGACGCTCGGCGAGGTGCTGCTTAAAGACGGACGCCAGATCGCGCCCGAGGACGTGCGCGATGCCGAGCTGCTGATCACGCGCTCGACGACCAAGGTCAACGCGGCGCTGCTGGCCGGGAGCGCCGTGCGCTTCTACGGCTCCGGCGTGATCGGCACCGACCACATCGACATCCCGTACCTCGAATCGCGCGGGATCGTCTGGACCGGCGCGCCGGGCTGCAACGCGGAGAGCGTGGCGAACTACGTCACCGCGGCCCTGCTCTGGCTGGGCGGCCAGCACGGCCTGACGCTGGAGGGCCGGACGATCGGCGTGATCGGCGTCGGCAACGTCGGACGCCGGGTCTGCGCGCACGCCCGGGCGCTGGGCCTGCGCGTGCTGGCGAACGACCCGCCGCGGCAGCGCGACGCGGCGGACGCCGAGGCGCGCTCTTTCGTCGCGCTCGACCGCGTGCTGGAAGAGTCGGACATCATCACCTGCCACGTGCCGCTCACGAAGAGCGGCCCGGATGCGACGCACCACCTGCTGAGGGCCGCGCAGTTCGCCCGCATGAAGCCCGGCGTGATCTTTCTCAACGCCGCGCGCGGCCCGGTCATCGAGACCGACGCGCTGCTTGCGGCGCTGGGCTCGCGCGTCGCGCACGCGGTGATCGACTGCTGGGAGGGCGAGCCCGCCTACCGCCGCGACCTGCTGGCGCGCGCGGACCTCGCCACGCCGCACATCGCGGGGCACTCCTACGAGGGCAAGGTCAACGGCACGGCCATCGTGTACCGCCGCGCCTGCGCGTTCCTGGGCGTGGCCCCCTCCTGCCCGTTCGCGCTGCCGGAGCCGCCCCTGCCCGCGTGGCGGGCGGACGCCGCGGGCCGTGCGGACGAGGAGGTCCTGCGCGACCTGGTGCTGGGCGTGTACAACATCGAGGCCGACTCCCGCCGGCTCAAAGACGCCTGCGTGGCGGACGACGCGGCGCGCGCCGCGGCGTTCGACGCGCAGCGCGGCAAATACCCGATGCGCCGCGAGTTCGCCTCCACCCGCGTGACGCTGTCGAACGCCTCCGCCTCGCTCCTCGCCAAACTCCGCGGACTGGGCTTTCCGACCGCGTGAGCCGCCGGCGCGTGGCCAAAACGCCCGCCGAAGCTCCCGGGCGCACGCACGGTTTATTTGAGACGCAGGGAGTCGCACGGGCAAGCGACGCTTGCCCCCCAAAACGACGAAATCCGGCTGCGCAAAGGGGTGGGACGAGCAGCTCGTCCTACGGAGCCTTGGCGAAGTAGGATCTGCTCGTCCTCTCGTCAAAGAAACCGTGCGTGCGCCCCGACGCGCCACGGTCTATTCCTTTGAGTTTGGCATGCATAAAAACGGTCGTTTCGGAGAAACGACCCTACCGAGTCACCTCTCAACTTGGCTGCCAACGCATCTACAGGTAGGGCGGTTTGACGCTCCGCTCCCAATCTGCGATTGGGCGATCCCGGATACGGGATATTTCCGAAACCGCCGCTTGAGGCTTCAAAGGAGTAGACCGTGCCCCGACGGCCCTGCGGCCGAAAAAAGCGGTTGTTCTTTCCGGGGTGTTCAGGTAATCTATATCCGTTTCTAATAATGCGCTGAAAGGGGGCGTTTCTGGAAACGCAACGGAGTGGCAGGGTCAAGTACAAGCGGATTTTGTTGAAGCTGAGCGGCGAAGTGCTGGGTAACCGGGCGTCGGGCGAGTGTATCGATCCGGATGCGCTGGCGTCGATGGCGCGGCGTGTGGCGCGGATCGTGGAGTTGGGCGTGCAGATCGGCATCGTGCTGGGAGGCGGCAATATTTTCCGCGGCCTCAAAGGCGAGTCCAAGGGCGTCAACCGCACCACGGGCGACAACATGGGCATGCTGGCCACGATCATCAACGGCCTGGCGATGCAGAACGCGCTGGAGCAACTCGGCTTGGAGACCCGCCTGCAGACCGCCATCGAGATGCACCAGGTGGCAGAGCCCTTCATTCAGCGCAAGGCGATGCGGCACATCGAAAAGGGCCGCGTGGTGATTTTCGCGGGCGGCACCGGCAACCCGTATTTCAGCACGGACTCGGCGGCGGCCCTGCGCGCGAGCGAGATCGGCGCGGAGGTGCTGCTCAAGGCCACCAAGGTGGACGGGATTTACACGGCGGATCCGAACCTGGATCCGAACGCGACGCGCTACGACAAGGTGACCTACGAGGACGCGTTGCACAAGCGGTTGAAGGTGATGGACTCGGCGGCGTTCGCGTTGTGCATGGACAACCGGATTCCGATCGTGGTTTTCGATTTTTATGACGAGGATGCGCTGGAGCGGATCGTGTGCGGTGAGACCATCGGCACACTGGTGGGCGACAAGGCGCAGATCGGGTAGAGCAGGAGAGACGGGATGGATACGTTGGACGATGTGCTTCTCGACGCGATCGAGAAGATGGATAACACCCTCAAGGTTCTGAAAGACCAGTTCTCCGGACTGCGCACGGGCAAGGCTTCGCCCGCGCTGGTCGACGGCGTTCAGGTGATGTATTACGGCGTGCCGACGCGGCTGCGCGACCTCGCCAACATCTCGACCCCGGAGCCGCGCCTGATCGTGGTCAGCGCGTATGACCCCACGGCGCTCGCGGAGATCGAGAAGGCGATTCTGGCGGCCAACCTCGGCGTGACCCCTCGGAACGACGGCCGCGTGGTGCGGATCCCGATCCCGGAGCTGAACGAGGAGCGCCGCAAAGAGATCGTCAAAGTGGCCAAGCGCCAGTCCGAAGACGCGCGCATCGCGGTGCGCAACGTGCGGCGCGACGCCAACGAGCTGGTCAAAGGGCTGCAGAAAGACGGCAAGATCACGGAAGACGAACGCGACCGCGGGCTGGACGAGGTGCAGAAGTCGACGGACGCGCACATTGCGAAAATTGACAGCGAACTGAAAAACAAAGAAGCGGAAGTGATGGCCGTTTAAAGACGGTTTTCACTCGGAGACGGAGGCTCGAATTATGGCCGATCAGGATGAGGTTACCCAGGGAGCGATTCCCCCGAAAGTGTCACCCTTTGCCAAGCCCGAAGGCGCCGCGCCGATCACGCCCGCCGCGCCGGGCTCGCCGCGTCCGATTACCGTGCGCCTGAAACCGGTGGCCCCCGCGCCGGCCGAGGCTGCGGCGCCCGCAGCCGCACCGGCCGCGCCCGCCGTCGGCATCCCGGC
>Ga0209066_10003031_pt1 | contig 19652 bp, 17 predicted proteins | sample All_14_2_FD_187198 | JGI IMG/M metagenome (GOLD analysis project Ga0209066, IMG submission 187198) | Freshwater microbial communities in response to fracking from Pennsylvania, USA - Allegheny Zone_MetaG_DW_15 (SPAdes) (version 2) ... | reverse complement strand
AGAAGAGCCAGTCCACCACAGGCGCGGGCCAGCCGATGGTCTCGACAAAGTACAGCGCGTTGCGGCCGCACATGACCAGCATCAGGCAGCCGAAGTAGCCGAAGATCACGTCGCGCGGCCTGGCACGCCAGGCCAGCAGCAGGAACAGGGCCATGCCGGCCACGCTCATGTTCAGGGTCTGGGGCAGGTCAACGGTGAGGTCCACCCAGTTGTCGAAGTCATCGCGCACATCGGCCAGCGGGCCGGCCTGCATGGGCGCGATGCCCGGCTTGCGGAACGGGTTCATGCGCACATCGATTTCGATGTCGTTGTCTCCGGCCAGCAGCACATTGACCGGCAGTTCGATCAAGTAGGGCAGGGTGGCCATGCTGGTGATGGAGTTGCCCTCCATGTGCCGCGTGCTGAGCTGGATGCCGTTGACGGTGACGCGGTGGTTGCCGGGTAGGCGGTCGATGCGCAGGGCCCAGGGCACCACAGGCGAGCGGGGCATGTACAGGCGGGCGCGGTAGCAGCCCACGGCAGGTGGCTTGATGTTCTGCTCACGCCAGTCGTCGGGCAGCTTGACCGTGCGGCCTTCCTGCTGCTCGCTGCAGGTACCGGGTGACAGCGTGGCCTGGTCCACCACGAAGGTGGGTTCTGCCCTCGCAGCGCCAACCATGCCCAGCATGGCCCAGCTCAACCAGACAATCAGGTGCCTGAACCAGGCCCCTGCAGGTGATGCGATCGCGTGTCCCATGGTGCTTTTTATCTTTGTATCAACATCGCATCGCCATAGCTGAAGAAGCGATAGCCATGCGTGATGGCGTGCTGGTAGAGCCGCCGTATGTGGTCGTAGCCGGCCAATGCGCTGACCAGCATGAGCAGGGTGCTCTTGGGCAGGTGGAAGTTGGTGACCAGCACGTCCACCACCTTGAACTGGAAGCCCGGGGTGATGAAAATGTCGGTGTCGCGGCTGCCGGCTTGCAGGATCTGACCCGCAGGGGCTCTGAGGGCGGCAGATTCCAGCGCCCGCAAGGTGGTGGTGCCCACCGACACCACGCGGCCGCCTGCGGCCTTGGTCGCCTGGATGGCGGCGACCGTGGCCTGCGGCACATCGAACCACTCGCTGTGCATCTTGTGCTCGGCCAGGCTGTCGGCGCGCACGGGCTGGAAGGTGCCGGCGCCCACATGCAGCGTCACCTCGGCGGTGCGGATGCCGCGCGCCTTGAGCCTTGCCAGCACGGCTTCGTCAAAGTGCAGTGCTGCTGTGGGGGCGGCCACGGCGCCGGGGGTGGACGCGAACACCGTCTGGTAACGCCGCACATCGTCTTCCCCATCCGCATGCGTGATGTAGGGCGGCAGGGGCACGTGACCGTGCTGCTCCAGCAGGCTCAAGGGGTCACCAGACAAGCGCAGGTGGAACAGGCCGTCGTCCGGGCCACCACGGCCCAGCACCTCGGCATCAAAGGCTTCTGCAAAACGCACGATGCTGCCTGGCTTGGGCGACTTGCTGGCCCGCAGATGCGCCCAGACTTCGCGGCCTGGCAGCACACGTTCGATCAGGGCTTCGACCGCGCCGCCCGACGTCTTGCGCCCGAACAGCCGGGCCTTGATCACGCGGGTGTTGTTGAACACCAGCAGGTCACCGGCTTGCAGCAAGTCAGGTAGATCCCGAAAGACCCGGTCGACGACCTGCTCGCCGCGCCCATCCAGCAGGCGCGAGGCGCTGCGCTCGGCGGCGGGGTGCTGGGCAATCAGCTCGGGTGGCAACTCGAAATCGAAGTCGCTCAGGGAATAGGACGCGGTGGGCGCCGAGGAGGAAGGTGTGCTCATGCCATTGAGGGACGGACGGGTCCCGTGCCAAGGAAACCCGCTATTGTCCCGCAAGCTGAGAGCCGGCCCAAAATGAAACCGGCGCCACCCGGTCAAGGGGGCGCCGGTTGGCCTGGCGATGCGCGATCAGGGTTGCGCTGACTGGCAGGCTTTGTGGTCTTCCCAGGACTTGACCTGGGCTGTCAGGCAGCGAGCGTAGGCAGGGCGGGTACTCAGTTCATGCAGCACGCGTGCGGCCACAGCTGTGTCGGCGAAGTCTGAGAACACACCGTCGATACCCAGCTTGAAGAACTGCAGGTACTCGTTGACGGGGTTGCCGGCGTAGTCGCCAGCCAGTCTGCGCTGCTCATTGCGGAAGGTCCAGGTGTGGACCTTCAGGCCTGCGCGGTGCGCCCGCTCGATGAGGTCGCCCTCGGGAGCCAGCTTCAGTTGCGCTTCGCCCGGGCCGCTGCCATCGGGGTTGGCCAGCGTGGACACGATGTAGCGCTTCCAGGGGCCAATGCCATCGGCGTAGGTGGCCACTTCTTTCAGGCCTTCATCGGTGGTCAGGTAGCCAAAGGTGCGGGCCAGCAACTCGGGCTTGCCCGATGCAGTCCAGTCGTAAGGGCGGTCAAACGGTGCAGTGAAGTCCAGGCTGCCATCGGGGTTCACGTCGTTGGCGTCGATCAACTGGATCAGGCGTACCTGGGTCAGCTTGTTCAAGGCCTTGAGGTTGGCCTGCTCGAAGGACTGGATGAAGACAGGGGCCTGGCGGTGGTTCCAGCCAGCACGGGTCAGTGCGGCCAGCAGGCGCGGCTCCAGCGGCAGGCCCAGTGCCTGGTGATAGGTCGGGTGCTTGGTTTCCGGGTAGATGCCGATGGTGCGGCCTTTCTCCAGGCTTTTGCGCTTGGCCAGGGCGATGACCTCGTCCAGCGTCGGGATGGCGAACTGACCGTCAAACTGACGAGGCCGCTCAGCCGCGGCTTGTTTGGCGCGCAGTGTCTTGATCTCGGCCAGGGTGAAGTCGCTGGCAAAAAAGCCTTCTTCGGCCGCGCCGTCCAGCACCACCGTGCGACGACGTGCTGCGAACTCTGGGCGGCTGGCCACATCGGTGGTGCTGATGATGTTGGGCTCGTGTCGCGCGATCAGGTGGCCGTCTTTGGTGGCGACGAGGTCGGGCTCGATGTAGTCGGCACCCAGCTCGATGGCCAGTGCGTAACCCTCCAGCGTGTGCTCGGGCAGGTAGCCTGGCGCGCCACGGTGGCCGATTACCAGGGGGCGGTCGGACTGTCTGGCGTGGCGCTCGGTCTCGTTCTGCGACTCGTGGGCCCATGCGGTACCTTGGATCAGCAAGGCGGCTGACACCGCCAGCAAGGCGCGGATCTGTTGTTTCATCGGTAGGCTCCTGTTTGACAGCCTCTCACCTTAGGTGGCGATCATGACTTGGGCGTGACCCTCCAAGGGGCGATCTGCCCCGTTCGGCATAGTCACCATGACATGATGTGCACCTGTGTTCGAGCAAGGACCTCACGTGGCGCCACATGCGTCTACCAACAAGGCATCTGCCAGCGATGCACCAGCCAAGGCCGCCGGACGCAGCGGTGGCGAGACCACGCCTGCGCGCTCGGCGCCGCAGCGCGCCATGGACAAGCTGGGCCTGTTGCGCGACATCGACATGGCCCTGCACCTGCCCTTGCGCTACGAAGACGAAACTCGGCTCACCACCTTGCGCGACGCCCGTGATGGCGAGACCGTGCAAGTCGAAGGCGTGGTGCGCGACAACCGCATCGAGTCCCGTGGCCGCAAGCAGTTGATCGTGCGACTGGACGACGGCACCGGCGAGGTCTTGCTGCGCTTCCTGAATTTTTATGGCTCGCAACAAAAGAGCTGGGCGCCCGGCGTGCGGCTGCGTGTGCGTGGCGAAGTGCGCCTGGGCTTCTTTGGACGCGAGATGGTGCACCCGACGGTGCGCATCGTCAGCGAAGGCACGCCGCTGGCCAGCGCCTTGACGCCGGTCTACCCCACCAGTGCCGGCCTGCCCCAGGCCTATCTGCGCAAGGCCGTGGCCTCAGGCCTGTCGCGGGCCGCGCTGGATGAAGTGATCCCTGCCAGGTTGTTGCCCGGCCACTGGCCGCCATTGCGGGAGGCCTTGCACGGTCTGCACCACCCCAGCCCGGATGTGTCGCTGGCGGCGCTCGAAGACCACAGCCACCCGGCCTGGCAGCGCCTGAAGTTCGAAGAACTGCTGGCCCAGCAGATCTCGCAGATGCAGGCGCGCGCCGAACGGGCGCACCTCAAGGCCCCGGTGCTGCAGACCCGGCCACAAGGGCTGCAGGACAGGTTGCTGGCCGTTCTGCCCTTTGCCCTGACCCCCGCCCAGAACAAGGTGTGCGGTGAGATCGCCCTGGACCTGCAGCAGCCCAGGCCCATGCACCGACTGTTGCAAGGCGATGTGGGCTCGGGCAAGACCGTGGTGGCTGCGCTGGCCGCAGCCGTGGCCATGGACGCCGGCTGGCAATGCGCCTTGATGGCGCCCACCGAGATCCTGGCCGAGCAGCATTTCCGCAAGCTGGTGGGCTGGCTCGAACCCCTGGGTGTGAAGGTCGCCTGGCTGACCGGCAGCCTGCGGGCCAAGGCCAAACGCGAGCAACTGGCGTCGGTGGCCTCGGGTGAGGCGCAACTGGTGGTGGGCACCCATGCCGTCATCCAGGACCAGGTTGAATTTGCTCGACTGGGCCTGGCCCTGATCGACGAGCAACACCGCTTCGGCGTGGCCCAGCGCCTGCAACTGCGGCGCAAGCTCGAAAGCAGCGAACTGGAGCCCCACCTGCTGATGATGAGCGCCACGCCCATTCCCCGGACCCTGGCCATGACCTACCTGGCCGATCTGGAGGTCAGCACCATCGACGAACTGCCTCCCGGCCGCACACCCATCGTCACCAAGGTGTTTGCCGACAGCCGCCGCGAAGAGGTGATCGAACGCATCCGCGATGAGGTGGCCAAAGGCCGTCAGGTTTACTGGGTCTGCCCCCTGATCGACGAGACCGAAGACAGCGACCAGGCCGCCGACGAGGCTGCTGGCCGCGCCAGCAACCGCCGCCCGCCGCTGGACCTCAGCAACGTCACCCAGACCCACCAGGAGCTGAGCGAAGCCCTGGCCGGCTTTGGTGTCGGCCTGCTGCATGGCCGCCTGCCTGCTGCCGACAAGGCCGAGGTGATGGGCCGCTTCTCGCGCGGCGAGTTATCGGTGCTGGTGGCCACCACCGTGATCGAAGTGGGGGTGGATGTGCCCAACGCCAGCCTGATGGTGATCGAGCACGCCGAGCGTTTCGGCCTGAGCCAGTTGCACCAGTTGCGCGGTCGGGTGGGGCGCGGGGCGGTGGCCAGCGTGTGCGTGTTGCTGTATGCCTCGCCCTTGTCCGACACCGGCAAGCAGCGCCTCAAGGCCATGGCCGAGACCACCGACGGTTTCGAGATCGCCCGGCGAGATCTGGAAATCCGTGGCCCAGGCGAGTTCATGGGTTCGCGCCAGTCGGGTGCCGCGCTGCTGCGTTTTGCCGACCTGAATGAAGACGGCGGCCTGGTTGCCAGCGCGCGCCATGTGGCCGAGATCATGTTGCGCGAGCACCCCCAGGCGGCGCAACGCCATGTGGCCCGCTGGCTGGGTCAGAAGTCAGAATTCCTCAAGGCCTGACGGGGTATCACGCCCGGCGGCCGCCTACCTCACAATGCCTAGCCATGACGCTGACTGAACTCCGCTATATCGTTGCCGTAGCCCGCGAACGCCACTTTGGCCGGGCCGCCGAGGCGTGCTTCGTGTCCCAGCCCACCTTGTCGGTGGCGGTGAAAAAGCTCGAAGACGAGCTGGACGTCAAGCTCTTCGAGCGGGGCAGTGCCGAGATCAGCGTCACGCCCCTGGGCGAAGAAATCGTGCGTCAGGCGCAGGCCGTGCTGGAACAGGCCCAGGCCATCAAGGAAATCGCCAAGCGTGGCAAGGACCCGCTGGCCGGTGCCTTGCGCCTGGGCGTGATCTACACCATTGGCCCCTATCTCTTGCCCGACCTGGTGCGCAGCGTGATTGCCCGGGTGCCGCAAATGCCGCTGATGCTGCAGGAGAACTTCACCGTCAAGCTGCTGGAAATGCTGAGGGCAGGCGAACTGGACTGCGCCATCCTGGCCGAGCCTTTCATGGACACCAACCTGGCCATGGCGCCCCTGTACGACGAGCCTTTCCTGATCGCCGTGCCGCGCAGCCACCCCTTTGCGCAGCGCGACAAGATCAGCGCCGAAGAACTCAAGCGCGAGACCATGTTGCTGCTGGGGGCCGGGCATTGCTTTCGCGACCATGTGCTGGAGGTCTGCCCGGAGTTCGCGCGTTTTTCAAGCGACGCAGAAGGCATCCGCAAGAGCTTCGAGGGCTCGTCACTGGAAACCATCAAGCACATGGTGGCCGCTGGCATGGGCGTGACCGTGGTGCCCAGCTTGTCGATCTCGCCCGAGCCCCATCCACACCTGGTGTACGTGCCGTTTGAAGACCCTGTGCCCACCAGGCGCGTGGTGCTGGCCTGGCGACGCAGCTTCACGCGCTATGAAGCCATTGCAGCCCTGCGCAACGCCATCTACGCCTGCCCTCTGGAAGGCGTGACACGCCTGAGCAGTTGAGGCGCTGGCTTCAGTCGGCTGGTGTGGCAGGTGGCGCGTCGGCGCCGGCTGCAGCCTGAGGCTCGAAGCAGTCCACGACCGTGAAATAGAGCGACGCATAAAACGCCGCAGCCAGCCACATGCCTGCCGCCAGCGCCAGCGCGCTGCCCAGCAAAGGCACCGGGATCAGGGCCAGCACGACCCGGTCAAGCAGCCCCGCCACGATGACGATGCTCGCCCAGCTCAGCCCGTAAACGGCAAAGGCGCCCAGATTGCGCCAGACGGCCACCACGCTGAAGAACAGCGCCTTGACCACCGGCAGGCGGGCCCACAGGATCAAAGCAGGTGTGTGCCAGAAAACGAGCGAGACCGGTAGCGTCAAGGCCACGCGCCACAGCATGTCTTCCTGAACCAGCGGGTTGTTCACCAGGTCACCCATGTCCTTGGTGGTCTCCATGACGTTGCGCAGCGCGTCCGGGTCGGGGCCCAGCCATTGGGCCAGCACCGACACCAGTTGGGTCGCCAGGACATAGGCCACGCCCAGCAAGGCGAAGTTCAGCCGTGGCGAGTCCGGCGCCTTGACCGCCTCGATCATCACCGAAGGCGTGACGCGCTGGCCACTCAGCACGCGGCGTGTGGCCAGCATGAAGCCCATCCACACCAGCGGCATCACGCCGACGACGACCAGGCTGCCGATCCCTTCTGGCAAGCCGATCATCAGCAACGCGGCCATGCCCACCATGCCCAACAGCCCAATGAAACCCAGCGCCTGTTGACGGCATGCCAGCGCACCTTGCCGGACCCACACCAGGCCTTGAGCGGCCTTCACCAATTTGAGTTTCATGCCTGTGCAGTCGGGCGCTGGTAAGACCAGGGTTGATCTCGGCGCAGGGTCAGAACGCGCTCGAAATGGGTCGGGTCATGGGGTTGGAGCATGCTGGCATCGCGAGGCAGGTAGAAGTCCCACAGGCGTGAGGTCCAGAACCGCAGGGCCGCTGAACGCATCAATGCGGGCAGCAAGGCCCGTTCATCCTGTGTCAGCGTGCGCTCGGCATCGTACGCGGCCACGAAGGCTTGCGCACGGGCTGGGTCGATGGCGCCTGTGGCCAGGTCGATGCACCAATCGTTGAGGCACACGGCGATGTCAAAGCCAAAGGTGTCGCAGCCTGCGAAGTAAAAGTCGAAAAAGCCCGACAAGGCCGGCCCGTCGAACATGACGTTGTCGCGGAACAGGTCGGCGTGGATCGGGCCGCGTGGCAGGGCCTTGTACGCGGCCGAGTCAGCCAGCGAGAGCTGGAAGCCCAGCTCCGATTCGATCAGTGCGGCCTGGCTGTCTGACAGGTGTGGGCGCACCACGGGCACCGTGTCCACCCACCACGCCAGCCCGCGCAAATTGGGTTGCTGGTGGGGATAGTCTTGCCCGGCCACATGCATGCGAGCCAACATGGCGCCCACTTGGGCGCAGTCTGCGGCCTGGGGTGACAACTGGTTGCGGCCTGCCAGGCGCGTCACCACCGCAGCGGGCTTGCCTTTGAGCGTGTGCAGGATCTCGCCTTGGGCGTTGGCCTGGGGGGCGGGCACCGGGATGCCACGCTGAGCCAGGTGGTCCATCAGGTTCAGATAGAAGGGCAATTGCTCGAAGCGCAGGCGCTCGAACAGGGTCAGCACATAGTCGCCCTTGTCGGAGCTGACAAAATAATTGGTGTTCTCGATGCCCGAGGCGCAGCCTTGTAGCGATTGCAGGACACCCAGGTCCAGCGCAGACAGCATGTCCGCAGCTTCCTGCTGGGACACTTCAGTGAAAACGGCCATGGGACAGGTCAAGACGTCAAAAACAAGGGCCCCGGTGCAACAAAACGGTGCGCCTGCCGAGAAAACCGCAACCGGATGTTGCGTCGACTCACAGCTTAGGCGTAAACCCTCAGGCTTCGGGGGAAGACGAGCGTGTGATTGTAGGAGTCGCTGTGGCAGACTCCACAGGATATTGACATTGCTCGCTCACCAATTTGTGGGGGCGTGCGCTTTTCCTATAACGAGGAACCGGTCCTGCATCATGAGCACTTCAGCAACGCGCAAGCACTTTAACCTTCTCCCTACGCTGGCTGCAGCGTTGTCTCTCGTGAGTCTGTCGGCCGTGGCCCAGACACCGCGCTCTGCGCCCTTGGGTATCTATGGTGGGGGCAGCTTTGGCGTGGGCGCTGCGCAGTGGCACTGCAATGATGTTTGCGACCGGGCGGTGTTCAGCGGCAAGATTTTCGGTGGCAAGCGCCTGACGCCAGGCCTTGCCGCTGAAGTCAACTACATGTTCTTTGGCGGTCTGGACAATGGCAATAACCAGGCGCAGACCGATGCCTCGGGTATTTCGGCCGTGCGCCAGAAGTTCCGTGCCGTGACGGTTGGCATCAACTGGGAGGTCGAGCTGCTGCAGGACTTCACCAACCATCTTCGCGTGGGCTGGGCTTTCACCCGTCGCACTCAAAAGGTCACTGATGCCGCCGGTGGGTTCAGCGAGGTCAAGGACTACGGTAGCGCGCCTTACTTCGGCGCAGGCCTGTCCTTCCGTCTGACAGAGGAAATTCGCCTGGTCAACGGTTTTGACTACGTCATTGACGGTCGCAACAGCTATTACCTGTTCTCCGTCGGCGCATCGGCTGAATTCTGATTCGACAGGCCGACGGCCTGACGACGTCCGACCGCCAGACCACCGCTGTCTGGCCTCACAATCCGGGGCATGAATGCCCCGGTTTCCATTTCTGGCGACACCCGCCCGACCCTCCTCCTGGTAGATGGCTCCAGCTACCTCTACCGTGCCTTTCACGCCATGCCCGACCTGCGCGGGCCAAATGGCGAGCCCACGGGCGCCATGCACGGCATGGTCAACATGATGGGCTGGTTGCGTGAGCACATTGGTGCCGAGCATGCCGTCTGTGTGTTCGATGCCAAAGGCCCCACTTTCCGCGACGAGTGGTACCCCGAATACAAGGCCCACCGCCCGTCCATGCCGGACGATCTGCGTGCCCAGATCGAGCCCATCCACGAGGTGGTCAAGCTGCTAGGCTGGCCCATTCTGGAGGTGCCCGGCATCGAGGCAGACGACGCCATCGGCACCCTGGCCCATGTGGCCGTGGCCAGTGGCCACAAGGTGGTCATCTCCACGGGTGACAAGGACCTGGCCCAGTTGGTCAACCCGCATGTCTCCCTGATCAATACGATGGCCAAGCCACCCGAGGTGCTGGACATCCCCGGTGTGCAGGCCAAGTTCGGCGTGCCGCCAGAGCGCATCATTGATTACCTGACCCTGATCGGCGACACGGTGGACAACGTGCCTGGCGTCGACAAAGTCGGCCCCAAGACGGCCGTGAAGTGGCTGGCCGAACATGGCACGCTGGAAGGCGTGATGGCCGCGGCAGACAGCATCAAGGGCGTGGCTGGCGAGAACCTGCGCAAGGCGCTCGACTGGTTGCCCCAGGGGCGCCGCCTCATCACCGTCAAGCTCGATTGCGATCTGAATGGGCATGTGCCCGCGTGGCCCGCGCTGGAAGCTCTGGCGCTCAAGTCGCCTGATCTGCCCAGCCTGCTCGATTTCTACACCCGCTTTGGCTTTCGCGGTGCCAAGGCCGAGATTGAAAAGCAACTTGGCGGCGGTAATGCCCAGGCCAGCACGGCGGCCCCCAAAGCGACCAAACCCAAGCCCAAAGCCAAAGCCAAAGCGGGCGATGGCACGGGTGACCTGTTTGGTGCCGATGTCAGCGAGGGTGCGGGCAGCGAACCAGTCCATGCGCAGGCGGCAGACGCCTCCAATGCTTTCCCTACCAACTACGACACCATCCTGGACTGGGCAGCCTTCGATGGCTGGCTGGCGCGCATCCAGTCGGCACCTCTGGTCGCTTTTGACACCGAAACCGATTCGCTCGAACCCATGAAGGCCCGCGTTGTGGGTCTGAGCTTTTCCGACAAGGTCGGTGAGGCCTGCTACATCCCGCTGCGGCATGAGGGGCCGGATGCGCCCGCGCAGCTGCCGCTCGACGAGGTGCTGGCCCGCCTCAAACCGTGGCTGGAAGACGCCACGCGCGCCAAGGTCGGGCAGAACATCAAGTACGACACGCATGTGCTGGCCAACCATGGCATCGCCATCCGTGGTTATGCGCACGACACCATGCTGCAAAGCTATGTGCTCGAAGCGCATCGCCCCCACAACCTGGGCAGCCTGGCCTTGCGCTTCACCGGCCGCAGCGGCCTGAGCTATGAAGACGTGGCGGGCAAGGGTGCCCAGCAGATCCCGTTTGCGCAGGTGGCGGTGGATGTCGCCTCAAAGTATTCCAGCGAAGACAGCGACCTGACCCTGCATGTGCACGAAACCTTGTGGCCGCGCCTGGAGGCCGAGCCCGGCTTGCGCGACATCTACGAGCGCTTTGAGATGCCCGCCTCGCGCGTGTTGCAACGCATCGAGCGCCACGGCGTGCTGATCAACCGTGACCTGCTGCAGCAGCAAAGCCACGAGCTGGGCCAGCGCATCATGGCGCTGGAGCAAGAGGCTTACGAGCTGGCCGGGCAGCCCTTCAACCTGGGTTCACCCAAGCAACTGGGCGAGATCCTGTTCGTCAAGCAGGGCCTGCCCATTGTCAAGAAGACCGCCACCGGCGTGCCCTCGACGAACGAGGAGGTGCTCGAAAAACTGGCGGAAGACTACCCGTTGCCTGCCCGTATCCTCGAATACCGCAGCATGGCCAAGCTCAAGTCCACCTACACGGACAAGCTGCCCCTGATGATCAATGCCGACACGGGCCGGGTACATACCAACTACGCCCAGGCCGTGGCCGTCACCGGGCGGCTGTCGAGCAACGACCCCAATCTGCAGAACATCCCCGTGCGCACGGCCGAGGGGCGCCGCATCCGCGAGGCTTTCGTCGCGCCGCCAGGCAGCGTCATCGTGTCAGCCGACTACTCGCAGATCGAGCTGCGCATCATGGCGCACATCTCGCAAGACGAGAACCTGCTGCGCGCCTTTGCCGAAGGGCTGGATGTGCACCGCGCCACGGCCGGTGAGGTCTTCGGTGTGGCGCCGGATGAGGTCAGCAGCGAGCAGCGCCGCTACGCCAAGGTCATCAACTTCGGCCTGATCTACGGCATGAGCGCGCACGGCCTGGCCAAGAACCTGGGCATCGAGCGTTCGGCTGCCTCGGCGTACATCGAGCGCTACTTCCAGCGCTACCCGGGCGTCAAGCGCTACATGGACGACACCCGCACCATGGCCAAGGCCCAAGGGTATGTCGAGACGGTGTTTGGCCGTCGCCTGTGGCTGCCCGAGATCAACAGCCCAAACGGCCCCAGCCGCGCCGGCGCCGAGCGTGCCGCGATCAATGCGCCCATGCAGGGCACGGCGGCCGACCTGATCAAGCTGTCGATGGTGGCGGTGCAGGATGCGTTGGACGCTGAGGGCAAAGCCACGCTGATGATCATGCAGGTGCACGATGAACTGGTGTTCGAGGTGCCCGAAGCCGAACTGGACTGGGTGCGCACCGAGGTGCCTCGCCTGATGGCCGGCGTGGCCGCCTTGCGCGTGCCTTTGCTGGCCGAAGTAGGTGCTGGCCCTAACTGGGAAGCAGCGCACTGACTGTCATCATCCTGACATGGTTCGCGTTCTAAACTGACAGGCCGCCGTTTTGTGTCGGGTAAACCGTTTTTTGGGAAGTGTGCTCAGGTGCCAGGATCTCCGCGTTTGAAGTTGCTCAGTCGTGAACAGGCCATTCTGGAGTTCAACCGCCGGGTGCTCGCCCAGGCGCAGCGCGCGGACGTGCCGCTGATCGAGCGTTTACGCTACATCTGCATCGTCTCGTCCAACCTCGATGAGTTTTTCGAGGTGCGTTATGCGGACGTGCTGGAGGCTTCGCGCACCCACGGCACAGGCATCGACCCCCAGTACATCACCGATGTGGCCAAAGAGGCGCACCAATTGGTGGACGACCAGTACGAGATCTTCAACGAGGTGCTGGGCCCAGCGCTGCGCGAATCAGGGGTCTACATCCTCAACCACGCGCACCGCAACGCCGCACAACGCGAGTGGGTGGCGGACTTTTTCCACAAGCAGGTGCGGCCCTTGCTCGTGCCCATCGGGCTGGACCCCTCCCACCCCTTTCCGCAGGTTGCCAACAAGACGCTGAACTTCATCGTGCGCCTGGGCGGGCGCGATGTGTTCGGTCGTGACAACGACATCGCCATCGTGCGCATCCCGCGCGTGCTGCCCCGGGTGATCCGCTTGCCTGCGTCCATCTCGGATGGCAAGCAGGCCTTCGTGTTGCTGTCCAGCGTCATCCGGTCGCACCTGGACGAGTTGTTCGCCGGGCGCGAGATCAAGGCTTTTTCGCAGTTTCGCCTGACGCGCGACTCGGATATCGATGTCGACGAAGACGACGTCACCGACCTGCGCCAGGCCTTGCGCTCGAAGATGAGCACGCGGCAGTTCGGGCAGTCCGTGCGCCTGGAAGTGGTGTTCAACTGCCCGACCGACCTGTCTGACTTTTTGCTGGAGCAGTTCGGCCTCAATCACCAGGCCCTGTTCCGGGTCAATGGCCCCGTCAACCTGGTGCGGCTGACGCAGTTGATCGACCAGATTGATGCCGACGAACTGCGTTTTGCACCCTATCAGGCAGGTTGGCCTGAGGCCCTGCCACAGTCGGGCAGCATGTTCGAGCATCTGCGTCACCACGATTGCCTGTTGCACCACCCCTTCGAAACTTTTGACGCCGTGGTGGGGTTTTTGCGTGAAGCGGTTTACGACCCGGACGTGCTGGCCATCAAGCAGACCATCTACCGCACTGGCAGCGAGTCGGTGCTGATGGAGTTGCTGCTCGAAGCCGTGCGCCGAGGCAAAGAGGTGCTGGCCGTGGTGGAGCTCAAGGCCCGCTTCGACGAAGAGGCCAACATCAACTGGGCCGAGCGCCTCGAAGCCCTGGGCGCGCAGGTGGTGTATGGCATCGTGGGCCTCAAGACCCACGCCAAGATGATGCTGATCACCCGGCGTGAGGGGGGCCGGTTGCGTCGCTATGCCCACTTGTCCACAGGCAACTACAACCCGCGTACGGCGCGTCTGTATACCGACCTGGGCTATCTGACCTGCAACGCCGAGATCACAGCCGACGTGGACATGGTGTTCCAGCAGCTCTCCAGCCTGACGCAGCAAAAGTCCACCAAGCAGTTGCTGCTGGCGCCGTTTCGCATGCAGACCCAGTTGATCAACACGATGCACCGCGTGGCCGATGCCGCCTTGGATGGCAAGACCGCCCGCATCGTGCTCAAGCTCAACTCCCTGACCGATGAGCCGCTGATCCAGGCGCTGGTCGATGCTGGCAAAGCCGGCGCCAGCATTGACCTGATCGTGCGGGGTGCGTGCATCCTGCCACCCGGGGTGCCTGGCCTGAGCGAGAACATCCGGGTGCGCTCGGTGGTGGGCCGCATGCTGGAGCACACGCGGGTGCTGTACTTCCGCTGGGGTGACGAGGACGCCGACGAGGTGCTTTACCTGTCCAGCGCCGACTGGATGAACCGCAACATGACGCGCCGCATCGAGGCGGCCTGGCCGGTGCGGGACCACCTGATGCGCCAGCGTGTGATCGACGAATGCCTGATCCCCTACCTGATGGACAGCCGGGACGCCTGGCTGCAGCGCAGCGATGGGCGCTATGAGCGGGTGTCGTCTGAAGGGGTCAGTGCACAGCAGGCTTTGATGGCCCGCCATCGCCTGGTGGTGTGATGTGGCTTGACTGACCCGATACATACCAGTGGAGGGTGACCGATGGACTTGATCTTGTGGCGACACGCGCAGGCGCAGACCCTGGACGAGCTGGCTCAGGCTGATGTCGAGCAGGACCTGGCCCGGTGCCTGACGCCCAAGGGCGAGCGCCAGGCCGAACGCATGGCACAGTGGCTCAACCAGCGTTTGCCGGAGTCGGCGAAAGTGCTGGTCAGCCCGGCGCGGCGTACGCAGCAGACAGCCACGGCACTCGGGCGGACTTTCAGGACGGTTTCAACGCTCAACCCGCAGGCCAGCGTGGATGACCTGCTGGCCGCCGCCCGCTGGCCACGGGCCAAGGATCCGGTGCTGATCGTCGGGCACCAGCCCACCCTGGGCTTGCTGGCCGCCCGCCTGTTGACCGGTCAGGATCAGGAATGGGCGATACGCAAAGGGGCGGTCTGGTGGTTGCGCGGCCGTGAGCGCGATGGCGTGCACCAGGTCACCTTGCATGCCGTTCAGCCGCCCGACTTGTTGTGAGCCGCGTTGGTGCCGTTTCGGCCGCCGGGGCAGATCCCCGGGATAATGGCGCCCATGAGCCCCTTGTCAGCCGCTGACTCGACCTTGCTGCCTTCTGCTTCACCCGCCCTTGCTGCGGCCCATTTCCAGCACCCCGTTCGGGTCTACTGGGAAGACACGGACGCGGGCGGCATCGTGTTTTACGGCAACTACCTCAAGTTCATGGAGCGCGCCCGCACCGAGTGGCTCTCGTCGCTGGGCTTTGGGCAGGAGACCATGCGGCAGTCCGGCGAAGGCATGTTCATCGTGGCCGACACGCAGATGCGTTTTCTCAAACCCGCCAGACTGGACGACCGCCTGAACGTGACCGTCACGGTCGTGGAGGTGGGCCGCGCCAGTGTGGCGTTTTCGCAGGACGTCTGGCGGGGGGATACTCTGCTCACCCAGGGGCGTGTGCGCATCGGCTGGGTGCAGGCCCGCGAGGGCGACGACAATCTGCGCCCCGGCCGCATCCCCGCGCGTATTCAGGCCATCCTGCCTGTACCGAATCCCATTTCTGGAGGTTGACCGTTCATGAATCAAGACTTGTCCATCATCACCCTGGTGCTGCACGCCAGCCTGGTGGTGCAGATCGTGATGGCCTTGCTGCTGCTGGTCTCCCTGGCGAGCTGGAGCGTGATCTTCGGCAAACTCATCGGCCTCAAGCGCGTCAAGGACGACAACGAAGAGTTCGACCGCGAGTTCTGGGCCGGGCGCACCTTGCAGGAGCTGTTTCAGGACGCTTCGCGCGGCAACGGGCCCGTGTCGCCGCAAGAGCGCATTTTTGCCGCCGGCATGCGCGAGTTCATGAAACTGCGTGAACGCCGCGTTGCCGATGTGCCGACCCTGCTGGATGGCGCACGCCGCGCGATGCGCGCCAGCTACCAGCGCGAGATGGACGTGATCGAGTCCAGGCTGGACTTCCTCGGTTCGGTGGGTTCGGTTTCGCCGTATGTGGGCTTGTTCGGCACGGTCTGGGGGATCATGCACGCCTTCACGGGCCTGGCCAATTTGCAGCAGGTGTCGCTGGCCAATGTGGCGCCTGGCATCGCCGAGGCGCTGGTGGCCACGGCCATTGGGCTGTTCGCGGCGATTCCGGCCGTGCTGGCCTACAACAACTTTGCGCGCAGCATCGACCGCATCGCCATCCAGATGGAGTCCTTCATTGAGGAGTTCTCCAACATCCTGGCACGCAATGCGGCGCCGGCCAGCCCCGCTCAGCCGGCCGATGCGGGCCGTGCCGCGCAGCAGGGGCGCTGACCGTGGCCGAGCTCAATGCACGAGGCGGTGGCCGACGCCGTCGCACCCGCAACGAGATGAACATGGTGCCGTTCATCGACGTCATGCTGGTCTTGCTGATCATTTTCATGGTCAGCGCGCCCCTGATGCCGACTGGTGTGGTGGACTTGCCCAGCATCGGTAAGGCCCGCAAGGCGCCTGAAAAGGTGGTCGAGGTGGTGCTGGAAGACAGCGACCGGGTGCGCTTGCGCGTCAACCAGAAGGATGTCGAGACGCTGGCCGTGTCCGAACTGGCGGCGCGGGTCAAACCTTTGCAGGATGAGGCTGCTGGCGGACCCAATGCCGTGCCGGTCATCATCAGCGCGCGCAAGGACGTGCGTTACGAAGCCGTGGTGCATGTCATGGACGTGCTGCAAAAGGCAGGGGTGGCACGCGTGGGCCTGTCTGTGCGCACCACCGGGGGCTGAGCCTTGAATGCCACTGCATCCACCTTGAGCCTGACTGCGGCGGGGGCGCCCGAGCTGCGTCCGCGCACGGCCGATGGCTGGGGCCCCGGGGTGGCACTGGCTTTGGGGGTGCACCTGATGCTGGTGGCTGCCTTGGCCCTGGGTGTGCAGTGGAAGATCAACAACCCGGTGCCGATCGAGGCCGAGGTCTGGGCCGAGATTCCAAAAGCCGCTGCGCCGGATGTGGCGACGCCGCCACCCGAGCCGGTGCCAGAGCCTGCGCAGAAGGTGGCCGAGGCGCCCGTTGAACCCGAGCCACCTGTGCCCGAGCCGATTCCGGATCTGGTCGTGGCCAAAAAGGTGCCCAAGAAAGAGATCAAGAAGCCCAAGCCGCGCGAGCCGGTTGAGGTATTTGAAACCGCACCGCCCAAGCTGAGCAAGAAGGTGGAGCCCAAGAAGGTTGAGCCACCCAAGCCCGCAACCAAGCCGCCCGTGACGCGCCCAGCCAAGACGGTGCCGTCCAAGGTCTCCAGCCCGGACGCCATCGAGCGGGCGGTGACCGAGGCCGAAGCCCAGCGCCGGCTCAAGCTGCAACGCATGATGTCTGATCTGGGGTCGCTGGGTACGTCCGGGTCTTCAGGTGGCCCCAGCGCCAACTACGCCGGGCGCATCAAGGCGCGCATCAAGCCCAATATCGTCTTCACCGACAACATCGGCGGCAACCCGCAGGCCCTGGTGGAGGTGCGTTGCGGGCCGGATGGCCGCATCCTGTCGAGCCGGCTGCTGGAGTCGTCCGGGGTGGCGGCGTTTGACACGGCGGTGCTGCGGGCCATCGAGCGCACCGAGGTGCTGCCGGCCGACGAAAATGGCCGTGTCCTGCCTGTGATGCAGATCGTTTTCAGACCGAACGACTTCTAAGGCGACACGCCGACCCGCCACAGCCAGCCTTGTGTCAAGGCTTCGCTGAGCCAGACGGTGAAGTCAAAGCTGGTGTCGGCCTGGTCCAGCAAGTCTGCCAGGCTGGTCGAGCCGTTGACTTGCAGTTGTCTCATCCAGCTGTCGTGTGCCGCCGTTAGCGCGCGCACTTGCACCTGCCAGCCCTCGCGCCAGACCACCACGGTCTCGGGCTGGCCCTGGGTCAGCGCCTGGGCCGCAGCCTGGTCCTGCTGTGCAGCGGGCAACTGATGCGCGTGCCACAAGCTGCCGATCGGCCAGTTGGACGCCACCACTTGCACGCAAGGCCTGAGCTGCAGGTGCAGGCGCAGCGGGTCGGTGTCTCCCAGGCGCTGCAGGCTGTCCGCATCCAGGCCGACGTCGGCGGCGCGTTCGCAGGTGTGGCAGGCCCAGTCGAGCCGGGCGGAGTCGGCCAGCCAGGGCCAGGTCTGCAGGTCAGGGTGGGTGGCCAGCAAAGCGGGCAAGTGCCCCCCCCATTCGCCGAGGTCGCCTGACATGGGTGGCTGCGATCGCCACAGCAGCACGGCGAGGGTGTCCAGGGTATCGTCGCCCAGCTGCGCGGCGATGGTCGGGTAGGCGCTTGCCAGCACGCGCTGGGCCGTGGCCTGGGCGTTGAGCTGGTAGGCACGCAAGCCCGCCGAGTCGGTCTTGAGCTGGGCGGCTTGCAGATGCGGCCAGCAAGCCTGTTGCGTATCCAGGTTGGCGTGCTGGGGCAGGGTGGCCTGCCATGCGGCCAGCACCGCTTGCTGGCGCGCCAGTTCGCTGCGCTCGCTCATGCGTCGGGCTCCGCCTGGCCGGTGACCCGTGCAATGGCCTCGGCCGCCAGGCGCACCTCGTCCAGCAGCACGGCCAGCGGCGGCAGGTCGGTGTCCCATTCAATCAGGGTCGGCTGTGGGCCCAGGTGGGCAAGCGCTTCGTCGTAAACGTCCCAGACGGTGGGGCTGACACGCTGGCTGTGGTCGTCGATCACCAGCCGATTGGCCTGCTCTGGCCAGCGGAAACCGGCCAGGTGGATCTGTCCGACCAGGTCTGGCGGAACCGACCAGACAAAATCCAGCGCCTGGGCGCGTGCTATGGCCAGTGCGCTGGCCTGGTCGGTGAGGGGGCGTGAAGCCGCCCAGTCGGCGCGGCGCACGCGGTTCAGGCCATTGACCACCAGGTTGTTGAGGTCCAGCAGCAAACGGCAGCCGCTTTGGCGACAGGCCTGCGTCAGGAACTCGACTTCGGGGATCACGTCGTCTTCAAAGGCCATGTAGGCCGACAGGTTCTCGATCAGGATGGGGCGCTGCAGCCGGTCCTGAACCTGCTGGATCTGGCGCACCAAGATGGCCAGCGAGGCGTCGGTCAGGGCCAGGGGCAACAGGTCGCTGGCGTGAACCGGGTCTTGCCCAGGTGCTGCCACGCGTGCAAAGGCGGCGTGGTCTGACACCCGGATGGGGTCGATATCCGCCACCAGCGCAGCCAGTTTGTCCAGGTGCACGGCATCGATGCCCGAGGCCGATCCCAGAGACAGGCCCACCCCGTGCAGGCTGATGGGGTAGTGCGCGCGCAGGTCGCGCAAGGCATGCCGGTTGGCGCCCCCATCTGCGAAAAAATTTTCTGAATGCACCTCCAGGAAGCCCAAGGGGGGTAGGGATGTGCGCAGCGCCGCGGCATGCGCCTGGCGAAGGCCTATGCCGACCCATGACAGCGGTGTGGCTGATGCGCTCATCCGTGTGGGCCTTGGCCTTACTTGCCGCCGGCCTTGGTGAACGCCTCTTTGGCCTGTTCATGGCTCATGCCACCCAGCTTGGCGCAGGTGCCTTTGGCAACCAGCTTCCAATCTTCAATGGACTTGTCCTTGGTGGCTTCGCCTGCGCAGGCGTGCGTGCCGGACAGGTTGGCGCAGCTGTTTTCGCCCGCCTTGGCGACGCCGTAGCACTTTTCCTTGCCTTTGGGGGCGGCTGCGTCATGCGCGCTCGCGGACTGGGCCAGGCCCAGTGCCAGCACGGAGGCCAGGGCGGAGGACAGCAGTTGACGTTGGTTCATGTTGGTTCCTTGCTATACGGATTGAAAAGGGCGCCACAAAAGGTGGGGCCTTCTACTTGGTCATGCGACGGGTCGAAATCTGACACCCATTGGTTCGTGAGGCACAAGCCAATCGGCAATAGGCGGCATTTTTGCTCTTTTTACCCCAATCATCATCCTGAGAGTTTCATAGCATGGCAATCAACCGGGGGTGCATGTGCCTCGTCCCGGATGCAAGGATCGACATGCCTGATACGCCCGAGTACCACCGCGCCCAGCCGGGCGAC
>Ga0209066_10003028_pt1 | contig 19662 bp, 19 predicted proteins | sample All_14_2_FD_187198 | JGI IMG/M metagenome (GOLD analysis project Ga0209066, IMG submission 187198) | Freshwater microbial communities in response to fracking from Pennsylvania, USA - Allegheny Zone_MetaG_DW_15 (SPAdes) (version 2) ... | reverse complement strand
CACGTCGGCGCCACGCTTGCAGGCCTGGCCGATCTGCGCCTGGAGGCCCGAGGTCGGCAGCAACAGGCCGACCTTGAGGTTGGCCGGCGCGCCCTGGGCAAACGCCTGCCGCAGAGGCAGCGGAGCGCCCAGGAGGGCGGCGCCGGCGAGAGCGGACTGCCCGAGGCGACGTCGGGTGAACGTGTTGCGGCCGGTCATTGCGGCTCCTCCCAAGGGTTTTTGCTGGCCGGGACTATAGAGGCGGAGTTCCGCGCATGCTAGGTCGGCCGGCATGATCCACAGCCTCGACGATCTCAATCGGGCGTCCGTCGCCGAATTCGCGGCCGCCGTCGGCGACACGTTCGAAATGGCGCCCTGGGTCGCCGAAGCCGCGGCCGCCAGGCGGCCCTTCGCAACGGTCATCGGGCTGCACGACGCGATGATGGGCGCGGTGCGCGCGGCACCGCGCGAACGACAACTCGCCTTCGTGTGCGGCCATCCCGATCTCGCCGGCAAGGCGGCGCGCGCGGGTGACGTCACCGAAGAGTCCCGGCACGAGCAGGCGAGCGTGGGCCTCGACACGCTCTCCGAGGAGGAATTCGCGCGCTTCCATCGCCTGAACGACGCCTACAAGGCGACGTTCGGCTTCCCCTTCATCGTCTGCGTCCGGCGACACACGCGCGATTCGATCCTGGCGCAGTTCGAGCGCCGGCTGCGCCACGATGCGGCCACCGAATTCGCCACGGCCCTGCAGGAAATCTCCCTGATCACGCGCCTGCGGCTGGCGGCCAAGGTGACGGGCGAGGGGATGCCGCGGGTGAACGGGCGGCTCAGCACCCATGTGCTCGACACCCATGCGGGACGTCCGGCCGTCGGGATCGCCGTCGAGCTGTACGAGTTCGTGGGCGACCGCGCGCACCGAATCGCTACCGCCACGACCAACGCCGATGGCCGCACCGATGCACCGCTGATCGGAGGCCGGCCACTGCCGATCGGCCGCTACGAGCTGCGATTCGCGGTGGGTGACCATTTCCGCAGCAGGGGCATCGAGCAGGGCGATCCGCCTTTTCTCGACATCGTGCCTTTACGCTTTTCCATTGCCGAGCCGGAGGGGCATTATCACGTCCCGCTGCTCTGCACGCCGTGGAGCTATTCGACCTATCGCGGAAGTTAGAGACAACGGAGGAGAACCAATGACCAGCTACAGCGACGTATCCCTGATGATCGACGGCGCCTGGACCCAGGGCGCCAACGGCCGCACGATCCCGGTCATCAATCCGGCAACGGAGGAAGTGATCGGCCAGGTGGCCCATGCCGAGAAGGCCGACCTCGACCGCGCCCTCGAGGCTGCCGAAAAGGGCTTCCAGCAGTGGCGTAAGGTCTCGCCGTTCGACCGCTACAAGGTCATGCGCAAGGCCGCCGAGCTGATGCGCCAGCGCGCCGACGAGATCGCGCCGATCATGACGATGGAGCAGGGCAAGCCGGTGATCGAGGCCAAGGGCGAGACCCTCCTCGCCGCCGACATCATCGAGTGGATGGCCGAGGAAGGCCGCCGCACCTATGGCCGCATCGTTCCGGCGCGCTTCGAGAACGTCTACCAGCTCGTGACCAAGGAACCGGTCGGCCCGGTCGCCGCCTTCACGCCGTGGAACTTTCCGATCAACCAGGTGGTGCGCAAGGCCTCGGCCGCGCTGGCCACGGGCTGCTCGATCATCATCAAGGGACCGGAAGACACGCCCGGCTCCTGCGCCCAGCTCATCAAGGCCTTCGTCGATGCCGGCGTCCCGGCAGGCGTGATCCAGCTCGTCTACGGCGTGCCGTCGGAGATCAGCGAGTACCTGATCCCGCATCCGATCATCAAGAAGGTGACGTTCACCGGCTCGACGCCGGTCGGAAAGCAGCTCGCGGCGCTCGCCGGGGCGCACATGAAGCGCGTCACGATGGAACTGGGCGGCCATTCGCCGGCCATCGTGTTCGAGGATGCCGACGTCGACCAGGCGGTGAACATCCTGGGCGCCAACAAGTTCCGCAACGCCGGACAGGTGTGCGTCGCGCCGACCCGATTCCTCGTGCACGAGAAGGTCTATCCGGAGTTCGTCGAGAAGTTCACGGCCTACGCCAAGAATCTCAAGGTCGGTAACGGCCTCGACAAGGACACCCGCATGGGCCCGCTCGTCGCCGAGCGCCGCCTGCACGCGATCGACGGCTTCGTGAGCGATGCCATCGGCAAGGGTGCCAAGGTCCAGACCGGCGGCCAGCGCAAGGGCAACAAGGGCTACTTCTACGAGCCCACCGTGCTCACCGACGTGCCGCTCGACGCCCGCATCATGAACGAGGAGCCGTTCGGCCCGCTGGCGCCGATCTCGTCGTTCAAGGATTTCGACGGGGTTATGAAGGAGGCGAACCGTCTTCCGTGGGGCCTCGCGGCCTACGCCTACACCACCAACAGCAAGACCATGACGCAGGTCGGCGCCGCCTTCGAAAGCGGCATGGTGTCGATCAACCATCATGGTCTCGCGCTGCCGGAAGTGCCGTTCGGCGGCATGAAGGACTCGGGCTATGGTTCGGAAGGTGGCGTCGAGGCGCTCGAGGCCTACCTGAACACCAAGTTCATCAGCCAGCTGGGCATGTAAATCGCCGCGGCTCGCAGTGAATGGCCCTCCTCCGTCCCGTCGGAGGAGGGCTTTTTTCGTGCAAGCGGTCGCTCTTCGAAACGGCCCGCATTCGCGGCTCGCCTTTTGGCGGCGCCGACTTATACGGGTCGCGTCCCGATCGAGGAGCGTGAAGATGAAGCGTAGAAATGTTCTGGCCGCTCTCGGCGGCCTTCCGGTCGCCGCTGCGCTGGGCTCCGGTGCTCACGCGCAGGAAGCCTATCCGTCGCGGGTCGTTAAGATCCTCGTGCCGTTCGGCCCGGGCGGCTCGACCGACATCATCTCGCGCCTGATCGGCAAGCAGCTCGAGACGGTGACGGGCAAGCCGTTCGTCATCGAGAACAAGCCCGGCGCGACCGGGATGATCGGCACGACGCAGGTCAAGAACGCGCCGGCCGACGGCTATACGATCCTGCTTGGTTCGACCAGCACACTGGCCGCCAATTTCAGCCTCTATAAGTCGATGACCTATGAACCGTCGGACTTCACGACGGTGGCCGTCAACGGCACGATCGGCAACTTCATGCTCGTGAAACCCGACGCCCCCTACAAGACCGTGAAGGAGTTCGTCGAGTACGCGAAGAAGCAGCCGAAGCCGCTGTTCTCCGGGTACGGCAATGCCTCCTCCCGCGTGCCCGCCGCGCTGTTCGAAGTGACGACCGGCGTGAAGTTCGAGGAAGTCGCCTATCGCGACGCCGTCGCCTCGATCCAGGATCTCAATGCCGGGCGCGTCGACTGCGTGTTCCCCGACCAGGTGGTGGGCGAGAGCTACGTCCGCTCGGGCTATGTCCGCGCGCTGGCCGTGACCTCGAAGGAGCGGTCCTCGCTGTTCCCGGATATCCCGGCCGTCGCCGAGACCTATCCGGAATATGTGATCATCTCCTATTCGTGCTTCTCCGTGCGCCGGGAGACGCCGGACGACATCAAGAAGAAACTGAACCGCCTCATCATGGACGCGCTCTACGAGCCGTCGGTGATGGAAAGGGTGAAGCAGCTCGGGTTCCTGCCGCCGCCCAAGGACTGGACGATCGAGCAATGCGATGCCTTCGTGGCCAGGGAGCGCGAGGATTGGACCAAGTACATCAAGCTGGCGAAGATCGAGCCGCAGTAACACGCGGTATTGCACCGCCGCGGGCGGCCGCTAAGCTCCCGGCCGAATGAGCGAAATTGCGCGACGGGCCCTGCTGGGGGGATTGATGGCGACGGGCGCCGGGGCGATGGCTCCGGTGCTCGCCAACGACTGGCCGACTCGCACCGTATCCTGGATCGTTCCGTTTCCCGCCGGTGGCGGCTCCGACATGTTCTCGCGGCCCGTGGCCGCGCGCGTCGCCGAGGCGATCGGCGAACCGGTGGTGATCGACAATCGCAGCGGCGCGGGGGGCACGGTCGGCGCCGCCGTCGCAGCGCGTGCAGCGCCCGACGGCTATACGATGCTGGTGGGCGACACCGGCCTCGTCTATGCGCCGACGATCTATCCGCGGGCCGGCTTCGACTTCCTGCGCGACTTCGCGCCGATCGCCGCCTTCGGTCGTGTGCCCTACGCTCTGGTGATCAATCCGGCGCGCATCGATGCCGCCAATCTCGAAGCCTTCATCGAGATGGCAAAGAAGAAGCCGGGAAGCATCGACATAGGCTCCGCAGGCCTCGGCACCGTGACCCATCTCGCCATCGGCCTGTTCGAGGGCCGGGCCGGGATCAAGCTCACCCACATTCCCTATCGCGGCGGCGCGCCGATGCTGCAGGACCTGCTGGCCGGCCAGATCGGCGCCGCCTTCGTGCTGGTGAGTGCCGTCGCGGGTGCCGTCCGGTCGGGCAAGCTGCGCGCGCTCGCCGTCATGAACCGCCGCCGCGATGCGCAGCTGCCGGACGTGCCGACGGCGCACGAGGCGGGGCTTGCCGATTTCCGCATGACCACCTGGTTCGGCTTGTTCGCGCCGATCCGGACACCCGATGTGGTGCTCGATCGTGTCCACGCCGCCGTGCAGCGGGCCTTGGGCTCTGACGACGTGAAGCGGCTGTGGGCCGAGCATGGCGCCAAGGTCGAACTCGAGAGCCGGGCCGACTTCGCGAATTTCATTGCCCGCGAGGTCGAGCGATGGACCCGGATCGCCAAGGCCGCCAACGTCCAGATGGAGTGAACCGATGAGCGTCACGCGTCGTGCTGCCCTGGGCGGCTTGCTGGCCGCGGCTGCGGCAGGACCGGCCCACGCCCAGCCATGGCGGCCGCCGCGGGCGATGAACTGGATCGTTCCGTTCCCGCCCGGCGGCTCGAACGACACCTTTGCGCGTCCCGTCGCCGCCCATGTCGGAAGGAGCCTCGGCCAGCCGGTGGTGGTCGAGAATCGCAGCGGCGCCGGCGGCACCTTGGGTGGGATGGTCGTGGCCCGGGCGCGGCCCGATGGCTGCACCCTGCTGGTCGCGAACAGCGCCCAGTCCTTCGCGACCGTCGTCTATCCCGAGTCCGGGTTCGACCTGCTGCGCGACTTCGCGCCGGTCAGCAACATCGCCAAGGTGCCGGTCGGACTGGTCGTCAATCCGGCCAAGCTGGACGTCAGGGATCTCGCTGCTTTCCTTGCCGCGGCCCGCAAGTCTCCCGATACGATCAACATCGGCTCCTCGGGCCTCGGCACCATGCCGCATCTCGCCATCGAACTGCTGCAGCGGCGCACCGACATAAGACTGATGCACGTGCCCTATCGCGGCGGCGGCCCGGCGCTGCAGGACCTGCTGGCGGGCCAGCTCGACGCCACCTTTCAGCCCCTCAGCACCGTGGCTTCTTACGTCCAGTCCGGCAAGCTGCGCGCGCTCGCCGTCGCCACCGCGAAGCGCGAAAGCGTGCTGCCCGATGTCCCGACCTTTGCGGAGGCCGGCGTCAAGGATTTCGAGGTCAGCACCTGGTACGGCCTGTTCGCGCCGGTGAAGACACCGGACATCGCGCTCGATGCACTGCACGGCGCCGTCCAGGCGGCGCTGGCCGAATCCGACATCAAGCGGATCTGGGCCGAGCAGGGCGCCCGCGTCGACCGGGAAAGCCGCCAGGCCTTCGGCGACTTCGTGAAGGCCGAGGTCGAGCGCTGGAGCGCCATCGCCCGCACCACCGGCCTGCCGATGGAATAGGCGTCAGGTCTGGCCGCCGCCATTCACCTGGATCATCTGGCAGTTCACGTAGGCGCCGCCGTCGGAGACCAGCAGGCCGAGGACGGAGCCGATCTCGGCGGGCGTGCCCATGCGGCCGAGCGGGACCTTGGTCATCGTTTCGAGACGATGATGGTTGGACTCGTCGTCCTCCTCGACATCGGCCGAGATCGGGCCGGGTGAGATGGCGTTCACCGTGATGCCCTTCGGCCCGAACTCCTTGCCCAGGGCCTTGGTGAGACCCCAGACGCCGTGCTTGGCGACGGAGACGGGCGCGCGCCCGGCATAGCCGTGCATCGCGTTCATGCCGGTGAAGTTGACGATGCGGCCCCAGCCCTTGGTCACCATGCCGGGCAGGCAGGCCTGCGACAGCCACACTGCGGCATCGAGGTCGACAGAGATGACGCGGCGCCAGTCGGCCTCGCTCATATCGAGGAAGGGCTTGGCCGGTCGCAGGGCCGCATTGTTCACCAGCACGTCGATCGAACCGAACTTCGCGATCGCCTCCCGGGCCATGCGGCGGCACTCCTCGGGGCTGCCGACATCGGCCATGAAGACCAGCGCTTCGACACCGAGCGCTGCCGCTTCCTTCGCCACCGACTCACAGGCTTTCCGGTCGGAGGAGCCGTTGATCACGACGTCGTAGCCCATCCGGGCGAGCTCCAGCACGCAGGCCCGGCCGATGTTGCGGCCTGCGCCGGTCACCAAAGCTGTTCTCCGCGTCGTGGCCATCTTCTATATCTCCCACTTCATTTGTTCAGAGGGCGTGAATGGAGCTGAAGACAATTATGCTCGGACAGCGCCCGGCGCGAGTCTGGACCGGCGGCACCGGTGAGGCAATCGTGCTGCTGCATGGCGGCTGGGCGGGCGCGGAAGCCTACTGGTCGACGGTGACAGACGAGCTCGAACGCACGCATTTCATCGTGGCACCCGAGTTGCCGCCGATCCATTCACCCGAGGCCCTGCCGAGCTTCGGCGCCTATGCTGCCTGGCTCGCCGAGCTCCTGACGGCGCTCGGCATCGAACGGGCAACCCTCGTCGGCAACTCGCTGGGCGCGACCGTCGCCTGGCGGTTCGCCGGACAGTTCCCGAAACGCTGCGCCGGCCTCGTGCTGGTGAACGGCTATCAGCCGCCGGTCTACTCGAAGATGCTGCGCTGGCTTGCCGGCAAGACGCCGATCCGTGGCCTCGCGCGCGGCAACCTGCAGCGGCTGCATTTCGGCCCGGAGGTTCTGCCGCTCGCCTTCCATGACCGCGCGAAGGTCCCGGCCGAGGTGGCTCGAACGCTGGAGAACTTCACCGCCGCCGATGCCGACCGGGTCCTCGACTTCCTGCTGTCCGGCGAGGAAGCCACGCCCCCACCCAAGGGATCGGTGCTGCTGATCTTCGGCGAAGCCGACCGCTCGCCGGTCCTCGACAAGAACGGCGCCCGGAAGATGCGGCTGTCGTTGGAGAAGTCGCGGCTGGTGACGATCCCGGAAGCCGGCCACCTGCCGCAGGTCGAGCGTCCGGAAGACTTCCTCCGGGCGCTGCGCGGGTTCCTGAATCGTTAGACCGCGCCGCCGGCCTTGAGATCCGCGATGGTCCTCGCGTCGTAGCCGAGTCCGGTCAGCACCTCGTCCGTGTGTTGGCCGAGGTCCGGCGTCGGGTTGAGCGTCTTGGGCTGCGGGTAGTCCGAGAGGTTGATCGGCTGGCCGACCACCTTGATCTCGCCGAGCGCGGGATGGTTGACCGGGCGCGCGATGCCGAGATGCTGGACCTGCGGCTCGGCGAAGGTCTTGTCGATCGTGTTGATCGGGCCGCAGGGGACGCCCGCCTTGTTCAGCGCCTCGATCCAGTGGGCGCTGGTATTGGTCTTCGTGACCTCGGCCAGCCGCTCGTTCAGCGCCTTGCGATTCTGGGAGCGCAGCGCCGGCGTCGCGTGCTCGGGATGGTCGATCAGCGCCTGGGCGCCCAGCGCCAGCGCCGCGCGCTTCCACATCTTGTCGCCGGCGGCAGCGATGTTGATGTAGCCGTCGCTGGTCGGGAAGACGCCGGTCGGGATGCTGGTCGGATGATCGTTGCCGGCCTGCTTTGGAACCTCACCCTTCATCAGCCAGCGCGAGGCCTGGAAGTCGAGCATGAAGATCTGCGCCTCGATCAGCGAGGTGTGGACCCATTGGCCCTTGCCGGTTCGCTCACGCGTGTAGAGCGCCAGCATGATCGCCTGGGCAAGCAGAAGTCCCGAGGTGAGGTCGGCGATGGGAATGCCCACGCGCATGGGGCCGCGGCCGGGTTCGCCGGTGATCGACATCAGGCCGCCCATGCCCTGGGCGATCTGGTCGACGCCCGGGCGCGCCGCATCGGGGCCGCTCTGACCGAAACCCGCGATCGAGCCGTAGATGATGCGCGGGTTGATCTTCGCCACCGTGTCGTAGTCGACCTTGAGGCGGTGCTTCACGTCGGAGCGGTAGTTCTCGACGATGACGTCGGCCTTTGCGGCGAGCTTCATGAAGATCGCGTGGCCCTCGGCGCTCTTGAGGTTGAGCGTCATCGACTTCTTGTTGCGATGCAGGTTCTGGAAGTCGAAGCCGTGGCGCGCGCCGCCCATCGAATCGTTGTTCTTTCCGACTTCGGACGGGGGCGGCGGCGGCTCGATCTTGATCACGTGTGCACCCCAGTCGGCGAGCTGGCGCACGGCGGTCGGGCCGGCGCGGTGCGCCGTGAGATCGAGGACGGTGAGATGGGAGAGAGGCAGGGTGGTCATGGCGTTTCCTCCTGCTTCTCAGCGACCCTTGAAGACCGGCTTGCGCTTCTCCATGAACGCGCGGCGACCTTCCTTGAAGTCGTCGCTGTCGAAACAGGCCTCGGCCATCCGGTCGAGCTTGGCGTGATCCTGCTTCGACTCGGGCTTGGCGATCTCGCGCGCCGCCGCCTTGGCGAGCGCGATCGTGAGCGGCGCGTTCTGCGCGATGGCGCCGGTGATGCCGTCGACCATGGCGTCGAGCTCGCCATCGGCGGCGACGCCGTGCACCAGGCCCATGTCATAGGCGTCCTTCGAGGAATACTGCTTGGCGGTGAACAGGAATTCCATGGCACGCGGCAGGCCGACGATGCGCGAGAAGCGTTCGATGCGCAGGAAGCCATAGCCGAGGCCGAGCTTGGCGGCCGGCACGCCGAAGCGGGCGCCTTCGTTGCAGTAGCGCAGGTCGCAGCAGGCCGCGAGGTTCATGCCGCCGCCGATGCAGTAGCCGGTGATCTTGGCGATGGTCGGCTTGGGAAAGTCGTAGAGCGCTTCGTAGCCTTCCTTGGAAATCGCGTCGTAGCGGACCTGGGCTTCGGCGTTGGCCCGCTCGCTTTCGAACTTCGAGATGTCGGCGCCGGACACGAAGGCCTTGCCGCCCGAGCCGCTGACGACGAGACAACGGATTTCAGGGTCCTGGGCGAAGTCCTTCAGGATGCTGACGAAACCATCCCACATGTCGAGCGACACGGCGTTGAGCTTCGCCGGGTTGTTGAAGACGACATGGCCCACGGCGCCCTCGCGGCGACCGATGATTTTCTGTTCCTGCATTCCGGCATCCCTTTCGATGAGGGCGCGACTATAGCCCGCGGTGGGCGATCTGAAGAAATGGCAACCGGCGCGTCTGGCTTCAGAGGGGCTGTCAAGCGGGTGACCTACCGTCGTATTCGAGCGACAATGGGTCGATCGAAGCGCACCCGCCCCACAGGTTCTGAACCGGGATGGGTGTTCCCTGAACATCTCCGGGAAGGAAAGCCCACGTATGCTCTTCGCTCGCTATTTCCTGTTTGTCCTCGTTGCCGGCTCCTTTGCGCTGGATATGCCGCAGGCGGTTGCCCAGCAGATGGTCAGCGTGGCTCGCGAGGAGGTGAACCTGCGGTCCGGTCCGGGAACCCGCTTTTCCGCCGAGTGGGTGCTGGGCAGGGGCTTCCCGCTGAAAGTCGTCGGACGACGCGGTGAATGGCTGCAGGTGCAGGATTTCGAGAACGACAAGGGCTGGATCCTGGGCACGCTGACCGGCAAGACCCCGTATCACATCGTGAAGGTCAAGACCGCCAACGTGCGCAGCCAGCCGAGCACGTCCGGCCGGATCGTCGGCAAGGTTTCCTACGGCGACACGCTCAAGACGCTCGAGCGCAGGACGGGCTGGATCAAGGTCCAGCGCGACGGCGGGATACGCGGCTGGGTATCGCGCAAACTGCTCTGGGGCTGGTAGGAGGTCGGGGGCTCACTTGAGAATCGCCACCTCGTCGACGGTCACCGGCTTGGCGAGAAGGCCGAGCTCGTCGAGCGTCTTGATCGTGGCTTCCCAGCCGGCGCGTGTCTGTATCCCTGTGGGAGGGCCGGACAGCTGCTGCGAGACGGTGGCCATGCTGCGGTCGACGTAGCGTGGTGCGAGCCGCGGAAAGATGCGGGAGAAGTGGAGTGCGGCGTCGCCCGGCCGCTCCCGGACCATATTGTAGCCTTCCTGCACGGCCTCGACGACCTTCTGCGCAATCTCGCGACGAGCCGGGTCGGCCCAGGCCGCGTCGTTGACGATGAGGTTCAAGCTGTAGGCCTTCACCCCGAAATCGGAGAGTCGGATCATCATGATGTGGCGGCCCTCGGCGATGAGTTCCGAGGGTGCCATCTCGTCATAGTCGATCAGCGCATCGACCTTCTTCTCGACCAGGTCGTAGGCGCTCCAGTTGACTGTCTTCTCCTGGATCCTGTTGCGGTCGAGCTTGTTCGCCGCCACGAGGGCACGAAACTCCTCGTTGGTGATGCTTCCGGGGACCAACCCCAGTGTCTTGCCATAGAGGTCGCGCGGATGGGCGATGCGGTCTTCGCCCCGGGTATAGATCACGGTCGGGGTCTTGGCGTAGTAGACGGCGAGGCTCTTGATCGGCTGTCCCTTCGAGCAGGCGATGGCGGTGGCGATCCCGCTTGACGAGCCGATCCAGTATTGCTTGCCGGAGCCGATCATTTCCGCCGACGAGATCGCTCCCTGCGTCTCGGCGAAGGTGACCTCCAGGCCGCGGCGCTCGAATGCCCCCATCTCGCGGGCGAGGAAAAAGCCCGCATAAGTCGGCAGCGCCTTCCAGTCGAGCAGGATCTCGACTTTCTGCACGGCAACGGGAGTCGTCTGCGCCAGGGTGGATAGAGGCGGCAAAAGGCTGAGGGCGGCGGCGAGTATCAAGCGACGGCTGGCGCGGGTCATGTCGGCATCCTGGAACGGCGTCGGACGGATAGCCTCTCATAGCCCATGTAACGTGGTGGGAGCGAATTTCGTCCGGCTGCGTTCTCCGCCCGTGGAAACGCTCACTGTGGAAACGCCCTCCTCCTTCGCCCGTGTGCGGCGGCTGCTCACCGAAACCGTCGAGGGCTTCATCGGTGACGATGCCTTCAGTCGCGGCGCCTCGATTGCCTATTTCACGCTGTTCTCGTTGGCGCCCGTCCTGCTGCTGGTGATCGCCGTTGCCGGCCTGGTCTTCGGGCAGGAGGCGGCGGAGGGGGCCGTGGTCGAGCAGTTGAGCGGGCTGATGGGGCGGGAAACGGCGGAAGCAATGCAGGCCATGATCCGCAGCGCCAGCGACCGCATGACGGGTCTCGTCGCCACCGTGATCGGGCTCTTCACCATCCTGCTCGCGGCCAGTGGCGTCTTTGGCGAGGTCCAGGCGGCCCTGAACGCCATCTGGAAGGCGCAGCCCCGCAGTTCGACGATGTCGAGGCTGGTGCGCGCGCGGCTCGCGAGCTTCGGCCTCGTGATCACGCTGGGATTCGTCCTCATGGTGTCGCTGGCGTTGAGCGCCGTGCTGACCGCTATGGGCAAGTTCCTCAAGTCTAGCTTTCCGGCTGCCGAGGCCGCTGTGCAGGCCGCGGACCTAGTGATCTCCGTGGTCCTGATCTCGGGTCTGTTCGCCATCATGTACAAGGTGCTGCCGGACACGCCGATCCGCTGGCGAGATGTCGCGGTCGGTGCCCTCGCGGCGACCGGCCTCTTCGAGGGCGGCAAATACCTGATCGCCCTGTACATCGGCCAGTCGAACGTGGCCTCGAGCTTTGGCGCCGCCGGTGCGCTGATCGTCCTGCTGCTCTGGATCTTCTATTCGGCCCAGATATTCCTGCTGGGCGCCGAGTTCACCCGCGCGTGGACACATGTCTATGGCGCACGCTGCCACGACACCGGCGCGCCGGCAGCCGGCACCGCGGGAGAGGGAAGAAGCCGTTAGCGAGTGATGGCGAAGCCGGCCCCCAAGGTCAGCACCAGAACGAGGTGGGGCAGGGCCAAGCGTATGAGTTTGCTGGACCGGACGGGCTTGTCGAAGGGGAGCGACCTCGGCATATGCTCTTGCTATGAAAACGCTTCTGCCGGTGCTTCTGGCACTTCTCGCTTCGGCCTTTTCGGCTCCGTCGATGGCGCAGTCCTTCGAGGAGCAGATGCGTCAGGCGGCGGGGGCCTACGAACGCAAGGACATGGCGACGGCCGTGCGGATCTGGAAAGTCTGGGCGGCCAAGGGCGATGCCGAGGCACAGACGCTGCTGGGCGCCATGTACTGGAGCGGCGAGGGCGTGCCGCGCAATCTCAACGAGGCCGCGCGCCTCTATCTGGCCGCGGCCAAGCAGGGATATGCACGCGCCCAGAACAATATCGGCTTCATGCTGGGCTTCGGTGAGGGAATCCCGCCGCGCGACGATGTCGAGGCCTACAAATGGATCAGGCTGGCGATCGACCGCTACACCGCGAAGAACCAGGATCGGCTGGATCAGGCGAAAAAGGACCTGGCGACCCTTTCTGCGCGCATGACCCCTGCGCAAATCACCGAGGCCGAAAGGCGAGTCCGGGCATGGAAACCGGTCCCCCAAATGCGGTAGGGTTCGGGACCACGCGGTGGTCACGAGCGATGCCCCGACGTCGGCCCTAAGAAAGGACTGAATGAATCGACCCTCGGTCGCCGCGGCTTTTGCCGTCTCATTGCTTTTCGGCGGGACGTCGCAGGGCGTCGCGCGCGATCTGCCATGGGTCGCCGCGGACTCGGACCTGCGGGACCATTTGTCGTTCGTTCAGTTGGCTTCGATCAACGTCCTGCTGGCCCGCAACCTCTCGATCGAGAGCGAAGTGGAGCGGGAGCAGCCGGTCATTGCCGTGGCCGATCCGGTACCGCCCCCTGCGAGCACGGGCCCCGTTCCCGAAGCGATCCTGGCTTACGGCCTTGTCGAGGCGGACCGACTCCTGGGGGACGGCGAGGACGATGTCCGCGTGCAGGGCTATCTTCCGTACCAGCGCCGAATCGGCGTTACCGGCGTGATCTCCGGCGGTTCGTTCGAAGCCTCCGCCGCTGCCGCGGGGGTGCCCGCTCCGGCCATGATCGAGGCCCTGCAGGCGCTCGAGACCTCGGTGGATCTCGGGAAGGAAATGCGCGACGGCGACCGGTTCTACGTGCGCTACGAGCAGACCTTCACCCAGGCGGGCGCGCCGCTGGATGTCGGCCGCGTCTTGTGGATGGAGCTGCGCACGCCCAAGGGCGTGATGGCAATCCATCGCTTCCGGGCCCGCGACAATACCGAGCGCTTCTGGATGGCGAGCGGGCAGGCGGCCACGCCGCCGTCGTTCAGGCTGCCCCTGGACACCGTATCGATCTCATCGGGGTTCGGCCTGCGTGCCGATCCGTTCGACCAGCCGCCTTCCTATGGTGGCAAGCCCCAGGGTGCCGGGGGCCCGAAGCTCGCGAAGCCCCTGCCGCCCGGGCTACCGACGGGAGGCGCCACCGACATGCCCCGAGGCAGTGCATCGTCTGCAGGTCAGTCGTCGTACGGCAGTTCCTCCTATGGAGGATCGTCATACGGCGGCTTCCGGGCGCCGCCGGCCTACGCCGTGGCGGCACGGCCGTCGTCGCGTTCGCTGTTCATGCACGAGGGCGTCGATCTGGTGGCGCCGACGGGCACGCCCGTCGTCGCGGCGGCCGACGGGATCGTGATCGGGGCGGCACCGAACGGGCGTTACGGCAATTGGGTCAGGCTCGAGCATGGTGGCAAGCTGGCGACCGTCTACGGCCATCTCTCCGGCTTCGCGAGCGGCCTGCAGCCGGGCATGGTCGTGTCCCGCGGCGACGTGATCGGGTACGTCGGCAGCACCGGACGATCGACCGGCGCCCATCTCCATTTCGAACTCCAGGTCGACGGCAAGCCGGTCAATCCGATCACGCATCCCGAACTCAAGCGCGCCCAGCTGCGCGGTGCCGATCTCGAGCGGTTCCGCAAGCAGGTGGCCGCGAGCCTCACCGAACGCAGCCTCGAGGCGCTGCCTGCGGCGGTCTCAGTCGACGACTGAGACGCCGGCCGCTTGGTGGGCTTGTGTGGCGAAAGCCTCTTCGGGTGACAGGACCAGCCTGTGCCGGCCGACGAGGGCGAACCAGGCAATTCCCAGCGCGAACCACGCTCCGACGCCGACCACGCCGGTCACGAACACGGGGTCCAGCAGCTGGTAGACCAGCGTGACCGCGGCGATGACGATGGCGGCGACTGCGCCCGCCACGCCCAGGGGTGAGCGATAGGGCCGGGCAAGTCCGGGCAAGCGGGCGCGCAGCACCAGAAAACTGACGGCCTGCAGCAGGTAGGAGAGCATGGCGCCGGCGACGGCCATGTTGAGCAGCAGGCCCTGAATTACCGCGGCGCCGCGCTCGGCCCCCATGCCGAACCACAGCGCGAACATCAGCATCAATGCCACGGTCGAGCCGGCCAGCAGCGCGAGGTGGGGCGTCTTGTGGCGCGGATGGGTGATCGAGAGGAAACGGGGGAAGTACCCGGCACGGGACAGCGAGTAGATCTGGCGTCCCTTGGCGAAGAGGATCGTGTGAAAGCTGGCAACCAGTCCAACGCAGGCAACGAGCGCGAGCAGCTTCGCCACGCCGCCGCCGAACGTGGCGCGGAAGCCGTCGAGGAGCGGCTCGCCCGAACTCGCGAGCTGGAAACTGCCTGGGGCGACGGATGGGTTGAGCCAGACGGTGAGGCCCGCCGAAACGAACAGGGTGAACAGACCCGCTACGATGCCGCGGGGGATGTCGCGCGACGGGTCGAGAGACTCCTCGGCTGCGAGCGGCAGTTGTTCGATGGCGAGAAACAGCCAGACGGCAAACGGAAGCGCGGCCAGCGCGCCGTGCAGGCCGAACGGCATCAGCGGACCGCCGCCGCCCGCCAACTCGACCGGTTTGCCGTCCGGGCCGGCGCCGATGTCGAGCGCGTACCGGCCGAACTCCGCCGCCGGCAGCGCCGAGATCCAGAACAGGGCGAGGCAGCCGAGCGAAGCCAGCGTGACGACGACCGTCACCCGGAAGGAGAGCTCGACGCCGCGGATGTTCAACGCCACGAAGACTGCGTAGCCGGCCACCCAGTAGGCCGGCAGCCAGGCCGGCGGTGTTTCGAAAACGGCAGCCAGATAGGTCGCGAGAAACGACACGATCACCGCCGGCGTCAGCACATATTCGACGTTCTCGCAGAGACCGGTGACGAAACCGCCCCACGGGCCCATGGCTGTTCGCGCGAAGGAATAGGCTCCGCCGGTGTGCGGCAGGGCGGCGGCCATCTCGGCAATGCAGAAGACCAGGCCGAGGTACATCACGGCGATGATGCACGCCGCCATGGCGTAGCCACCCCAGCCGCCGGCCAGCAGCCCCAGGTTCCAACCCGAGTAATGGCCGGAGATCACGCCGCCGACGCCGAGGGCCCATAACGAAAAGACGCCGGCGTAGCGGCGCAGGCCTCGGCGGGCGAAGTATCCCGCCGCAACGGCCTGATAGGTGCGGCTCGAATGGCTCATGGGCCGGGTATCAGTCCCGACCTGGGGATCAGTCCCAGGCGGCGTCGACGATCTGTCCGGCCTCGGAGAGGACGAGGGTGAGGCGGTTGGGTTCGTAGTCGTAGCTGGGGATGCCGTCGGTCGGGCGGATGATGCGCAGCGGATAGGGAAGGTCTTCTTCCTTGACGACGTTGCCGGCGGCCTGACCTGCGGGGGCGGTGGCGCCCTTGGCCTGGAAGTACTTGCCGAGGCACTTGGCGCAGTCTTCCTTGGGCGGCGCGACCTCGGCGACCCCCGGCAGGGTCTTGAGGGACACGGCGTTGTAGCCCGAGCGGACGCGGATGCCCTTGTAGGGATGTCCCTTGGCGATCGGCAGGATCGCCTCGACCGGCATGAAGGGTCCGAGCGGGGCCATGTCGGTGGGGGCGCTGGCCTGGAAGATGAGGTCGAGCATGCCGTCGATGCCCTCGCCGCGGGTGATCGGCAGGAGATGGGGCTCGCCCCAGGCGTTGGAGGTGACGAGGCCGCGGGCCCGGACGATGTCCATGCCGCCGTCGCGGGAGGAGCGGATCAGCTCGACGCTGGTGACGAACATGACCGGGAAGGGCCGGGAGCCTTCGGGCCCCGGGGCGCCGCCGCCCGGCGGCGGCCCGGCATCCTTGGGGGTCGAGGGGGCGGCCGGCGGCGCCGGTTGCTGTGCGTTGGCGGCCAGGCCGCCCAGCATCGCGCCGGCGGCGACCAGGGAGGCGAGGGTGAAAAGCTTCTTGCGGGTCATGGCATCCTCGGCAGCTGATCGGCGGCTTTGCCGCTCGGAACGGACGAAAGCGAAAGGGCGGCCTGCGGGGCGACCTGAGTCTCGCTGCGCGCGAGCCGGTCGTAGGCTTCGAGGATCAGGTCCGTCGGGACCATCTGCGTCAGCGTGCAGTAAGAAGTCTCGGTGGCCGTGAAGCTGCCCTGCTCGAACAGCTTGTTGACCGGGGCGCCGCCGCCGCAGACGGAGAAGTACTCGCACGAGCGGCGACAGGCCTGAACGCCCGCGGTGATGTCGCGATAGAGCGGCGACGCAAGACAGGTGTCGCGGATTTCCTGCAGAGACTGGAAATTGATGTTGCCCAGAAGATAGTCGCCATAGTCGGTATTCTTCAGGCCGAGCAGTTCCGGTGAGAAGCTCGACACGTTGCCGTGGCTGTCGACGTTCAGCATGGCCAACGGTTCGACCTGGATGTTGCGCGCCGGCACGCCCTCGGGACGGAACATGCGGGGCAGGGCGAGATCGATCTCGCGTACGAAACGGACGCGGTCGCTCTGGCGGGCGAGGTGCCAGAAGCGACGCAGAAATGCAGCATAACGCCTGCGCAGTTCGGGGCCGTGGAACAGGCTCGAAACGTGATCTCCTTCGGACTCCTCGACATTGAAGCAGATTTGGTCGATGCCCTCGGAGAGGTAGAACTCGAGCAATTCCTCGGGCTGGTCGAGGCTGGTGTGCGACAGCACCGATATGACGTGGAAGTCGACGCCGTTCTCCCGCAGGCATCGGATGCCGGCGATCGTCTTGTCGAACGTTCCCTTGCCGCTGCGGCTCTTGCGATGGAGATCGTGCAGTTCGCGCGGCCCGTCGAGGCTGACACCGACGCCGACCTGCCATTCCTTGAACAGGTCGCACCATGCGCCGTCGATCAGGGTGCCGTTGGTTTGAAACGAATGTTTCACATGGACCGATGCCGGCCTCATCCGCTCGATCGTCGCGAAGGCCTCGCGATAGAAGGAAACGGGGACCACCAAGGGCTCGCCCGCGTGCCAGATCACGGTGATCTCGCCACAGGCCCAGCCCGACGCGAATATCTGCTCGAACAGGCGGCTCACGGTGGACTGGGCGATGACGTGCTTGTTCGACCGGTCGGGGAGATAGCAATAGGTACAGGCGATGTTGCAGAAGGCCGTTGGCTGGACGACCACCATCCCGATTTCGGGCTTGGCGGATACCGTCGCTGCCTTTCGATCACCCGCCATCACCAAGCCCTTCAAGACGCCAACCGTCGGGCGGACGTTAGTCGGTCATGCGATCCGTTCGCAAACCAAAAATGTGAGAAACCGCAACTGTCGTTCGATCGCCCACTTGAAGTCCGGCGAGCACACCCCATATGCAATTCGTTCGAGCGGTCAGATAGACCGCGAACACCGCCGGGGTGAGCCACGGATGTAATGGTGACCGGTCGGCGGACGGCAGCCCCGCGCCTGAAATGGCGGCGGGGCTTTCTTTTTGCGCGACCTCAATGGATCAGCGGCGCTCCTCCCCCGGGCTGCATCGGCAGATGATCGAACGACGTCGTTTCCAGCCAGACATGGTGGAAGATCGTCGTCGTACCGAGCTGGCGTTCAGGCTTGCCGATCTGGAAGCCAAGGCCGCGCAGCAACGCCAGTGTCCGGTCCTCGCTTGCGTCGATATGCTGTTCGAGCCGCGGGAACTGCTCCAGCATCTCGGCGAAGACGAGGCGGCATAGCATCGCGAACTCCTGCGACTCGCCGTCGAAAGCGGCGAGCGACATCATCCAGAGGTAGCCGACCTCGGGAGTGTCGAGTCGCGGCGTGACGCCCCAGAGGGCGCTGGTTGCCCCGTCGCTGAGGCGTCGTGCCGCCCAGATCTGGGCGCTGAATGCGCAGGCTTCCACCAGCCGCCGGCTGGGCTCTTTTTCGGGCCAGTCCGCCGCCGCGGGCTGATCTTCGAGCAGGGAGGCCACGTAGGCGACGTCCGCTGATGTGGCTGGCAGGACCTGATAGCGCATGGGCCTCTCCTTGGTCGGCCCCGAGTCAACGATGTCCCTGGCGAAGGTTGCACCCTCGAGCGCCCGGTCTCGTTCGGAATCGCACCGCGAGGGCGTGCGGTGATAGTCTTCCTGCGTGGCATCGACCCCTCTTCTTCGCCGCCCCTTCTTCGCTTTGCTCGGAGCAACGCTCATGGCGCCGCTGAACTCGTCCGCCCGTCCCGCAGCCTGGGAGACGGAATCGCCCCAGGCCACAAGCTTCGCGCCGAACCTCTCGGCAAAGCTCGATGCCCTGATCGCCGGGAAGCGCATCTGGAACGTCCATGGAGTCCTGGTCGCACGCGGCGGCAAGATGGTGCTGGAACGCTACTTCGACGGCGTCGATTGGGCCCGTGGCCGGTCGCTCGGCATCGTCGCATTCGGTCCGGAGACGCTGCACGACCTTCGCTCCGTCTCCAAGAGCATCGTGGGGCTGCTGTACGGGATCGCATTGGACCAGGGGAAGGTGCCGCCGCCCGAGGCGCCGCTGCTCGACGCCTTTCCCGAGCATGCCGATCTCGCAGCGGATCCGGCCCGCGCGAAATGGACGGTGCATCACGCGCTCAGCATGACGATGGGCACGGACTGGGACGAGTTGGGGGTCCCTTACACGGACCCGACCAACAGCGAGATCGAGATGGACCGTGCACCCGATCGCTATCGCTACGTGCTCGGCCGGCCGGTCGTTTTCGAGCCCGGCAGCCGCTGGGTCTACAGCGGCGGCGCCACGGCGCTGCTCGGCCGGATGATCGCGCAGGGAACGGGCAGGAGCCTGCATGCTTTCGCGCGCGAGACGCTGTTCGATCCACTCGGGATCGGTCCGAGCGAGTGGCTGGCCGATGCAAACGGCAACGAGTTCGCCGCTTCAGGCCTGCGTCTCCTGCCGCGCGATCTGCTGAGGATCGGACAATTGGTATTGCGGAAGGGTGAGAGCGGCGGCAGGTGGATCGTGTCCGGCGAGTGGATCGCGCGCGCCACGACGCCCTATGTCAGCTGCGACGAGGTCCGCCGCTACGGCTACCAATGGTACATGGGAGAGACGGCGTTCACGGTGCCCGCCGGCCCACGCTGGAACCGAAATCGCCTGGAGCACTTTCAGGGCGCCTATGGAAATGGCGGGCAGAGGCTGTGGGTGTTCCCCGGCCTCGACATGGTCGTCGCGGTCACGGCCGGCAACTACGACACGCCGGACCAGTGGGTTCCGTCCCTGCGCGTGCTGCGCGACGCCGTGCTCGCGAGCGTACTGTAGCAGCCTTAGCGCGTCCCGGCGGGCGGGGCCTGGCGGGTCGTGTCCGAGCCGACGCCGGGACGCGCTAAGGC
>Ga0209066_10003027_pt1 | contig 19669 bp, 15 predicted proteins | sample All_14_2_FD_187198 | JGI IMG/M metagenome (GOLD analysis project Ga0209066, IMG submission 187198) | Freshwater microbial communities in response to fracking from Pennsylvania, USA - Allegheny Zone_MetaG_DW_15 (SPAdes) (version 2) ... | reverse complement strand
GTTCCTTAAGGATGTTTACGACTTGGTCTTCTGTGTAGTGTTTCCGGGGCATTGTCATGACCTCCACTGCTATGTTAGCAACCGGAAACGGAAATTACTAGTGGGCTAGTTTACAGGGAGAGGGTCAGTGATATGAAACCTGTTCCTACAGGGTTTAACCATGTCCTAGGGAATATCCGTCATTTTAAGCAACAATTGGATGCACATCTGGGTAAATATGGTGGTTCTGTATCCTCTGAACTTGCAACCCGTATCGAGTATGCGTCTAGATTGGCAAAATCTGTTGATGACTCCATAGTTATTGACTTGCACACAAAAGGAAAGATATCACAGCAGGCCAGGGAATCGCTTGGTGACTTTTTGTGCGTATTACGCGATGACTCTTATGCTATGCATGAGAAATATCTGAAAGATGTCGTTGGGGGGTATCCTGTAATTGTGGGAACGATTCTTGAAGATGATCCCATAAACGGCAGTATGGCTGTGAATTGGGAGTATGGGCGGTATTAAAAACTTTGGGCCGGGGGATGCTGCTTCCTGTCTTCCTGATTTAAGTCGCTGGGGAGAATAGAGCGGCAATGGGGTCAGGTCTTTACTTTTGACTGCATAGAGAGGGGGGGGGGGATGGCAAGAATTAAACTGGATGAGATAGTTTATGATCTGAATGTGGAGTTCCGTGGTGCTCTATCAGATGCTGTAAAAGAAATTAGCCCAAATCTTCGCTTTGATGAATATGCGTTGTATAAAGCGTTTGAGCGGGCAATTCGCAGAAGATGTCGAACTTGGGAAAGGGTAAAAGACTCAAATGTTGATCCCAAAGATTGAGATTACGCATTTGGCTGTCATAGTGCAGGGAATTTAGGGATGCGACGCTATTGAGTAATAACCCGTTTGCGCTACCTGGTGGGGGCCAAATCGATAAAAGATTGCCATTTTCTGCGCACGTTAATGTAGTGTGATCCTGGAGGTATAGTAACATGACTAAATATGTGGCCGTTGTTGTAATAGCTATTGCATCACTAGCAATGATGGGGTGTTCGAATGATAGTCGAACACTTACTTGCCCTGTATGTAATGAGAAACCCACTGAATCTAAAACCTTTGCCCCGGGGACACGGCTAAGCTGTCGTAATGGGCATGCTTGGTGGTTAAATCCACCAACTACGGAGGCAGGCCGATGATAGTGACTGGTGGGCGCTGATGCTTATATTCTTAAATCTTTGATAATTGTAGTTGTGTGTAGCGCGCATAGCTCCCGAGTAAGTGCTTGCTCTGTTTTGCTTAGCGTCGGGATGATAAGACTACTGATTGATGCTCCTGTCTGGTAATGCATTCCGTGAGGATTTAAATGAAGAAGAATGAAAAGAAGTGTCCGTATTGTGATGAAACAATCAAAGCAAAGGCGAAGATATGTCGATTTTGTAATCGCGATCTGGATGAAAATGTTGATGGTAATCGCGCTCCTGAAGTTGAGGCAAGAAGTGGTGTTGTGGATGGTGTGAAATTGGGGCTTGGGATGTTTATTGTCCTTCCATTTCTTCTTGTGTTTGGGTTGATAGTTTTCCTTATTACTCTTGGCAGTTGTGGTAAAGCCTTGCAACAGCAATCTGTTCCTGATAAACAGCGTTCTCAGATTAGAATTGCGGCATCACCCGAAAAGCATAAATCACATAGGTTTAAATCTCTTTCTGAACTCACTGGAATGCCAATTGATAGGCTGACTGCTGAAGAAATCTTAAAGGCACACAAGCGGGAAGCAATAGCCGCATCAAATCTTAGAGGGGGCTGGGCGGAGGATATCCGGGCCTTGGGACTTGTGACCCGTATTAATTGTGATACACGAACTGAGGAAACCCCAAACTCTTTGGCAACAGCATGGTTGGATATGACCTGGGCGAATTGGGTTTCCCTTAGTTGTGACAGAAAGCAGCATGTGCTAGAGCTTGTCGGTAAATATTGCGGAAGTGGGATGTATCTCTTTTCTGACTCCGAAGATAATCAGGGTTTTGGCGGATGGAGCCCAAAAGGGGGAGCAACGGTATTTGGCCCAGATAACTGCAATGCGAGATAGTTGGCTGGCTAGTTTGTCGTTCGTAGGGCATGGGGATTCTTATTCCTGTGTTCAAACTTAAGATGAGGGAGAATCCCTGCGGCAGTGTTTGTAGATGCCGGAGGCAAATGTGGGGCACATTGTTGATGCTTTAAGTGCGCCAATCACACAGCTCGGGCATCGCGAACTATTATGGCTGAAAAAGATGGGGAACTGCTTAACCTATACTAGTACAAATCTGTAAAAAATGAAATTTAGGGTCTTTGGTCAAAATTAATCTTTCCCAATGAGAAATCGTTTAAAACTTGACACGAAGTAGCGAAAGGGTGTAAACTAGCAACTGAATCGCGGGTTTGCTAATTAAGAACTATGGATTGATAACACGGTATTTATAGCATCTTATTTGGAAACGAAGAGGCCCGTGCTTGAACACGAGCCTCTTGTTTTTGACAGTATAAAAACCGCTTGATAAGAGCGGCTTCAAAGTCAGGACTTCTTTGTGACGAAGATATCCTACCATTTGAATCCGTACTCCTGTCAAGCATTCGAAGAAACTAGATGTCTTAGTCTTTTCGGATCCAACCATTGCCTATTAGGCAGGAGGGAGCATGAAGTCTACACGCAATAGTGGTAAATCGTGGTCTGGCCAGGACGTAAGGCAGTTGCAGCAGTTGGCTAAGCAAAATACCCCAACTCGCGTAATTGGCTTAAAGCTTGGCAGGACCCCAGGAGCCGTATATGCAGCGGCTTCTGCGGCCGGTATTTCTTTGGCACCAACTAATCAGTCTCCGTACAATCGCCAAAAGAAATAATCGGTGCTGGAATCGGGTGGCTCCCTCTTTCAATTTATAGGGGGAGTTGCCCGCTTTACTTGCGTTCGGGAATGTCTTGCTTAAAGACATGCTCTTTGGTGTTTGCGAAATAATAGGAGAACAATTGTTATGAAGGATGATTCAGATATTAAACTCAATGCGGATGATAATCGCAGTAGGGAAGGCTTTGTCGGTCAGGTAGGGGTCTTTGTAAAAACTGCAGAAGAGAAATTGACGAAAATTGCCGAAATATCTACCAAGATAGACGAACTGTTTGGGCGTGCTACAGAATCCCAGGCAAAGGCGGATAATGAGGCATTGCGTGCGAATCAAGCTAAACTAATGGTGGAAGAGCATTCCAATGCGGTAGCCAAAATTAAGGGGCAACTGGATGCTGATGCAGCGACAATCTCTTCCAGAAAGACAGAAATTGAGCAGTTGATACAGACTCTAAGTAACCTTCGGAAATCTTCCGAGTCTGATGCATCTAGCATCGCATCATCACGGAAATCTGTCGATGAGATCGGGAAACTGGTCGCTGAGTCTTCTGGGAGGATAACCGGCATACAATCTAATGTTGAGGAAGTGAAAAAAGGCTTAGATGCTATAGCTCAGGCTGCTCGAGAGCAGGGGAAAGCAGTCGATACTAATTCCTCGAAAATATCAGTTGCTGCTGAAAAAGCAGAAACTGTTGTTGCACAGATAGATAGCTCTGTACAAGAGGTAAAAGAACTTCATGAGCATATAAAAACTGCCAAGGGTGCAGTCGAACTTCTGGAGAAGGATGCAAAGATTAAGCTTGAGTCAATGTCCGAACTAACAGGAAGAGGCGAAGCGATGTCAGCAAATGTTAAGGAATATGAGGAGACCCTTAGCGTATTGGAGCGCGAGTTTAAGGATGTTCGTTCAAAAGTGGAGGCATTACTGCCTGGTGCCGCAAGTGCAAGCCTCGCGTCCTCTTTTGCCACCCAGAAAAACAGGTTTGCGACACCGCAGAAATTCTGGAAGACTAGCTTCATTGGGTGTATAGGCTTACTTTTGATTGTGGCGGGAATCGGGGGATTAGGGACTCTCTCTGGTACCGAGCCATCTACGTGGGATTCAATCTTTAGACATTTTGTCCAGCGGCTACCATACGTAATTCCCTTGGTCTGGCTCGGAGTATATTCCGGGAGGCAGTATATGTTGTCTCTTCGAATGGAGGAAGAGTATGCGTTTAAAGAGGCAACATCAACTGCCTTTGAAGGGTACAAACGGGAGATGGCATCAATCCCGGAGGGAATGACCGGTAATGGGGCGCCACTGAACACGCTGTGTAATAATGTCTTGGCGTCATTATACAGGCGGCCAGGCTTAATATATGAAGGGAAACACCATGATGTTACTCCGCTCACTCCAGCCATAGATGCGGCAGAGAAACTTGTCCCTGCTGTGGGAAGGGCTCTCGGACGTGATGCGAAAAAGAATATTCCTTCAATGCCAGCTGATATCGAGTAAGGAGCGTTGATTCCTGATTCCAAACTTGAACCGCCGGGAGAGCCCGGCGGTTTTATTTATAGAATAGGAGGAGCGGGGGAACCATGGCAAACATCAATTTCGACCACAGCTATACCGAGGATATCGGGCACAAGTTCTTTAAGGCGCTTGGGCGGGCAGGGTTCTGCCTGGCTGAACACCAGGTGGCGCATCCTGGCAAGAATCTTTGCCGGTTTATCATGTTTAAGCAGGCGGGCGGGAAGAAGGCCTATCTGGAATTCGTGGATGTCGGGCGCGGCGGCAAGCGCGTGGATAAGCCCGGCATATCGCTGCGCTGCGAGGGGCCGCTGAAGAAGTATTTTGACAGCGTGAAAAAGCGGAAGGGCGTGACCGCGAATTACCTTCACCGTAACTATGAATGGAAGAAGGACGCCAAGAGCAAACTGCCCGGGTGGAACTTCCTGAGCTTTTCCAAGCCGCAGTTCAAGAATATCTATCCCTGGTTCACCGAGTACGAGCCGCGCCCCGGCGTAAAGCGGCCCGCGCCCAAGGCGCATCCCAACACCGCCAGCGCTATTTCCGGGGTTGTGCTGTCCGCGCGGGCGGCGGACAGGCCGAAGTTGGAAAAGGTGTTCGGCCGGAGCCTGGCCGGCAAGAGCGTAAGTTTGGGCGGGATACAGCTTGTCGTAGAGCCTGCCAATACTACCAGGATATCCGCCTTGGTCATAGAGTGCAAAGACCTGAAGCGGTTCATGCGGTCATCGAAGATCAAGTCCTCCGTGCTTTGGCAGGGGAAGGATGCCGTGATCATTCGTAACCCCGACCGGAGAATGTGGGATATCGTGGTGGTAGAGTGAAGCGTTCATAAATCCTCTTAGAATTGATAACCATGTCGAAAAAAGAAAATAAAGCTGCCGCCGCGCAAAACACACTTTCGTTCAAGGTGCCGTCGATCGCCGGCGTGGATAGGTCGCGGCTGGCGAAGATCAAAAAGGGCCCTCAGGTTAAGACGCTGGTGTTTTATCCGCGCAGGCCGGTGGACGGGCTGTACGCCCTGCTGCAGAAGAACATCCCGCCGGAATATATGGTGCGGCTCTCCTATATCGCGCCGAAGAGGGCCATACGCGTGCCGGAGGCTACCGTAGCCTGCCCGGGCATAACACTTAAGCCTTTTCGCAGCGGAAAGGAGATGGTGAACGAGTTCAAACACACCGTTCTTTCCGGTTTCATTAAACTCTATTACCCTAAAAAGCTTTGGCGCAAAAAGTTAACCGAGGATAGCGGCTACGTCGAAAAAGCGTCGCCCGATATGGGCTTCAGGCTGATGCGCGGCGGCAGTACGGCGGCCCTGATGCTACTGCTGGACTGGAAATATAAAGAGAAGCCAGTCACGCTGGTCGGCTGGGTCTGGCTGAGCAAGACGCTTACCCTGAACGAGCGCAGATACGCCCAGCGCCTGATGCTTGCCTGGCTGAAGCGCAAAACGAAGTGCGCCGCGGCGGCCGGTGTGGACGGTTTTAACCCGGCCTCGCAGGGGTTCTTCCGGAAGGCCGGTTTCGGCGTGGACGCCCTGCGCCTTACAGTCCCCAGGCCCACGCTGCTCAATACTCCCGGCACCATCCCGTACATGGTATGGGCCGAGGCTTACGGCAAGATGTGGAAGGCGGTGACCGACGCCGACTACAAAAAGGCCATGGACGTGATCACGCCGCTCTATAGGAAATACCCGCGGGACTTCAAGGTAGTTAAAACCTACGCTATGGTCCTTGGCGATTATGCCGAAGGGCTGGCCGGGGCGGCGCGGACAAAGCTCAAGCGGAAAAGCATTGCTATCCTCCGCAAGGTTACAGGGAAGTTGGGCAATGTAAGGTGGGAATGGAATATCTCTACCCGGAACGAGTACTATTACCATTCCGGTCAGTTCCGCAAGCAGTACGAGCTGGGCCTGGAGTCCGCCGCCGGCGGGCATAACTGGGGATATTACGGACAGGGCGTCGGAGCGGCCAACTACGCCTACGAGCATGCCGCCGCCGGCCGGCGGGGCTATGCCGCGCTTTGGGCGCGCCGCGCCATAAATTCCTGGGAGAACTTCTTCAAGTTCAAGGCCGACTACTATAACGCCTATGTGCACTACGCGCTGGCATTCGGCGTACTGGGCCGCCTGAAGGAGATGGAAGCGGCCCTTAAGAAGAGCGCCGCCCTGAGCGGCAAGCCGCGGTCCTACCGCGAATTCGCCGAAGTGCGCGAGAAGATCTCGAAGCTGTAGGCAGGGGACGCTGCTTCCTATCTTCCCAACTTAAACCGCCGGGAGAGCTCGGCGGTTTTGTTTTTGTTCCCGACACCTCCTTGTCGGGGTGGCCTGCTATGCTATTCATGGGTAAGGGGGGCTTATGCCAAAAGAAATAGTTCCGCAGGAACTGCTGGTGTCTAAGATCCTGGTAATTCGCGGCCATAAGGTTATGTTGGACCGCGATCTGGCAGTGCTTTACGGGGTTGGCACGCGGGACTTGAATAAAGCGGTTTCCCGCAACCCTGAGCGCTTCCCGCAAGACTTCATGTTCCGAATAAATAAGAGCGAGCGGAAGAACTTGATGTTCCAGTTTGGAACATCAAGTTGGGGCGGCACCAGAAAGCCGCCATGCGTGTTTACGGAGCATGGGATATTAATGCTGTCTTCGGTCCTTAAAAGCCGGCGCGCCATAGAGGTGAACATCCAGATAATGCGCACTTTCACCAGGATACGGGAACTCCTGGCCACGCACGCGGACCTGCGCCGCAAGCTCGAAGAGATGGAGCAAAAATACGACAGCCAGTTTGGAGCGGTTTTTGACGCTATAAAGAGCCTTATTTCCGCGCCTGACAAGGACGTGAAGCACATAGGCTTTACGGTCAGATAAAAGCCCCCGAAGCTGAATATAAGGCTTTGATGTTGCAATCCGCAACATCAAATAAGGGGTGCGGCCTATTAGGGACTGATGGGGCCGCCTGACGGGCCGGAACCCAAAAAATAACCGGGTTCGTGCCTTAAGCAGGGCATAGGAATGCTTTCAAGCGTGCGTATTGCGGGGGAATTCGAGTATTGACAATATGTAAACTATAGTATACACTATGATTAGAAAGGCGATCATCTACATGACGGCTTCCGGGGCGGAGCCGTACGCTGAATATGTGGACGCCCTGCGCGACCGTGAGGGCGCGGCCAGGATAAAGGCCCGGGTCATGAGGGCGCGCCTTGGCAACCTCGGAGACCACAAGAGCGTGGGCCATGGCGTTATCGAGATGCGTGTGGACTTCGGCCCGGGATACAGAGTGTACCTGGGTCTTCATGGAAGCGACTTGATAGTGTTGCTCTGCGCCGGCAGCAAGAGGGGGCAGCCCGGGGACATTCGGAGGGCGCTCGGCTATTGGGCGGACTTTAAGAAGGTAATATGAGGAAATTCCGGACACATGACGAGTATCTTGAGAAGTCCCTGCGGGACCCAAGAGAGGCGGCTTTGTATCTTGAAGCCGCCGCGGGGGAGGACGATCCGGCGTTGTTGCTGGTCGCCCTAGCGCAGGTAGTCAGGGCCCATGGTATTTCCGGCACGGCTCGCAAGGTGTCGCTATCGCGCGCCGGTCTGTACAAGACCATTTCCAGCCGCGGCAATCCCGAGCTGAGAACTTTTATGGGGATATTGAAGGCGTCGGGCCTGCAAATGTCGTTCCGGCCGTCACACAATCAACGTCATTGATTATGAAGGACTCAAAAAAACGAATATGCGCGGGGGCGGCTGGGCTGGCTTTGCTGCTGCCGGCGGCTGCAGGGGCCTGGCCGGTTCCCTCGCCGGCTGAGAAAGCCCAGGACGCGCTGGTTTCGAGCTTCAGCCATGCGCTGGGCTTCTCCGAGCGCATAAACCCGGTACCGGCCTCCGAGAAAAAAGAGCGGGCCCTGTTTTTTAAGGCCAGGTGCGCCGGCAAGACCTACGAACCGCAATTCACTTATTCGCCCATAACCAAAAAGGCACTCGCGGCCGCGGTGCGTCTCGAAGCGCCGGCCCCGGCCGGCCCTTACGCTGTTTTTCTGGACGAAGCGCGCCTGCAACTGCGGGCCAAGCTAAAAATACTGCAGGCCCGCGGCGCCGGGGAGTTCACCGCGCTGGCCGCGGTGCTATACCCGCTGCCCACGCCGGAGGAAGTGGCGGCCGCCTCGGCCACCCTGAAGGAACTCGGCTGGACGCCGCCAGCCAGGCCGACCAGTCTGAGCGACGCAGAGATGGCCGCCGAACTGGGGCGGGCGCTGAAGGAGCGCGGCCTCCATAACTGGAGCGTCAGGATCTCTCCCAAAATGAGCGCGGCCGCCTCGGTGCTGCCCGGCAGCCGCGTGGTCAAGATAAAGAAGGGGCGCCGTTTCGCCGCCGAGGAAGTGTTCCGGCTGGTGGAGCACGAGATAGGCGTGCACGCCAGGCGGGCCGAGAACGGCCACGCCATGCCGCTGGGCATCTTCCGCGTGGGCCTGGAGGGGTACCTGGAGACCGAAGAGGGCATGGCCGCCTGGCGCGAGCGGGACAGCGGCATTAACGACGGGCTGCGCCTTTTCGCCCTGCGCGTGCTGGCGGTGGACTGGGCCTCGCGGCTGCCTTTCTCCGGGGTTTTCGACAATCTTTCGCGCGGCGGCGTGCCGGACGACCTCGCCTGGTCGCTCACCCAGCGCGTCAAGCGCGGCCTTACGGACACCGGGCGCCCCGGCTGCTACCCCAAGGACGTCTCGTATTTCAGGGGTTATCTTAAGGTCAAAGCCTTTCTCGCGGCCGGCGGATCCTGGGACGAATTGATGAAATACGGCAAAGTCTCCATGGACCACCTGCCAGCCTTGCGCGCCCTGGAGTAGGGGACGCTGCTTCCTATCTTCCTAACTTGAACCGCCGGGAGCCCTCGGCGGTTTTTGTTTTGGAGACAGTGTCCGGCCATTTGGTAGAATTACCGGGATGCTTAACGGGAAAATAGTGGCTTTGGCTATGGCGGCGCTGTTGGGGGTGGGGCAGGCGCGCGCGGCCGTGGTGACGGGGCTGGACGCCGCGGAGAGCACCGATTTTGAAATGTTCGCGGGCAAGCGCGTGGGGCTGGTCACCAACCATACCGGCCTCAACGCCGCCGGGCGCAGCGGGGTGGACGCCATGTTCGCCTCCAAGAAGGCCAAACTGGTGGCCATCTTCAGCCCGGAGCACGGCTTCCGCGGCAACGCCGCCGACGGCGAAGTGATAAACAATTCCACCGACCCGATCACCGGCCTGCCCATCTACAGCCTCTACGGCAAAACCCACCGCCCAACCTCGGCCATGCTCGCCGGCATAGACGTGCTGGTGTTCGACATACAGGACGTGGGCGCCCGCTTCTACACCTATCTCACCACCATGGCGCTGTGCATGGAAGAAGCGGGCAAGCGCAAGATCCCTTTCGTCGTGCTCGACCGGCCCAACCCCATCGGCGGCCTGGTGCTGGAGGGGCCGGTGCTCTCCAAGAACATACAGGATTTCACCGGCTACTTCCCGGTGCCGGTGCGCCACGGCCTGACGGCCGGCGAGATGGCCCTGCTGCATAAGGACATCCGCAACATAGCCGTGGACCTGAGCGTGGTGAAGCTGCAGGGCTGGGACCGGGCCTCGTTCTACGGCGACACCGGACTGGCCTGGGTGAACCCTTCCCCCAATATACGCGGCGTGGACGCCGCCATCATGTACCCCGGCATAGGCGGCTTCGAGTCCACCAACATGGCCGTGGGCCGCGGCACCGACGCGCCTTTTCTCTGGTTCGGCGCGCCCTGGCTGAACTCCGAGCGCCTGGTAGCCACGCTCAACGCGGCCGGTTTGCCCGGCGTGCGTTTCCGGGTGGAGAACAAGACGCCCGAGCTGGCCATCTACGCCGGCAAGCTCTGCCATGGCGTGCGCATGGAGATCACCGACCGGGCCGCCGTGCGGCCCATGGATATTTTCGTGCTGGCCGTCTGCGCCCTGCGCGACAGGACCTACTACCGCGAGTTCCGCTTCGACGAGGCCGCCCTGCGGCTCATCGCCGGCAACAATGTCTACAAGGCCATCTTCGAGTCCAAGGACTCGCCCGAGAAGATAATGGCCGACTTCCGCGCCCAGTGCGCCGCCTTCGACAAACTCCGCGGCCGCTACCTGCTCTACTAGCCTCGCCTGGCGCTGGCCGGCACTCCGCGCTGCCGCGATTTTAAATTAGGAAGAGATAGGGGACGCTGCTTCCTATTGGATTCCAGGGCGGGCATACTTTCCCGATCAGATATACTATGCTTTGCGTAGTTGGGTTAAGGGAGGCGCCTTTTACGGCTTGCCGATGCTGAAAAAGATAACTTCTTTCGGTTCTCTCCTGCGGGAGATCCTGCGCGTGGCGCGCAGGTTCCCACTTTCCACCCTGGCGGCGCTATTCGCCGCGGCCGTGGCGGAGTTCTCTGTCAGTGCCCGGTGGCCCTGGCTGATAACGCTGAGCGCGGTGGGCATTCTGGCCGTGCCCGCTTATGCGGCGGCGGAAACCTCGGCCGAGCGGTATTCGGCCGGCTTCCGGGCGCGCGCGGCGGCTTTCCTCGCCGTGCTGCTGGCCCTTTACTCCCTGTATTTTTCGCATACGGTTTCCGGTGAGATGGTGTTCTTTATGCGCTGGGTTCAATTGCTGGCCGCCGGGGCCGCGGCGCTTGTTGTGCTGCCTTTCGTCCGCGCGGGCACGGCGCGCCAGTGCTGGTGGCGGTCCGCCCATATGTTCGAGGGGGCCGCTGTGGGCTGGTTCACCGCCGTGGTGGTTTTTGCGGGCCTGGCGGCGGCGCTGTCGTTGTTCCGTTATCTTTTCGACATTGACCTTGGCGGTACGCTGTACCTGCGGATCTGGATAGGCTGCAGCCTGCTGCTGGGGCCGTTGATATTCCTCGCGTTCATTCCCCGGAACGCCGCCGAGGTGGAGACCTTCCCTTACCCGCCGCGGCTGGAGAAACTGCTGAGGTTCGTTTTTATACCGCTGGTGCTGGCGTATATGCTGCTTCTCTACGCCTATATCTTTAAGCTGGGCATCGTTCACGCGTGGCCAAAAGGCACCCTGGGCTATCTGATAGCGGGAGTTTCCGGCCTGGGGGTTATGACCTGGCTGGCGCTGTATCCCGTTAAGGACACTGTTGACGGCTACCCGCGCTGGTACGCGAGGGGCTTTTTTCAGGCCCTGCTGCCGCTGCTTGTGCTGCTGCTGCTGGCCTTGTGGCGGCGCATAGCTGAATATGGGATTACCGAGCGCCGCTACTTCCTTGGGGTTTACGGCCTCTGGATGTGCGGCCTGGCCGTTTATTTCGCTGTCTCCAAAAAAAAGGACCCGCGGTGGATACCGGGCACCTTTCTCGTGCTGGCGCTGGCAACGGCCGCCGGTCCGTGGGGCGCGTATGCGGTCTCCGTCCGTTCCCAGGTCGCGCGCCTTCAAAAGGGCCTGGCGGAGCAGGGGCTGCTTAAGGACGGCAAGGTGGTGCCGGGCCTGAAAACCCTTATCCCGGCCGCTGAATACTGGAGCATCATTTCGGCGGTCGGCTTTCTGGTGACCAGGAACGAGACCGCGAGGCTGCAGCCCTGGACCGCGGAGAGCCTGGAGGGGAAAAACTTTTCAGAGGTGCGTGAGGCGTTGGGGCTGGACACAGTTACCTCCGCGGCGCCCGCCCGGCTTCCCCAGCGGGATTATTTCGCGGTCCGCAAGGACTTAAAAGCCGCGCAGTTCCTTGAAGTGAAGGATTATGACTTCGCGTGGTATTTTACCAACAACATGAACGCCACGGTTGCGGTGGGGGGCGAGCAACTGGTGCTCAAGTCCAGGCTATCAGGGCATACCCTTGAGGTCTTCGTTCCCGGGTCTATTATCCGCGTCGACCTTAAAAAGATAGTTAAAGCTTCCATCTCCGGCCTGGACCGTTTCGAATACCAGGCGCCGGAGGGCCTGATGCGGGCGGATGCGGCCGCAGGGAAGATAGAATACAGGCTGGTCCTGGATTACCTGCACGGCTATGTCCTGGGCAACTATGTGGAGGTGCAGAATATTAACGGGTTCCTGCTAATAAAGAAGCCAGTTCGCTGAGGCGTTATGAAACTATTCGGCTAGGGCCGGGCCGAAGGGGCGATATAATGGAAAAACTTAAAGAGACGGATTCGCTGGTAGTAAGGCAGAAGAAAGAGTGGGGGGAGATACTGACCGGGTTCGAGGCCCGCAACCGCTACGCCGTCTACGACGGCGCCGGGCAGCAGGTATACCTGGCGGCCGAGGAAGGATCCCTGCTGGCGCGCCTGGCGCTCAAGGCGCTCCGGCCTTTTAACCTGCATATACTGTCGGTCGACGGCCGGCCCGCCATAAAGGCGGAAAAACCTTTCCGGTTCTACTTTCACGAGATCTCCGTGTTCACCCCGGAAGGCCGGCTTATAGGCAGCGTCAAGCGCGAGTTCTCCCTGCTCGAGCGGAAGTTCAACGTAACTGACGCGCAAGGCGCCGAGGTCTGCCGCATCAGCGCGCAGCTGCTGCATCCCTGGACTTTCAAGGTGTACATCGGCGGCGCGGAGGCTGGCGAGATACTGAAGAACTGGAGCGGCCTGCTGAAAGAGTCTTTCACCGACTCCGACAACTTCAGCGTGGCTTTTCCCCGCGGCGCTTCGGTCGACCATAAGGCCCTGCTGCTTGCGGCGCTGTTCCTCATAGATATCGTGTATTTCGAGCGTTAGGGGCCGTTAAAGTTGCCGCCCGCGGCCGTAGCCGGGGTCGCGCCAAAGCCGCCGGGTAATCCCCGGCGGTTTTGCTTTCGCTGCCGGCTATTCCTTCTCGCCCAGGGTCAGATGGCGCACTTCCTTCTCGCCGGTCATCAGCGTTACCTGCTTGCCTCTGACGATCCCGGAAACCCCCGGCACCTTCATCTTCGTTGAATCACTGAGGCGGCCAGCCTTGAGCGTATACAGGTTCCCGGCGTCATCGCGAAGCAGGGCCTGGCGGCCGCGGTAGTCTACCAGTATCCCGGTAAGCGTAAGCTCGTATATCGTGAAGGTCCCTTTTGCCACGCTATCGGTCGCCACATCGCTTTTAGTCCTGAGGCTACCCGTACCAGTCAGATCGCCGTAAACATTGGAGGGGATCATCGGGTCGCGGGGGTTGACCGGCCTGTAGGCCACCGCTGCGGTAACCGGCGGGGTGGATACGACTAATTGTGCCGCGGCTGGTGAGGTGAAAGATAGCAGCAGCGGCGTTATTAATGCAGCAATTACATTGCCCATATAACCCCCTCTCGCCCTGCCTCCGCAAGGCGCCCTGCTTGTTAAGTCTTAAAACAACCTGCCCCAGAATAGTTTACATCCCGGGGGTATCGCGTGCAATTGCCGGGTTCCTCTTTTTACTGATTTTTATCCGCTTCGCCCGGATCCTCAGCGGGGTCCCGCTCTAAGCCGCGAACAAAAGCCCGCTTATTATAAGAGGCGGTTGGGAACCGCAGTTGCTGTGCGGCTATTCGCTAATTAGCGCGAAGCCGCCGGGCAATACCGGCGGCTTTAGGCTTTCCGGTTAGGTCCAAAGACCAGGGTAGGGTGGGGCCAAAGCCTCATTCCCGGCGCTGTTATATCCTGTATATTATTGGTATGCGAAACTGCGTTTCCATCCTGCGCAAATCGATAATCCTTTCCGTTCTGCCGCTGTTCACGGCCGCCGCCTACGCCCAGGCGCCGGCCCTCGACGATTTGCTGTCCTATCAGGGCGAGACCGCCATAGAGATCCCCGCGGCCATACCGGCGCTCGTCGAGACCTACCCCGACCTGGAGCAGGACCGCAAACCGGCCAAACTTATTTCCAACTCCGGCGGCGCGCGCGTGATAGGCGGCGTGCGCTTCGAGCGCGACGCCCAGACCAATACCTATGCCTGGCGCGACCTGAGCATAGAGGACGACAAGCTGGAGGAAGTTTACTTCGGCTACAGGTCCGGCGGCACCGGCCACAATTTTCTGCTGTTCACCTTCAAGGACGGCGCCAAGTCGGACGGTCGGGCCGTGCGCGGTTTCGTGGCCGAGGTGCTGCCCTGGAAGAAGAAGGGGGAGGAGTTCGAGCCCTTCACCGCCGGCATCAGCGGCAAATACGACCTGGTCTGGAACGTGGTCTCGTGGGAGAGCTTCCTGGAAAGCTCCATAGTCAAAAGCAAGCTTGCCGTGGACGTGTACCCGCTCAAGGTCAGCCGCGAGGAGAAGCTGCGGCTGCTCGACGAGGCCGTGAAAGAAAGCACCAGGGATTATGCCGGCGAGAAGTACCATACTTTCTTCAACTCCTGCAGCTCCAACGCCCTCAAGGTGTTCAGCCGGGCCACCGGCCATCACCTGTTGGTGGGCCGCCTGCTGCCCTCCGTGGTGATCAAGCATCTCAAACTGCGCGGCTTCCTGGGCGCGCGCGAGCGCAACGACGCCTCCAACTGGAAGCCTTGAGATCTCGCAGGCGCTACTGTAAGGCCGCCCCCGGGCGGCCTTCTTTCTTTAATAACCGCACGTTGACAAAAGGGGGGGCGTACATTAGACTATAGTTGCCTATATTTATAAAGGCGGGCGCGAAGATATAGCGCCCATTTCCCTTTCGACGACCTCTGCAACACGAACCGCAGCGCTGCTACTATGAGACCGCTACTCTCTGGGAAAAAGACCTGGCCGGGCCGCTTTATCGCGGGCCTGGCCTGCGCTTTTCTGCTGGCCGCCCCGGCGGCCGCCCAGGACATCAGCTCGCCGACGGTAGGAGTAACTTTTCCCTACACCCAATATATCAGCTCGGTGCCACACCTGCAGGGCACGGCCGTGGACGACATGGCCGTGGTGCTTACGCAGGTCTCGGTAAAGCGGCAGCCGGATAATTTTTACTGGGGCGGCGGGGCTTTCTCGCCGGCCGAGGCCTGGATGGATGTGGGTTTTACCTCCATCCCTTACACCTGGCGCTATGATCCGCCGGAGTTCTGGACCAACGGCACCTACTACACGGTCAGCGTGCGGGCCAAAGACTCGGCTAACAACTGGTCCACCCCGAACCCGGAGCGGACTTTCTTCTATGACACGGCTGCCCCGGCTTCGGCCGTTACCTCGCCGCCCAACGGTTCGGTGGCGGGAGATTTCTCCGGCATCAGCGGCACAGCCTGGGACAGCGAGTCTTTCGTCGCACAGGCGCAGGTGGCCGTGCGGCGCGGAGCGGATAGCCTGTACTGGGATGGGGCGAGCGCCGAGTGGCTGGCCGGCGAGCGCTGGAACGTGGCCGACGGCAGCATTACCTGGAACTATTCCGGCCTGCCCTCCGCCTCGCTGACGGCAGGGGCCACTTATTTCGCTTATACCCGCTCGGCCGACCCGGCCGGCAACTGGTCCCTGCCCGGCGCGGCCAGCGTTTTCGTATTCGCCGGCGGCCAGCAGCCCGGCTGCGCGCAGACGCTTACCGTTAAAAAGGACGGCTCGGGCGACCACACTTCCATACAAGCCGCGGTGGCCGCGCTGGGCCACAGCCTGGCCGGCAACGCCTGCGTGGTAGTCGGCGACGCCGGCATTTACGCCGAGCAGGTGGAGGTGCGCAACTTCCTCACCAACGGCCACCGCGTGGTGATAGCCAAGGACCCGGCCCTGGGCGCGGTCGCCCCGGCCGTCAGCCCGCCGGCCGCCTCCACGGCGGCCTTCGTTCTGGCCAATGCCAATGTCACGCTGGCCGGAATAAACATAGTCCCGTCCGGCCCGCTGACTTACGGCGTCATGGCCTCTTCGGCAGGCGTTAATCTTTCCAGCGTTACGGTAACGGCCGGCGGCTATATAACCGATTCGGCCTTGCTGCTCAAGAACTGGAGCGTGCTGGAAAATTCCATGATAAACGCGGCAACCGCGCACGGCGTGCGGCTGCTGGGCGGCTATAATACCGTGGCGGCCAGCACCGTCACCAACAGCGCCGCCGGCCGGTACGCGCTTTATCTGCTGGGCTCTTCTTCCAACAGCGTGACGGACAGCTACCTCTACGGCGGCCTCAGCCACGTGGCGCACCTGGCCGGCAGCTCCGCCTATAACTCCATCAGGCGCAGCCGGATAGGCGGCGGCTCCCAGACCAGCGCCGCGCTGTACGTGGACGGCTCCAATTACAACTCGGTGACCGACAGTTTCATAGACAGCCCGACCAGCGCCTACAACGCCTATTTCTCCGGCGGGGCGGCGTACAACTCGGTCAGCCGCAGCACGATGACCTGCCAGGACGTCGGCTGCAACGCTCTGTACTTTACCGGCTCCTCCCGCAACACGGTGAGCGACAGCTATATCGGGGGGCCCCTTGGCCACGGTGCCCATTTAACCGCCGGCTCCAATTACAATACGCTGGCGCGGAACTCGTTCTACGGCGGCAACAGTTCGTACGCAGCCCTGCATTTCGTCACCTCAGAATTCAACGCCGTCTCCGACAGCTATCTCCGCAGCTCCGCCGGCGTTGCCCTGTACTTTGAAACCCGGTCGGCCGGTAATACCGTCACCCGCAGCACCGTCACCAGCGGCTCCTGGCAGGGGGCCGTCTACTTCAGGGCGGCTTCCAGCAATACCATCACCGAGTCCTACCTGCAGGGCTCCACGGCCGCCTATATCAGCGGTTCCACCGGCACGGTGATAACCAACAGCGTGCTGGTTGGCGTCGGGCCGGGCAGCCTGGGCCTCGACATGGGACGCGGCAGCCTCAACCTGACCTTCTCAAATAACATCGTCTACGGCGGCGAGCAGGGCACGGCCATCAATATAGGGCCGGACAATGCCGGCCTGATAGCGGTGACCTCCGGCTCGGTGCGGGGCGGCCGCTACGGGGCCGTGATAGCCCAACAGCCGGCCGGGGTCACTCTGGCCTTCTCGGGTCTGGCCTTCGACAGTCTTTCGCCGGGGGCCACGGCTTTGCAGCTGCTGGGCGGCCAGGTAATCTCTACTTTTACCGGCGTCGCCTTCAACGCCGCCGGGGCCGACGTCAACGTGAACGCGGGCCTGCTCGCCGCCGGATCCCGCCTGACCATGCGGACCGCCCTGGGTCAGCGCGGCGGCACGCTATACGAAGAGGACCCTTACGGCTATGTGGACTGGCCGGAGTTCGTGGACATCATACCGCCGGCGGCGGGCATAGTGCAGCCGGCCGACGGCGCGGTGCTCAACGGGCCGCCGCTGATAACCGGCACCGCTTTCGACGACGTGGCCGCCGCCGGCGCGCAGGTGGCCCTCCGCAAGCTGGCAGGCGGCTACTACTGGAACGGCGCCTCCTGGACCTCCACCCCGGTCTGGCTCAACGCGGTTTTTTCCACCGTCTCCTATACCTGGAGTTATGCCGGGCCGGCGCTTACCAACGGCGCCTACTTTACCATCGCGGCCAGGGCCGTGGACAGTTCCGGCAACTGGTCCGCCGCCACGCCGGCGGTAACGGTCTATTACGACGCCGCCCCGCCGGTTTCGGTGATCACCGTTCCGTCGGCCGACGCCTCGCTGGTAGAATACAACGGCCTGGCCGGCACGGCCTGGGACGCCGACACCGCCGTCGGCCAGGTCTGGGTGCGGCTGGCTCGCCTCTCCGACGACTTTTATTGGAACGGCGCGCTCTCGCAGTGGACGGCCGCCGAGGCCTGGAACATAGCGGCCGGCAGCGAGGCCTGGACTTACGCCGGCCCGCCGGAGGGCGCGCTCACCACGGACACCGTCTACGCCGCCGTGTCGCGCGCGGTGGACACCGCGGGCAACATACAGGCCGCCCTCTCCGTCACTACTTTTACCTATCACGACGACTCCGTGGACTATGTCAGCGCCGCGCCGTTTGGCGGCGTGGGCGCCACGGCGCTGACCGTGAACTGGGGCAGCACCTTTATCCCCGGCACCAACTACGCGGTGCGGCTGGCCACGGCAGCCGGCCCGGCGGGCGATGTGCAGACCGCCACGACCACTGCGCTGGCGCTGGACTTCGCCGGCCTGACGCCCGACACCGTCTACTTCGCCTATGTCTCCACCGGCGGCGCAGGGTCGCCGGCCCCGAAGGTAGGTGAGGGCCGCACGCTGGCCGCGCTGCCCGGCCTGCCCACGGCGGTGGAGGTCACTTCCACGTCGCTGGCCATAACCTGGGGCGCGAACGGCAACCCCGCCCATACTCAGTACCAGCTTCTGGCCTCCAGCAACTCCGATTTCTCCAACGCCTGGTTCTCTACCGGCACGGCGCGTTCTTTCTTCCTCGTAGACCTGCCCGGCGATACCCCTTACTACTTCAAGGCGCGCGCCATCAACGCCGACGGCCTGGCTACCGCCTATACGGCGACGGCCGTGATCGCCACCCTGCCGCGGCTGCCGCAGCGCGCGGCTTTTCCGTCGGGCGTCGCGGCCGGCTGGTCGGCCATAACCTGGACCTGGACCTCGCTGTCCAATGTCGCCGGCTACAATGTCTATTACGCCAGCGCCCCCGGCACGCTGATCGGCTCCACGCCCGGGCCGATCTTCTCGCAGGAGGGGCTGCTGCCCAACGCTACCTACAGCGTACTGGTGAAAGGCTATAACGCCGCCGGCGAGGGCCCGGCCTCTTTTCCGTCGCTGCCGGTGCTCACGCTGGCAGCGCCGCCCGGCGCCGCCGCGCTGACGGCGGTGCACGTTACCAGCGCCTCGCTGGCCTGGGCGCTCAACGGCAACCCTGCCGGCAACCCGGCGCGCGTGCGGCGGGTGGGCGGGCCGACCTTCAGTACCAACGGCCTGGCGCTGACCGACACCGGCCTGCAGGGCTGCACCAGTTACTATTACCGGCTCTGGAACCTCAACAGCCTCGGCCAGGTTTCCGGCGAGGTGGAAGTCGGCCCGGCCTTTACGGGCAGCCCGGTGCCGCCGCCGCCCGGGAATTTCTCGGCGCAGGCGCAGTATGGCGGGCGTATACTGCTCTCTTGGGAGCCGGCCCCCTACGAGGGGATAACCGGGTATCGCCTGTATTCGGACAACGGCACCGGCGCCATAAATTACTCCAGCCCGCTGGCACTGCTGCCGGCCGGTCAGACTTCGTATACCACCGGCGTGCTGGTCAGCAGCGCGGCCTACAAGTTCGGCCTGCGGGCCGTGCATCGCTGCGGCGCGGTAGAGCAGAATACCGGCGTGACGGCCACGGCGCCTTCCATGTTCGCCCTGACCGGAGTACGCGCGGCCATAAAGGTACCGCAGACCGGCCGGCGCGTGAACGGTAACAGCGTCACCGTGATGGCCGAGCTCACCAGCGGCCTGCCGGCCGAAGTAAAGCAGTTGCGCCTGCAGTACAAAGCTTCGGCCTCGTCCGCCTGGCTCGATATTCCCGCCCGCGA